>Ga0209087_1000118_pt1 | contig 49405 bp, 71 predicted proteins | sample S_130805_EF_Meta_FD_187321 | JGI IMG/M metagenome (GOLD analysis project Ga0209087, IMG submission 187321) | Freshwater microbial communities from Lake Simoncouche, Canada to study carbon cycling - S_130805_EF_MetaG (SPAdes) (version 2) | ecosystem: Environmental > Aquatic > Freshwater > Lake ... | reverse complement strand
ACAAAAAGAACTTAGTTCTTGCTAACCTCATCAAAAAATTGTCTTTCAAAGGCAAAAAAGGTGATACACTCCACATCCCTAAACCAGGTCGTGGTTCCGCTAACGCAAAAGCTGCTTCTACTCAAGTAACATTGAATACAGATACAGCAACTGAAATCAACGTATTGATTGATAAGCATTTTGAGTATTCAATCTTGATCGAAGACATCGTTGATGTACAAGCTTTGGCTTCTATGCGTCAGTTCTACACTGATGACGCTGGTTACGCTTTGGCTCGTCAAGTAGATACTTCATTGATCCAATTAGGTCGTGGTGTTAACGGTGGTGCAGGTACTGCTGCTTATGACACAGCTTATTTAGGTTCAAACGGTACAACTGCTTATGTTGCAGCTTCAAACAACGAAGCAGCTTTAACCGATGCAGCAATCCGTCGTTCTATCCAGCGTTTGGATGACAATGACACACCAATGGATGGTCGTTTCTTGATCGTTCCTCCTTCAACACGTAACACATTGATGGGTATTGCTCGTTTTACTGAGCAAGCATTCGTTGGTGAAGTTGGTGGTGGTAACACAATCCGTTCAGGCGAAATTGGTAACGTATATGGTATTCCAGTATTCGTTTCTACTAACGCTGATACAACATCAGGTTCAGGTGCTGCTCGTATTGCATTGTTAGGTCATCGTGACTTCGCAGTTTTAGCTGAGCAAATGGCTGTTCGTTCACAAACTCAATACAAACAAGAGTACCTCGGTAACTTGTTCACTGCAGATACAATCTACGGTGTTAAAGAGTTGCGTGACGGTTCTGCTGTTGCACTAGCTGTTCCAGCCTAATACCTAGAAACTAGGTTCTGCCCTGCTCAAAAGAGTGGGGCAGTTTACTTTAGTGCTCTACCAAGAGCCTTAAAATAAACTGTGGAGATATAACATGGCAATTTTTAAATGTACTGAAACAAACAATACAGTAGAGTTTGACTTAGAACATGATATTCGTACTATGCGTCAACATCCTGGCTACGTAGAGGTCCTCGAAGAGGTTAAACCTGTTGTAGAAATCAAAGAAAAGAAAACAGCAGTTAAATCTAAGGCTGAATAATGAGCATCTATCGTGGTGCAGGTGGAGCAGGTGATGCTACAGCAGACTCAGCTAGTGAAGCTTTATTAATTCGTAACTTAGCTGTTGAAGTACAGGCTGATGCAGACGCTGCTGCTGCTTCGGCTAGTGCTGCTTCTGGTTCTGCTGCTACCGCTTCAACACAAGCTTCTAATGCAAGTACGTCAGCTACTAACGCTAGTAACTCTGCTACTTCAGCATCTTCGTCAGCCTCTAGTGCAACTTCCTCAGCTTCTACAGCAACCACACAAGCATCTAACGCAAGTACTTCTGCAACGGCTGCTGCGGCTTCTGCGTCTGCTGCTTCTGGGTCTGCTTCAACAGCAACTACTCAGGCAACTAATGCAAGTACTTCAGCAACTACAGCTTCTACTCAAGCATCTAATGCTTCCACTTCAGCCTCTACAGCAAGCACTCAAGCAACAAACGCTGCAGCAAGTGCATCGGCTGCTTCCACATCTGCTACAAACGCAAGCAACTCAGCTACATCCGCTTCAGGATCAGCTTCTACAGCGACTACTCAAGCCAGCAATGCCAGCACTTCTGCGACTAATGCAGCATCAAGCTCTACAAGTGCAGGAACGTCAGCAAGCACAGCCACTACTCAAGCATCCAACGCTAGTACATCAGCAACCAACGCTGCTGCAAGTGCCTCCACAGCGACTACACAAGCCAGTAATGCTAGTACATCAGCTACTGCTGCTGCAGCCTCTGCGACATCTGCAAGTGGCTCTGCATCAACTGCTACAACTCAAGCATCTAATGCTAGTACATCAGCGACTAATGCTGCTACTTCGGAAACTAACGCTGCCAACTCAGCAACAACTGCAGCATCATACACCCCAAGTCAAACAGGTAACTCTGGTAAGTTCTTAACTACCAACGGTACTAATACATCTTGGGGTACTGTATCAGGTACTATCTCTGTTACTGGTGGTGACTTAACTCTATCAGGTAATACTGGTACTGCAATCACTAATGCAACTCTAGCAACAGTTAATAGTAATACTGGTGCTTTTGGTTCTACTACATCCATTCCAGTTATTACTGTAAATGGTAAAGGTTTAATTACTGCAGTATCTACTGCTTCTGTAGCTGGTGGTGCAGCACTTAGTAACGATACAACTACAGCAAGTAACTTATATCCTTTGTTTGCTGCAGCGACTACTGGCACACCTACAACGATTTATACAAGCAATGCAAAGTATTTGTATAAGCCTTCAACTGGCGATTTGCAAGCAAGCCAAGTAGTAGCTTCTAATGGTTTAATAGTTAACAATGCAACCGTAGCTACAAGTTATTCAATAGCATCAGGAAACAATGCCATGAGTGTTGGTCCTATGACAATTGCTAGCGGTCAATCAGTTACAGTAAGTTCAGGTCAAAGGTGGGTGGTTCTATGAGTTCAGTCGTAATTTCAGGCGATACAAGCGGTGCTATTACTTTAGCCGCACCAGCCGTATCAGGAACAAATACTGCAACATTACCAGCCGCTACTGGCACAGTAATGGTTAGCGGTAATATGCCAGCGTTTAGGGCTTATGCTTCTTCTACTCAAACTGGTGTAAGTGCAAATGTGGCAACAAAAGTAACTCTTGGAACAGAATCTTTTGACACAAACAATAATTTTGCTTCTAGTAGATTTACTCCAACTGTTGCTGGTTATTATCAAATAAACGGCTCAATAGAAATTAGTGGTTCAAATTTTGGAACATATACAGAAACTATGATTTATAAAAATGGTTCTGTTGTTGCTTACAATCAATACAATACTGCTGGATATGCAAGCGTTTGGAATACTGTAACAGCTACTGTTTCTGATATTGTTTATTGCAACGGAACAACTGATTACATTGAATTATATGGAACGGCTAGTTTTACTGGGTGTTATTTTGCTAGTGGTAGTTCGGCAACATATTTAAGCGGTTGTTTAGTAAGGGCGGCATAAAATGACTTTATACGAAAAAATTATTGCAATTTATCCTGAATTAACAGAACAAGACTTTCGTTCTAAAGGCTCTATTCATTTGCAAAATGATTCAGACGGCAAAGGCGATTACATTGCTAAGTGGGAACACCCTACACTAGCTAAACCTACTGCGGAGCAACTAGCATAATGCCATACGGAACAGTCAATGCTGATGTAATTCAGACTTCTACTAGCGGTGGAATACTAGGTGCTGGTAACGCTTCTATTATGAAGAATCGCATTATCAATGGTGCGATGGTTATTGACCAAAGAAATGCTGGTGCTAGTGTTACTGGTAATGACAATGTGTTTGGTGTAGATAGATTTAAAGTGCAAGTAAGTCAATCATCTAAATTTACAATGCAACAAAATGCTGGCTCAGTTACACCGCCAGTAGGGTTTGTAAACTATTTGGGCATTACTTCATCTTCAGCATATAGCGTAGGTTCAACCGATTATTTCTTTTTGCAACAACGCATTGAAGGATATAATGTTGCAGATTTAGGTTTTGGAACGGCAAATGCTAAAACAATCACTATTTCATTTTGGGTGCGTAGTTCATTAACTGGCACTTTTGGCGGCGGAATACAAAACGATAATCAAGATAGAACATATCCATTTAGCTATACAATTTCTTCTGCAAATACTTGGGAACAAAAAACAATAACGATTGCTGGCGATACTAGCGGAACTTGGCTAACAACAAATGGCATGGGCATCAAAGTAACTTGGGGTCTTGGTGTAGGTTCTACATATAGCGGAACTGCTGGCTCTTGGGCTAGTGCCAACTACTTCTCAGCCACAGGAGCAACATCCGTAGTAGGAACAAGCGGAGCAACTTTCTACATTACTGGTGTTCAACTAGAAGTAGGAAGTAGTGCTACTGGTTATGAATACGAAAATTACACTTCACTTTTAAGCAAATGCCAACGCTATTACTATGCTACAAGTGTTTATATTCCTAATTCAACGGCTTTTCCTTATACAAACTATTCATATAAAGTTTCAATGAGAACTGCTCCTACTATTGCTGGTGGCGGTTCAGGGTTTACTGCTTCTCCAGCAACAACAGAAGGTTTTTCCGCTGGTCAAACATCTGGTGCAACACAAAGCCTTACATATTCTGCGGAACTATAAATTATGTATAAATTAGTTAATTTACCTGATGGCGGTCAAGCGGTTTTGCTTATAGAAGCAAACGCATTTATTCCATTTGACCCTGACAACACAGACTACCAAGCCTACCTAAAATGGGTAGCTGAAGGTAATTCACCAGAGGCAGCAGAATAATGACAATGATTATTGATGGGACTAATGGTCTAACATTTAACAACGCTACTACACAAGCTAGTGCTGGATGTGTTTTGCAAGTAGTTAGTCAGTATTACAACACTTATGGATCAACATCATCTACAAGTTATGTAGATACTGGAGTTACTTTATCTATTACTCCAAAGTTTTCAACAAGCAAAGTTATGGTAATTGTTGGATTGGCATTAGGAACAAATAATGCTTCTTCCACAACAATTAGCACTCAATTAGTAAGAAATGGAAGCTCTTTAGTTTTGCAAGAAAGAGCACTTTTGGCTCAAACAAACACTTGTGCAGATGTGTCTTATCAATATTTAGATAGTCCAGCTACAACTTCTTCTACTACATATAAAGTTCAATATTTATGTGTTCAAGGAAATACTGTGAGAATTAACGATTATCAAAATTCTTCTGGTAGTGCATTTTCATCAATTACTCTTATGGAGATTGCACAATGATTGATGCTATCTATAAACTGTATCCTACTGTTGTTCGTACTGTTGGAGAAACAGCTTACGACGCACAAGGTAATGAAGTAGCTTATGACCTAGCTGCTGTACAAGCCTACGCAGACTCACAAGCATACATCGCTAAGAGAGCAGCAGAGTATCCTCCAATGACTGACTACCTAGATGCTATTGTTAAAGGTGATACACAACAACAAGCAGCCTATATTGCAGCTTGCTTAGCAGTAAAGGCTAAGTATCCTAAATGAGTGATAACGTAGAACGGATTGCCGTGTTAGAAGCTGAAGTAGAAAAGCTACAAGCCAGTCAGAAAGAGATACTAGACTGTATTCATGCAGTGCGTGATGAGATGATGCGTTATAAAGGCTTCTTAGGTGGAGTTGCTTTCTTAGCGTCTGGTATCGGTATATTCTTGACTCTGTTCAAGGATTGGATTTTTAAACACTTTGCTTAAGGTATTCTATGTTTGGTAAACTAATTGCACTACTGCTTCTCTCCAGAGATACAGCACATCGTCAACACTGGAATACAATCAGCTTTGCACATCATAAGACACTTAATGAGTTCTATGACAACATCCTAGAGCTAACTGATTCTTTGATGGAGAAATATCAGGGACGTAATGGACGTATAGAAGTTCCTACATTAGAAGAGAAAGATACTTACACTAAAGATGCTGTGTCAGTTCTTACTAAGCATTTAGATTGGATTGAGAAAGCTCGTTACCAAGCTGTACCTAAAGAAGATACGGCAATACAGAACATCATTGATGAGATTGTAGGACAGTATCTTGAAACACTTTACCTATTAACACTTGACTAAGGAATTATTATGAGTACATTTCAATTAGACCCTAATGGAGTAGCTAACGGAGTTCCTGCTTTAGGAACAACTCAAGTATTTACTGTTACAAACTCTAGCGTAGCTTCAACAGCCTTTGGTGCAAACACAACAATGATTCGTATTGCTGCATCTTTAGGTCATTGTCACTTTTCAATCGGGACAGCACCTACTGCATCTATCACAACAAGCCCTATGTGTCCAACTAATAGTGTTACTTTTGTTAAAGTAAATCCAGGAGACAAGATTGCTGTTATTAAAGACTCTGGTGTAACATCTTCTACATTTTCTGTAACTGAACTTAGCTAAGGACTAATATGCCACTCAAATCTGGAACATCTAAAAAGACTATTTCTTACAATATCAAAAAAGAAATGAAAGCTGGAAAACCACAAAAGCAAGCTATTGCTATTGCTTTGAGCAGTGCAGGTAAGTCTAAGCCAATGGCTAAGCCAATGAAAAAGATGGGTGCTAAGCGTGGCTACTAAGAATGGACTCTATGCCAATATCGCTGCTAAACGTCGTCGTATCGCTGAAGGATCTGGCGAAAAGATGCGTAAGGTAGGCAGTAAAGGTGCTCCAACAGCCAAAGACTTTAAAGACTCCGCTAAGACAGCAAAGAAGAAGAAATAATGGTTAAGAAAGTTTATCAGAACCCTAATGGCGGACTTAATCAAAAAGGTAGAGACTTTTACAATAAGACTACTGGATCTAAGCTAAAACCACCAGTGTCCGCCAAGGAAGCTGCAAAGTCTCCTAAAGCTGCAGGTAGACGTAAGAGCTTCTGTGCTCGTATGGAAGGTGTTAAGGGTCCTATGAAGGACGATAAAGGTCGACCTACTCGTAAGTCCTTAGCACTCAAGAAGTGGGATTGCTAAGTTGAATGCCAGATCCCTATGGAATCAACGAAGGAGTAAAGCTACTCACTGGTAGTCTTGATGCTGGTCGTGAGAGTGGTAAAGCATTAGGTAAACAAGTAGAAGCTATACAACAAGATGCAGCAAATGTTGCACAGCAAAAAGCAACAGAAAGACGTAGAGCAGCTAGGGAAGCAGAGTTTAGAAAAGAAACTGCTCTCATTAAAGCACTAAACGATTGGAATCACAAAAAACAAATAAGCGACCAAGAAGCAAAGATAAAGATAGATTTTATTAAGAAGCACGGTGCTAAAGAGTGGGAAGCACTACTTAGAATAAAGTTAGATATAGAAAAGATGGAACAGAAAAACAAAGACGAATACCAACACGATTTAAAAGCTGTAAGAAGAGTTCAGTTTTACTGTTTTGCGGCTGCTGCGGTCATTGCGTGGTTTTGTACTTGGGGTTATAAACTTTAGGGGTAAATAATGTTTGGAATAGATGACATCATTGGAGTAGGAATGAAGCTTGTTGATAAGCTGATTCCTGACCCTGCACAGAAAGCACAAGCACAGTTAGACCTAGCTAAACTAGCTCAGGATGGTAAACTTGCTGACCTTCAAGCAGACATGAATGAGCAGAACAATGTCTCAGATCGCTGGAAAGCAGACATGACTTCTGACTCGTGGCTATCTAAAAATATTAGACCAATGGCTTTGATAGCTATTCTTGGTGGATACTTTGTCTTTGCGATGATGTCAGCCTTTGGATTGAATGCTAACGAGTCCTATGTGACTCTTTTAGGTAACTGGGGCATGCTAGTCTTCGGTGCATATTTTGGATCACGTACCCTTGAGAAGGTTACAGAGATTAGGAATAAAGCTAAATGAACGTAAGTGAACACTTTACTCTTGAAGAGTTAACTCATACAGATCATCGTGAGTTTGATAATACTCCTAATGAGCAAGAACGTGCTAACTTAGGTCGTTTAGCAACTATGTTAGAAAGAGTTAAAGAAGTACTAGGTAATAAGCCTATTATGATTAACTCTGCTTTTAGATCTAAACAGGTTAATGATGCTGTAGGATCTAAAGATACTAGCCAGCATCGTATCGGATGTGCTGCTGACATCAGAGTCCCTGGAATGACCCCAGATGAGGTCGTGAAGGCGATTATAGCTTCGGACATAGGGTATGACCAGATCATCAGAGAATTCAACTCATGGACGCATATAAGCGTTCCTAATAGCTTTTCTACATTACCACGTAAACAGGCTTTGATTATAGACAAAGCTGGCACAAGAGTATATTCTTAAATAGATAAAAATCTTGACTTTTTAGTAAAACTGTGTTAATATAAGGACACCATGGCATCCCCGACATACCTACAGTTAGTAAATGACGTACTGATTAGACTTCGTGAGAACGAGGTTTCTTCTGTATCGGACAACGCTTATTCAAAGCTTATTGGTAAATTTATTAATGATGCAAAGCGTCAGTGTGAAGACGCTTACAACTGGAATGCACTATCAGACACTTTATCTGCCACTACAGGTGCAGATGTGTTTAACTATGTATTAGTTGGATCTGGTCAACGCTTTCGTGTCATTGATGTAATTAATGATACCAACGACTATATGTTGGAGTTACAAACAACTGAACAAATGAATAAGTTGTTTCTGATACAGACAGCACAAAAAGACCAACCAAGATACTATAACTTTAATGGTACAAACTCCGACGGAGATACTCAGGTAGATTTGTATCCTATTCCTAATGGTGTTTATAATCTTCGTTTCAACGTGATTAAACCACAGGTTCCTCTTTCAGCTAACTCAGATGCTTTATTAATTCCTTCAGAACCAGTCATATTTAATGCTTTAGCCCGTGCAATGGGTGAGCGTGGAGAAGATGGCGGTATTGCTTCTAACGAAGCTTTTGCAATGTATAGACAATCTTTAAGCGACGCTATTGCTCTTGAATCAGGTCGGTATCTTGAAGAAGCTGAGTGGACCGCCTAATGGCAGAAGCTCTAACAACAGGTTCGATACAAGCTCCAGGATTCTCTGGACTTAATATTCAAGATGCTTCAGTACAGCTCACAAGTGGGTATGCACTAGAAGCGTTTAATTGCGTGGTAGATAAATATGGTCGTATTGGTGCTCGTAAGGGTTGGACCAAAGTAAACACAACAGCAATTACGTCTAGTCCAGCAGTTAAAACTGTATTTGAGTTTGTTAAGTCTGATGGTAATGTAGTATTTAGTTGTGCTGGTAATAAAATATATACTGGTACAACTACATTAACCGCAGCCGTAGACACAACAGTTGTGGATGCTGCTGGTACAGGAACTACTGCATATACTATTACTGATGACAACTGGCAGATTGCTGGTATGCCATATAATCGTAGTGGTAATACTTCTGCTCATGCTGTATTTGTTCAAGCAGGGCATCCAGTATTGGTGTACCATAAACTAGGTAATGCAACACATAACCATACTGGGTCTTATGGTTTTCAAAGATTAGGTGATGTTGGTACTTTACCTACAGGATATTCTGTAAGTACATTCCTGCCTAACTGTGCTATAACAGCTTATGGACGTATGTGGACTGCTAACATAACAGGTGATAATCAAACTGTTTACTTTAGTGACTTACAAGACCCATCTAATTTTACTACAGGTACTTCAGGGTATTTAGACATTAGTACCGTTATTCCTACTGGAGACGGTATTGTAGCTTTAGCAGCACATAATGGTTTCTTAATTATAATGTGCAGCAGAACTATTTTAGTTTACTCGAATCCTAAAGATCCAGCAACAATGACATTACAAGATGTCATTAAAGGTGTGGGTTGTATTGCTCGTGATTCTGTAGCTTCTGTATTTGGTTCAGATATTATGTTCTTATCTGAAACAGGTGTACAGTCTCTTGGTCGTTTGATTCAAGAGAAGTCTATGCCACTACGTGATGTTTCTAAGAACGTACGTGATGATTTAATTGCTAACGTAGCTACAGAAACTCTTAAGAATATTAAAGCAGTTTACTTTGCAACTGATGCTTTCTATTTATTATCGTTACCTTCAGTTGGGTTTACTTATTGCTTTGATACTCGTGGTGTTTTAGAGAATGGTGCAGCAAGAACAACTATATGGAAGAACATTAATCCACGTTCTTTCTGTGTATTAGAAAACCGTGACTTATATGTTGGACAGTTAGGATACATTGGTAAATATACTGGATACCAAGATAATAGTTCTAGTTATCGTTGGTCTTACTATACTAACTACTTTGACTTTGGACAACCAACATCGATTAAGATTCTTAAGAAGTTAGGAATGGTTGTTATTGGAGGAGGTAGTCAGGTTATTTCTATTAAGTGGGGATTTGATTATACCAACAACTATAACAGCAGTACACTCACTTTAAAATCTATTACTGTTGCAGAATACGGAACAGCAGAATACGGCATAGCAGAATATGCTAATGGTATTGCTTTGGATAGTTTAAAGTTTAATGCTTCAGGATCGGGTAAAGTATTACAAATTGGATTTGAATCAGATATTAACGGATCTCCGCTATCTATTCAAAAAGTAGATGTAGCTATTAAAACAGGAAAGAATTTATAATGTCTGATTATTCAAAGTCAACTAATTTTACCACTAAGGATACTCTTCCTACTGGTAACTCAGGTAAGATTGTTAAAGGCACTGAACTAGATACTGAGTTTACAGCTATCTCGTCAGCTATTGCATCTAAGGCAGATATATCTAGTCCTGCATTGCTTGGTACTCCGACTGCCCCTACAGCGTCTGCTGGTACAAGCACTACTCAAATAGCCACCACTGCTTTTGTGACTGCAGCCTTAGCGTTAATCTATCCAGTAGGTTCTGTTTATATTAATGCTTCTGTCTCTACAAACCCCGCCACATTGCTTGGCTTTGGTACATGGACAGCTTTTGGTGCAGGTAAAGTTATTGTTGGTCTTGATTCTGCTGATGCGTTGTTTGATACACTAGAAGAAACTGGTGGTTCTAAAGACGCTATTACTGTATCACATACACATACAGCAACAACAAATAGTACTTCCATTACTGGTGCAATTGTTGGTATTGCTGAATCATTTGGAACTGGCGGAGGAACAGCATCTGGTGTCTTTACAAAAACAACAGGAAATACAGTTGGGATTACTCCTATACAGAATGATTCTGGTGATGGTGGCGGTGTAACTTTAGACGCATCACATACTCATACTCTTACAACAGCTAGTTCAGGTTCTAGTGGAACTAACGCTAACGTACAGCCGTTTATTGTTGTTAAAATGTGGAAGCGTACTGCTTGATTACAAGTCATGAATTAGTTTGTAGCAATCTAGATGTTCTTCCTTTACAGAAAGAACTTTTAGATAATTACGATAAGTTTGATAAGTATGAGTATAGAAGAACTTTTCCTAACTCACCACATGCTCAAATGCAAGACATCTGGGCAAGATACAACGATGTAAGACCTTTTGAAGCTAAAGGTAGTTTAGAAGGGTTTGAAGCAGAACATGATTCAATCTGGTATCCAGTAATAGATAAGATACCAAGTGTTAAGAAAGTAGTTTTTGATTTAATGCGTGTTGTTGATGGTGAGCGTTTAGGTGGTGTTTTAATTACTAAGTTACCTGCTAACGGACACATAGCTAGACACACAGATGCAGGGTGGCATGCCCAGTATTACGATAAGTTTTATGTACCGATTATGAACTCTAAAGGTTCTATATTTGGATTTGATGATGGTGTTATAGATCCTGAATTAGGACAAGCTTGGTGGTTTGATAACTCTAATCCTCATTGGGTAGATAACGAAAGTGATACAGACAGAATAGCAATGATTGTTTGTATTCGTACAGAGATGTTTAAGGATAAAAATGCACACCGTATCTGAACAGTTTAAAGAACTACAAGGTACTTTTGAAGTAGATTTAGGAACACAGCACCATTTCTCTAGCGGAGTGTACGCTAAACAAATGATGTTGCCTAAAGGTTATTTTGCTTTAAGTCATGCTCACGAGTACGACCATTTAAGCATTTTAGCTGCAGGTGAAGTAATTGTTAAAACAGATGCAAAAGCTATAAAGTACACTGCTCCTGCTTGTATTACTATACACAAAGGGGTACACCATTCCATTACAGCGTTACAAGACGCAGTATGGTTTTGTATTCATGCAACAGAAGAAACTAATCCAGATAAAGTAGATGAGGTATTAATTATGAAAGAAGGAACTTAATATGCCATGGGGAGCCGCAGCAGCAGCCGCAGCAACAGTCGCAGGTAGTTACATGTCCAGTCAGGCTGCAAAGTCTGCAGCGAATACATCAGCCGACGCACAACGATACGCAGCAGATCAAGCAGCTCAGGCAGCTAGGTTTACTCCTGTTGGGATTACTACCAATCTAGGTTCGTCTAACTTTACGATGAATCCTGACGGAACAATTGCTTCCGCAGGGTATACTCTTGATCCTAGATTACAAAATATTCAAAATAGTATTTATGGACAAGCTGGGGCGTTTAATCCTGAAGCAATAGGTCAAGCAGCACAGCCGTTAATGGGCGGTGCTTCTTCCTTATTTAATCTTGGTCAACAATATCTAGCTACTTCCCCACAACAAGCTGCTGCAGACTACATGGCTCAGCAACAAGGTCTATTAGCTCCAGGTCGTGAACAACAGTTAGCTGGCTTACGTAACCAACAATTTCAAACAGGTCGTACTGGTTTAGCTACTGGTGGTACTGTTGCTGGAGGACTACAACAAACTAATCCAGAACTAGCTGCATACTATAATTCAATTGCTCAGTCAGATAAAACATTGGCTGCTCAAGCAGATCAATATGGTCAACAGCGTACTCAGTTTGGTGCTGGTTTATTTGGTACAGGCGGTGGATTGCTTGGTCAAGTACCTGCTCTTACAACTGCTGGCTACAGCCCATTACAGACTCAATTGGGATTGGTTGGAAGCATCGAAGGCATGGGTCAACAGCCATTCGACTTATCTACTGCATTGGGTGCAAAACAAGCTACAGCAGGTGCTAACGTCGGTAATGCCTTACTTACTGGCGGTATCAACGCTGCAAGAACTGCTCAACAAGGTAATCAGTATTCATTCGGTGGTGCTGCATTGCAAGGTCTTGGATCTAATCAAGCACTTAATAGTTGGTTCCAGAATCAAATAAACAAACCAAACTATGACGGGTATCAAACATCTGGTGACATGACCTATTTTGGTTCAAACAGTAACGGTATGGGAGCTGGTCAAGGATACAGTGGTATGAACGCAGAACTAGGACTATAAAATGGCTGATAATTCAATAGTACAAGGGTTGTTTGGTATTGACCCCACAACATACCAGATGCAAATGCAAGCTAATCAAGAGGCTCAAGCTGGTCGATTTGCTCAACTGTCTGGAGCAGAGCAAGGACAATACGGAGCATTCCGTGGTGGTCAGCAGTTAGGGACTATTGGTGCAACATTAATGGGCGGTAAAGACCCAATGCTTGCTAAAGCAACAGAACTTAAACAACTTGCAAGCCAGTTTGATACAACTAATCCTGCTGGTTTAAGACAGTTAGCTACCGCTTTAGTGCAGGCAGGTTATCCAGAGCAAGCTCAGATGGCAGTGTCGGCAGCTCAGAAGATGTTGGAATCACAAGCTACCATAACTGCTAAGACTCGTGAACAGCTTTCTCCTGTTGCTAAAGCACAGGGCGATAGAAGTCGTTTACTGCAAGCAGGATATTCTGCTAATAGCCCAGAAGTACAAGAACTTACTAAGTACATTGCTGCTGAAGGAACTAGCAGAACTCCTAGTATTTCTGTAGATGCAAAGATGTTTGACTTTGCTGCTAATCGTAGAGATGTATTTTTAAAAGAAGTTGCTCCTTTGATTAAACAAGGTTCTGACATCAATCAAGGACTAACTCTACTTGCAACAGGAACTCCGTTTGCTCAGGCTGCCTTTGAGAACACAGTTGTGTCTGCCTTGGGCGGTGATAAACAGAAGTCTAATGCTGAGATTAAACGTCTAATCAATACTGGTGATTTACCTACTCGTGTTAAGAACAGTCTTGGTAAATTCCTTGAAGGTAAGATTACTGAAGAAACTCAAGAAGATCAAAGAAACGTTCTTGAAGCTATTCAAGGAAACCTCAAGCGTACCTACACAGCTAAACGTGATACGATTCTAAAGTCTTCTGAGAAAGTTCCTGAACTAAGAGGTCAAGAAGATTTTATTGCTCCTCCATGGGAAGCAAATGTAACAGGTAGTGGAGCTGCTAGAGGTCAAAGAGCCTATACTGTAGGAGAAACTTTTAATCATTCTAAACTTGGTCCATTGAAAGTAACTCAAGTTGATGCTACAGGTAAACCAACTAAAGTTATAGATTCTAAAGGAAACGAAGGAACTTTACAATAATATGGCTAACTTTACATTTAGTTTAAGTGATATAGTTCCTGACTATATGAAAGCACCTGCTGAGCCAAAGCCTTCAGAGGCTAGGCTTATTGGTGAACAAGCAATAGAAGGACCACTTCGTGAGACTGTAGCTGCTCTGCCATGGGCTCAAGCTGCCACAGGATTTGCTCCGTTGTTTGGTTATCCTTCAGGATATGACATTACCTCTAATCAGGCTTTAGAAGCTGCTAGACAGCAATTAGGTCTTTCTGGTCAGGAGCCTAACACCATGCTCGGAAGAGCTGCTGGAGCTGCTGTGCGGACTGCTACAAGCCCTTCTACATACTATACTGCCCCTTTGTTTGGAATGCCTAGAATGGGAACTGCTGCAGCCACTGCAATTCCAAGTGCTGCTGGTGCTGAAATTGGTGGTGAACTAGGTGGAGTTCCTGGAGCTATTGCTGGTGGTTTCCTTGGTGGTTCATATTCACTATTCTCTCCAACTAACTTAATGTTAAATGGTTCATCCATCTTTAGTAATTTAAAAAACTCTGCTGGTGCTGGTGGAACATTAACAGACTTAACTCAAGCTGCTGGTAATAAACGAGCTGCTGGTGTAGCTATTAAAGCACTTGAATCAGATCCAGAAATCAATGCTAACTTGCTTCGTGCAACTGAGATTGAAAGACTTACAGGAGTTAAGTTACCTGCTCCTGCAGCGACACAAGGCTCTAATGTAATTCTACAAGAGTCTCGTTCACAGGCTGCTGCTGATCCGTCTGGTTTTGGTGCTGCAATGCGTCAACAAGAACTAGATGCTAAACAAGCTATTTTAGACCGTGCTAAAGCATTGTTTGGTAAGGCTTCTTCAGAGCGTCTATTAGAAGCCACAGCTCAGCCAGCTTCAGCAACCAAGAGTTTAACTCGTCGTCTGACTGACATTGATGATGAATTAGCCAGCATCGGTAATCGTATTGACAGTGTCGATCCTACAGAATTGGGCAACAGAACAGTTAATTTAGTTAAGTCTAAAGAAGCTATTGCTCGTAAAGAAGTAGCTCCTTTGTATGAGAAGTCATTGGATAATGCCACTGAAGCAGGTATTAAATTAAATCCAGATCAAACCAGTCGTTTATATGGTTTTGTGAATGACGAAGTAAATGCTAATTTATTTAAAACTTTTCCAACCATATTCAAAAAAGTAAAGTCTGCGTTTGCTCCTGACATCGTAAAAACAGGTCAGCTTGATGACGCTGGTAAAGAGATTACACAAGAAGTATTTAAAGATGCGACTGTACGTGATTTAGATTCACTAAAACGTGAAATTAATTTAGCGTTGCGTGGTAATGCAAGCTCAGATACTCGTCGTGTACTTAATAACTTAAAGTTTGAACTAAACAGTGTTGTAGACGAACTTCCAGCGTCTTTCAAGACTTCTTACCGTGGTGCTGATGCTGAGTACTTACGTAAGGTAGGTATTCCATTTGAAGCCAGAGCAATTGAAGAGATTGGTAGCAAGGGATTTGTTGAGCAAACTGTTCCTGTCTTGACTAAGAATCCTTCAGCTTTGAATCAGTTCTTAGACATTGCTGGTAACGAAGGTAAAGACATTGTTCGTGATTCATTTATGTATGACTTAGCTAAGACACCTAATCTGCTTAATGCAGATGGTTCAGTTAATCCTAAGTTAATAGATCGTTTCCTTGCAAAGAACAAAGACTCATTAAAGATTGTTCCTGAGATTGCTGACGAGATTCGTGGTTTATCCACAGATTCTAAGTTGCTACTCAATACACAAGCTAAGTTAACCAACTTACTTAAGACTGAGCAAAAGCGTGAAGCTGATAACTTGTTTAGTCGTATCGGTAACGAGAAATTAGATACTGTTGTTGGTAGGTTCTTGACTATTCCTAATGACCGTGCTCAGGTTATGAAAGAGTTAAACAAGAATCCTGAAGCATTAAAAGGTTTTAGAGCATCTGTATTAGAAGGATTGACTACAAGCGGTAGAACATACGATGATTTCCTAAAGAATAAAGATGCTTTAGATACTTTATTCGGACCAACATACATCAAAAACGTAGAGGCATTGGCTGAAGCAACTCAATCGTTGTATTCTAATCCCTTGAAGTTGAATATTCCTTTGTCCAGTATCCGTAAGACTAAGATTGAAGAGTTTACTGGTATGCCTCCTGAGCAAATTGTTTCATTGGCTCGTCGTCAGATTACTTCACCATTCCAAAAAGTTACAATTGGTTTAAGTAAGTTCTTTCAAAACAAAGCTAATCAAACTGAACGTGCTGCAATTAGTGACTTCTTATTAGACACAGATAAGTTAAAAGAAACTGCTGCATTGTACCAAAAGATTAATACTGTTGAAGATACAGAGAAGATTAAGTCATTAGCTGGTAAAGTATTGCAGTACACAACTGGTCAAGTAGCTCGTCGTGGTTCATACGGTGCTTACTTAGGTGCTATTCAAGACTTCGGTAATGAAGAACAACAGCCAACAACGGCTGCTCCGTCTAATGAGATGCAGTTTAACTTTGCTCCACCAAATCCCATAACACAATAGTCATAATGAAAAAGCCCTCTTTCGAGGGCTCTTTTGTATCTAGATGCTACATCCACCAGCAGTACAACTCAACATCTGTGCTCCTTCCACATTGTCATCGTACTCCTTAAAGTTCTCCCAATCTACTGTAGTCGGTACTAAAGACTTCAATTTATTGTAGGCTTCTTCGTCTACTTCTTCATAAGGTGCTTGCTTGTAAGTACCACCATCCATCGGTAGGAAAGACACTCCAGTAACTTCGTCGAAGTGCTTAAATGTCCAAGCCCCTACATCCATCCATTCGTTCTCTAAGACAGAGATAGTCACAGAAGGCTTATGCTCACAATAATGACGCTGGAATATCAACCACAGCTTCAAATGCTGAATAGCGGTTAAGTCTTCACGCAACAGTCCACCTTCAGCGACAGCAACAGGGAAACTAAAGACTGTAGTTGACTCTGGCTTCATGACACAAGGCTCTGCAACAAACCCAGCTTGCATCATAAACTGTGTTAGTGGATCTTTGTTATCAGCTCGGACACGACGTATATAATATTTACTATGCTGAGGATGAATACCAGAGGCAGTAGAGCAAAGCTGACTGACGGTTCCTTCGGGTTTAACAGCCGTGACAGCAACACTCTGATTAATTCCAATAGCGTTAGCAAACTCAGCATTAGTAGCGATAGCAATATCACGTAGTGCCTCCAATCGTGCAGGTAATGATTCATCATCAGGGTTATTCAACAAAGTATTGTCACAGATGCCAGTCATCGACACACCTAACAATGCTTCTTCTTCAGTGTTCTTTTGCCATACTTTACGCAAGTAAGGAAAGTCTGTTAACGACGCTTGAAAAGTGCCGAGAATGGTAGCCAGACGAATCTTATTAGCGATGCTGTCATAAGTATCATCAGAGCGAATGATACAAGAAGACAGATTACAGAATTGATAAGGACGGAGTATGATCTCGCTACACGGATTGGTCCCAAAAGCATAAGTCGAATCTCGTCGTCCATTCTTAGCAGCTTGCACCTGAGAAGCGTCACGATTGAAGATACCACGTTCCCCACTGTGTGATTCATAAATAGAACTCCATTCTCTCATAAATTGACCAATAGAAGGTGTCTCGGTATAAGTAGCAGAGTTGTTAGCTAATGCTCTTTGACCGTGACCATCCCACCAAGCACCTGCTTTAGCGTGTGCCATCTTGTCATCAGATAAGTCTGATAAAGAAATCATTGCACTCCGTCTGACTCCGCCCACGACAACAACTTCCCCGATCTTGCACAGAATATCATGACATTCAAGGGAACTGAGACGCCTACCAACTGCTCCTTTAAATTTGGTAACACAAAACTTATAAAGTTCTTCCAAAGGTTCTGGTCCAGAAGCTCGTCCACCGAATGTTTTGAGACGTGCTCCTGCAGGTCGAACTCGTGATACGTCAAACTTTGGAATCTCGCCAGCGTACAGAAGAGCCAAGAGTTGTCGAAGTGATTTTGCCCATCCTTCTTTAGAATCCGACACAACAATAGAACTTTTACTATCGTACAGCTTAGTCGGGATTTCAGGTAACTTAGATACATATTGTTGCTCCACGGAGAAACCGACACCAGTGCCACAGAGAAGGATGTACATCGCTTCATCAAAAGCTTTAGGGTCATCTATTGGTAAGTAAGAACAATTGAATGCAGCCACGTTCTGACGCTCTAACGCAGGTCCTGCAGTCATTACTGCCCTCATGCTTGGCACTACTGCTAAATCATTCACAGCTTGTTCCAGCTCTGCACGTAGTTCTTTTGTTAGCGTGTAGTTCTGCTTTGTTGCTAGGTGTGTCTCCATAAAGTCAAAGTAACGTGCTACAGTTTCATTCCAGTGCTCTCTACGTCCCTTGTCATCGAGATACCGACTGTATCGGCTCTTAGCGATGAAGGTGTTGTACGGTGTCATCTTATATGTCATTCAACTTCTCTTTCTAAATTATCAGCATTGTCTTCAATTCGATCCATAAAGCGATCAACCAATTCTTCACTACTTATATCTAACAACTCTAGCAACTCCACTTCTGGAAATTGCTTGAGTCTGTCAGCTATGTCAATTAATGTTAAAGCCATTTCATGCAGTCTCCTTATAATACACATCGTACACACTATCATAGTTGGCTAACAGATACTCGATATAGTGTTTAGCTTTCTCGAGATCTTGTTTACCAGCTTTTCTAGGGAAACGAAGTATGTATTTTACCACATTTGCTGACCAAGGGTCAAGCTTATATTGCATAAATATGTCCCAAGGTTGGACGGCTGCACCTTTATAGTGCGTACCTCCTACCTGTTTTGCCATGACATCGCCAGCATCTTCCATTCCAGCAGATAAATCAGCCACTTTAGCAGCTAATTTAGCTTTGCGGAAGAAGTCAGTTACGTCATGCTCATGGGGATCGTACACATGTCCGTAAGGATAAGGCATTGCTACTGGACTATCCATGATGTTTCACCTCCACAGCTTTCTTAATTGACTTAGTACCTTGACTCCATGATCCACAATCCCGACACTGATACCTTTGATATGTCCCAGTAGTAGAAACTGCTGTACCACGCTTTTGTAGATGATGTGAACCACAAGTAGGACAACCAGTTATATCTTGATACAGGTTACGGTTTGGAGCGTTCTTAATCCAAGGCAATAGATTATCGTAAAGACTCTCTAGTAATACAACGTCTTGAATATTGTAGTCTTCCATTCGCTTCCAAGCATCCTTATCTCCGTTCATGCACTTCACCCACAACTCATGTCCTTCGTGAGCGTGTTTCTTACCTAGACCCAGACGTTGAGATACATAATCCAGCTTATTGCTAGGAAACCTAAAATTACTACGAACCACACGCAATAGGTCAATCTGTTTATAAGGCGATGGCGGAAGCAACTTGGTGAGTAAGAATTCCTTGTTAAGAGTAGGAATATCAAACTTAGTTCCATTGTAATGGATAACAGCATCAGCAGAGTCCAGAAGAGCATGAATACCTTTCAGCATTGTTTTAGGTTTAGATTGATGTACAGAATCAAAATAGATGTCTTCCTCGCCTAGCCACTTAGCTGCATAGCATAGGACATAGGAAGACTCCATCAATTGATTGATACTGACGTTTTGCTGCCACAGACCCCAAACATGGGCTGTATTAGGACTTGTCTCAATATCTAGCAATAGAATTTTCATTCGTTAAAGTCCATTTCTTCTTGTCTTTCATCAATCTCTTTAGCTAACTTATAAGCCTCAGTAGTGATAGTACGCTCACCTACTACAGACCACTGGTCGTTGTATCCGTAATCGCTCAAGAATACAATCTTTTCTTTTGTGTCGTAACCGTAATGAGCATTCAAGAAATCAGCAAACTTAACAATTAACTCTGTCCATTGTATATCACCTTCAACGACAAATACTTTGGTAAGTAAATTGTTTTCTTCCTCTAATGTGAAAGTTAACTTCATTGGATAATCTAGTTTCATTTTGTTCCTTTAACTAAAAGTAATACATCTATTTGGTGTTGTAAATCTTTAATCTTTTGAACCAAGTCTAAGAAGTGTTCAGCGTCTATTAGTGCTAACGGCTTACTTAAATTCTGTTTCAATATAACTAAAGGCTCTATTGCTCCGTGGGTCTTTGCTTGTTCGTAGTCTTTGTACACTGCGATTGCTTTTCTATTCTTGCATTCAACTGTGTAATTAAATAACGACCTAGCCAGAGGACTGAGTTGCACATCCTCTCCACCCGCTCCCATGCTTGTTGACCGTACATCATCTTGGTGTAACGTCGGAAACCGTTGGAGTATATGATCCCTTGTCCACTGCTGTAGCTTTCTTCCTTTTGCTTTTGCTGATTGTGGTTTCAAGTTTAATTTCTTTCCGTTTTGTAATCATTCGTTTAGGGATGGTAATACTGTTGTTGCACATTCCTTCAGTTATAGTTCCTGCAAGTTCAATTTGTTCATCGTCTTCATGAACCACAAACCCGATTGATTTACAACGTAAGTCCTCTCTCTTTGCTTCATGCCACTCACCCTGTGCTAAAGCATCTAGCCACTCAACCAAGACTAGCTTGGAGGAGACCAGATTTGGTTTGGCTCTCTTAGTATCCACAGGAGTCGTCCGTTCTCCAAGACTCGCTCCAAGTTTCCTTCGTAAGCGTCTACCACTGCTTTGTACATCTCTAGTTCTGTTTCGCATTTCTCAAGAATCCTTTTAGCTTTAACGGGTCCAATTCCTTTTAAACCCATGATGTTATCGACTTTATCTCCAGTAAGAATCTGTAAATAAAAGTTACGGATTCCTTCTTCTTCGGTAATGTAATACTTCTCATCTTTCACAAAACCAAAGTGATGACCACGAATCATATCAATATCTTTATCAATCGTAACCAAAATATAGTCTTCAGGATCGTGAGCATACGCATAGATTCCTAATGCGTCATCAGCTTCCATTCCATCAACGACTTCAAAGCCCCAAGACTTCTCCATGTATTCACGCAATAAACCGAAATGATACGGTTTAGCATTACCAGTTCTATTGCCTTTGTATGGAGCGGTAACGGCAACTTCATCTCTGAAGTTACCTTTACCAGTCATGAAACCAATAACGTCGTCAACGTTGAGTTTAATGTATAGATCGTCAAGAAACTCAGACAGTCTTGCTAATGCAAACTCTGCTGGATCTCCTTCAGATGCAAAGCCAAAGCGATACACTAAAATGTCAGCGTCAACGACGGCAATCACAGAGGAATCTCGTCGTCCATCTCTTCTTCAGCAACTGCTGAATCAGAATTGTAAACAACCAAGTCGGTGATTGTAATCTTAGCTAAAGAAGGTGAGACACCAGTCTTATTCTTCCAGCTCCAATGATAAGGTTTAATCATTGCAATAGCTTTAGATCCATTACCAACAGCGTCTGTGATCTCTGCACCGTTCTTGTCAAACGGCTTGATTTCATAGTTGCTCTTAGCAGTGATGAACCAACCCTTTTCAGGCTTGTCTTCACGCTTACGTGGCTGCAGACCTACATCTTCTAATGCTTTTACAGCACCAGCACTAAGGTTGCAAAGATCTACTTGGTACTTCCCTGACATCTCGGACTTGCGATTTAAGAATGCCCACTGAATGTCGGCTTCAAACTTCACAGGTTTCTCGGTATTTGCCATCTTTAAAACTCCTTTAATATACTGCGGTTAAAATAACTACTACTGAATTGTACCACCGAACTGCTCAAACACATCCATACCATCTAATGTTCCACTTTCAATAGCTTCATAAGCGTCAGCTAATAACTCTAGTGTATCATTAATTGTTATGGAAGTCCCTACAGAATAAGTGTTATCTTCAAACAATGTGATAACTACTTCTCCAATTTTCGTTAACTCTTTACCTTCCATCAGTGTGTCTCTTTCCAGTTATTACCAACTTTATATTCACCTGTCAACGGACAGTTCATTTTAAACTCCCGTCCAGCTAACTCAATTGCTCTGACACCTGACTTGCCTACTTCTTCTGCATACTGCTCTGGTACTTCAATCTGCCACTCATCGTGGACATTAGCTACTAATTTAAACGATATTCTCCTTTTTGTCAAGTCTTTAAACAAAATAACAACAGCTTTCTTCATTACTATCGCACCAGCACCTTGCAGTAGCGTGTTGAGTGCCGAGTGCTCGGAACGTACGAGTAACTTGCGTCCGTCAAGACCTTGTAACCTTCCCCTTTTAGAAAACGCTTCAGAGACTCTCTTCCTAAGTTTAGCAAGCGTAGGCGTGTTGTGTAGAAAATTATCAATGAGGCGTTGTCCCTCTTTCGCACTGCCTCCAACAATCGTCCCGATTTTGGTACTTCCTGCACCATAGAGAAAGGCATAGATAAACGTTTTAGCTTGATTCCTCGTTTGCAGCCCAGCAGCATTTTGGTTCGCTGTGTGTATGTCGCCCGATACCACTTCAGTTGTATATTCATTATCGTTCATATAGTGAGCCAGCATACGAAGTTCTAAACCTGAAGCATCGATACCAACTAACTTATTACCTTTCTCAACAGTCCATAAAGCTCTACATTCAGAGCCATAAATAGCTCCACTATTAGGTACTTGTGCCATGTTAGGACTCATGTGCGTCATACGCCCCGTCACGGCTCCGTTAGTGATAACACGACCATGTACCCTACCATCATCTTTAATCGCCTCTATCCACGATTCTACCTGTGCTATACGCTTCTGTAGCATCAAGTATTCTGCTATGGCTTTCGCTTCTGGGATGTCGATGCCTTCGAGCGTGGTTTCGTCGACGATGACCGACCCTTTTTCTGTAAACTTGTTAGGTTTCCAGCCTTTTTCGGTGAGTCTTTCTGCGATTTGCTTGCGACTGCCACAGTTGAACGGCTCGATGATGTCGTTGAGCGGTTTACCCGTGGTTTTGTGGGTGCGACCAGATGTGACTCTGGGAGGAAAAATCCTCTGCATTTCAACCATAATAATATCCAGCTTAGTTTTAAGTTCCGATAGTAATAACATACTAGCAGACTCATCGATCTTAAAACCGTTTCTTTCTTGAATGCAAATGATTGCTTGGACTTCATGTTCTAACTCCTGTGATGTTTCAGAAAATTCCTGTTGTTTAAGTTCATTCATTATACAGTTGTAAACCTTGTATAACACCTCTACGTCTTGCTTGCAATACACAATCAACTCATCTAAGGTGTGAGTTTTTAAATCAAAGTCATCGAACTCAATCTTCTGAGTACCTAGTGTCTCGCCCCACGCTGCTAGGCTGTGTCCGCCTTCTCTGCTTGGATTGAGCAACCTGCTTAGTACTAATGTATCTTTCACTTTCTTCGATGAGATCTGACAGTTCCATAACTTTATCAGTAGATGAAAGTCGAACGCTATCCCATTGTGAGCCACTATCAAAGTTGCGTCCTTTATGAATTCCCGCAGGTCGGTTGCTTCTTTCCATACTCTAACTTCTCCAGTATCAATGTCTTTAGTAACTACACACCAAATCTTATCGTGTGCTAGTGTGGTTTCAATGTCTAAAAGTATTCGCATAATGTCATCATATCACAAAAAGTCATCTTTTGCTATACCCTCTGCGATTTCCTGAGTTATCGTAATAGTTCGTAGTGCCTTGATTTGATTGAGTTTTATATCCAACACGGTTTCCTTGTGCATCAAATATTGCATTAGGTGCATACGGATTTGCTGGATTGTTGTCAAAGTTATACGGACTGTTTTTAAAGTTGTACTGTGAGTTCTCAAAGTTGTAAGGACTATTTTTAAAGTTGTAAACACTGTCCTCAAACGATGTAGCCTGAGCACTACACAATGTAGCTACAAATAATAAACTACTTGCCATTGCAGTTTTCATCTTGTTCTCCTTTAGTTTTCTGTAACATAATACAAAGTTGTTTAATCGCTTCTCGAATCAATGCGTTTTCTTTAGCTGCATACGGATTCCCATAGCGTTGTTCTAATGCGTCAATCAATTCTTCTAACTTCATTTGTTCCTCCAATACCTATCTTTAGGGTTATTTAACATAGACTTCAGCAGTTCATCCACAGTTGAAAACCACTGAATCACTTTCATGCCTTCATGCGTAGTAATAGTAAAACTCACTTCTGTTGTGCCTTTCTTAGTATTTCAAACACTTCGTCATATACAGTATTGCAAGCATCAAGCCACCCATCTGAATAAGTATTCTCATATTCTTTATGCGGACTAACATCATCGGCAACGCACTTTATTGTGGATAAAATCAATTCTTCTTTATCTGTATAAGTATTTCGTTCTTTAAGAATTCGCTCTACTGTCTGCAACTTGAACTCATCATTAGGTATTGTTGCAATCTCTTGAGCAGTAAGACCTTTCCAATCAATTCTTTTCATCATTTCTCTTGTGCCTTTCTTAATATTGCTCTTGCAAATTCTCGTCGACCAGCATACGTGTCAATAAGATTTGATACTGCATCGCCTACGTTATCTATTTCCTCATCTGTTAGTTCTTTTACTGGATGGGTATAGAGTGCTGTGCCAACAGGCAATTTGTCTTTTTGTCCGTTTATATACTGCCTACCCATTAAGGTTTCACCTATCCACGCTACTGGTTCATTATTGGAAACATACTCACCAGCCATGTGGCTTGCAGTTCTATCAAAAGATTCATCTTCGTTCATAACCATTTAGACACCTGTATAAACACATAAGTTAATAAGCCAACTGCATACAATCCTGCAGCTACAGCCTCAACAACAACTAGAGGTGCATCGTCTTGTATGTAGCCAGCAGTAGTCCATAGACCGCTACCAACTAAACCAAAGACAATGTTTAGGGGATAGATATTAAAACTAGTCAACGCTATTCCACCTAAGCATATCAGAGTGCCGTACCATTTTAGATTAGAGAGCTGCACTGTCGACCTCCTCCAGTTCATATTCAATATCAATTAAATCGTTTTCGCTAATCTGTGCTTCTTCAATAGCGCTGTCTAATTCATCTTCTCTATCAGCATAAACTGTAACATTGTAAGTCTTTGTAACTTTAAATGTACCAACAACACCAACTGGTTCTTCTCTATATGAAATCATTTCTTGTTTCTCCATTCGTCAATAAGTTTATCAAGTCTACTGCCTTCAACCCATTCAAACTTCTCCATTACATTATCACAGTTTACAACAATCGGTGCAACTTTTTCAAGTCCTACATCCCATGCACTATTGCGTAGCCAGAGGTAACGCTCAGAGTTTTCCCACATCTCTTTATTGTCCTGAATCCGACTAAACACATTCTTGTTAAGCTGAATCAATCGGTCAATCTCATCACACAGTGAGCTGATGTATCTACGAGTGACAACATACTCGTCTCTGGCTGCATAATCTCTTGCTTTTTTAACTAAATCTTCGTTCATAATGTATCCTTAATTTCCATCATTCGACCAGTACTAGGATTGTACAGCAAATCACTTGCACCGCCAGTATAACCACTAAACCTATTCTTTAACACACGCACATGGGTGGTATTGCGTTCAACCATATCCACAGCCTGTCCGTTACGCTCTAATCCTATCACAATATCGGATAGTTGTGCAATAGCTCCAGAACCCCTAAGCTGGGCTAACGAAGTTGCAGCTCCTTCTTCGTGTCCACGATCACTAGGACGCTTTAGGTGACTGACACAGATCAAACTGATACCTGTCTCCTGTACTAACATCCGCAAGCGTGTCATGATAGCATCAAGAGCTTTGCGTTCATCGCCCACATCGCCCCCACTAACGATAATAGATATGTGGTCAAGCACAACAAAACCACAGTTGAGTCCTTTAGCCATATATCGAACTCTATTGACAATATTATCAAGAGAAGTACTACCGAAATGGTCAAACAGATACAACCGATTAGTACCAAGAGTGACATCAAAAGCATTTTTTAACTCCGCATCAGAAACTTCCACATCAGGTAAATGAATAGGCTTATCCACAGCCAGAGACATAAGGCTACGAGCAGTCTTGCGTACACCTTCCTCTAAGAACAACATACCAATATTGTCAGTAGTGTTATTAAGGATATGCCACACAATCTCACGCAAGAATTGAGACTTACCAAGACCAGAGCCAGCAGTGACCATCACCAGCTCACCCTTACGGATTCCGTAGGTTAGCTTGTTCAGCCCCTCATATGGATAACTTACTTCAGCTTTCTCCATCGGACTCGATACAATCTCCCATAGGGTAGAGCCTTCGATGATGCCATCAGGCACATAGTTCTCAGCTCTCCACCAATCTTCAACAAACTCTTTGTTGGCATTGATCTTTAGATAATCTGATGAATCCTTGAGCGTGGTACGCATCTTCATCAGCTTAGCTTTAGCACCAAACAACTCTGCTACCGACACGGCTGCTTTCTGCCCTACCTCATCAGAGTCAAAAGCAATCACAATGTTCTCAAAAGAATCAATGTATTCAAACTGTGCTTTACAGTCCTTCAGAGCTGCTGCAGCACCGTTGCGTACCGACACCACTGGGTACTTAGCACCCATCATCTGAAAGGCTGATAGAGCGTCTAATTCGCCCTCACAGATGGTCAAATAGCGACCCCCACGAGGGAATAGACTCTGCCCAAACAAAGTAGCTTTACTAAACTCACCAGCCAAGAAGAATTGTTTATTCTGTACATCTCTAGTTTTAACAGAGGTCAATAGACCTTCTTCATCGTGGTAAGGGTAATAATGCTTAGTCCCTACGGAGTCCTGACGAACACCATATTTTAAACATACAGGTGCAGAAATATTGCGATCATTAATAGCACCACTATTAGCTGAGTCATAAAAGTTTAGATCCTTATTCATTGTTTTCTTTACAGTTTTAGTTTCAATCACACCATTAGCATGAGTGTAAGTTTCACACACATAGCAATAGGCATGTCCATCATCGTATAGCGTGTTGCCATCGCTTGAGCCACAGCTAGGGCAAGCCATACGCCTAAGTGCTCTGCTATCGCTCATTGACTCCACCATTGTCCTCTTGTTAACCTTTCACACAGCTTGCGTACATCAGGAGGGTTGTTTTCTTTATCCGAGCAAGCATAGACAACCGAGTGCGGATAGGTATAGTACCAAATACTAGCAATAAAGCCAGCGACAAGAACGCCTACGCATAATATAGTTAGACAGTCTCGCATAGCAATGCCTCCTCTATCCTATCAGCGACCATAACATCAAGGTCTTCTAGGACTTTCTTGTATCCATACTTCTCTATCAAGTCCATCATAGCTGACAAAGTAAAATGATAGTTTGCTTCTAAATATTCATCTGGCATAATTTTCTCCATAAGTTAAGACTACACAATACCACATAATGACATAGATGTATGTTGTATTTTTACAACACTAATACATTGACAAATAGACAATTCCATGATACCCTCAATCTATTTAGATATACGATGTATATACAATGTATTTAATAATAAATATTACAACATAGTAACAACATAGACTTTGACATCTCTAACGATCTGTATAGATGTCATCAAAGTCATCACAGCCGTTGTTTACATAATCAGCAAGATCGTCTTGGTCAGCATAGCCACCAGTGTCGGATTCATGCAACAAATCCTTACGATCAGAGTGAATGATGTCTAATTCCGCAGCCACATAGCACTCTTGGCAAATATCAAGATACTCAAAAGTGATAAGGTGCTTACGAGTTGCCTCGTAGTCGTTCAGTGTGTTATTACAAATAGTGCATTTCATTTTATTCTTCCTCTTCTTCACAGTCTACTTCGTTAACAAATTCTTCTTGCCCAGCAATGCTTAGTTTGTCGTTAGTTAAGTATGACATTTCAGCTAAAGCACCTTTCTGTGCATCTTCACGATTGTCAGCTTCTATTTCAAACGTTTCGTAGAAGAATACAGTTCTTGCAACAGTAATAGTAAATTTCATTTAATGCTCCTTGATTGATATAAATAGATACTACAACTCCAATTTAGTCCTTTTTACACATTTGTACATAGGGACATACCCTTACATAGTCACATAGCTACATAGTAGGAATTTGTGTAGTATATTACACATTTCCACATAGCTACATAGCCACATAGTAACTTTATAGCACACATTCACACATAGCCATATAGGGTCTTTATAAGTGTTGTTTTTTTACAACAGTATAGGGGTTATATTTCAAAATATTTCAAAAAATTGTTGTTTTAAAATGACAATCGATTTTAAGGGCATTTTTAGGGCTTTGGAGGCGTTTTACCCTTTTCTGGGGTATAGGTATCACCACGATCAGGAAAACAGCTCAGAGAGCGTTCTGGAGGGTTGCTGGAGCGTGTCCTGATACCAGCAAACCAGCTCCAGAGCCAGTATCAGAGCCAGAGCCAGCACTGGAGACCGAGCCAGTACCAGAGCCAGCTCCAGTACCAGAGCCAGCCCTGAGCCTCTGGGAGAGTCCCCAGACATTCAGGCAATAAAAAAACCCTCCGATATTCTGGAGGGCTTTCAAGTTCTGGGAGATTAGTAAAACCAGAATATGTAGAGTTCTTTCAGTTTTGTGATCCATCGCTCCAAGAGCGTGGACGGGTCTCGATCAATCATGAGTAAGCCATCGCCCTTTCTTTTTCGATTGCTTTTTCCTCGTCAATCAAAAATGGGAGTGTCTCCCGTGCCAGCCTAAAGTCCGAGAGAATTTTGACAAACCAGTCCTCGTCAATTTCAGTGTCAATCGCCATCGCCACAATATCGAGGAAAGAGTCCAGACCGAAAGTACGGACGAAAGACCGAGCTTGATATATGGAAAGAGAGCCAGCCTTGTGTAAGCCAGCCTCCATCAAATCATCTAGCCCAGAATAAATATCGTCCTCCGTGTCTCTGGGAGATATTCCAAAACTCTGATTTTCCCAGTGATTTTCGTAATCATAGGAATAGTTGTTTTGCCATCTTGGAATTGTTCCGTAGCCCGTCACTGGATAAGTTTTGACTACTGGAGACTCATTGACTTGTTCCAGTGCCAGCTCTGGGCTGGAGTCGTATTTCTTGGTTGCTGTAGGGCTTGCCGTCCATGCGTAAGTATTCGAGAGCCAGAGACCTCCCCAGTACACTCCAGCGTCTTCGTTAATCGTCACGAGCCTGTTTTGGTTGTCCATCAAAACGAACTTATTTGATGAGCCAATATGCGAGCCGATCAACTCCGAAAATTCTGGAGTGATAAAGAACTCTGGATTGTGAGCCAGCATAGGACGGAGGTAGTCCCGTATGTAGTGCCAAGTGTCGCTCTTGGTTGTGTCTTTCACATTGTCGGTATGAAGAATGCCGTTGTGCATGAGCCAGAGATCAATCCCGTGCTGTTTAGCGTTCAGCACTTCGTAAGGGTGACAGTTCTCAAGATCAGTCGCTCCGTGAGTTCTCATGCGGAGATGGAAAGCACAATCTTTCCCAGCAATATGAGAGTAGTAAAAGTTCACAAAATCTTCAGCCGACTTTGGGAGACATTTTTCAATTACAAGGGATTGACCCTCTACATACATAACGCCCACGCCATCGGAATTACTAGCGTGAAAGTTTTTAAGCCAGACCTCTGGGAGAGCTGGAGAGTTGCTTAATTGCGTGACTAATAAACACATGATTTTGGTTTCCTTTAAAAAATTATTGTTCGCAAGTTGCGAGTTCTGGCGATTGTTTTACCGAGTCAAATCTGGGATTGTTTTTTATCTTTCCGAGATCAGCCAGAGTCCAGTTTTTCTCCGTGAGATATTGGCGTAAAAACTTCGTGTCGCTTAAGTTCTCAGCCTTGCAAATGAACTCCAGAAAATTCTCCGTTGTGAGTTGATTAGTGCCAGTGTCACGACAAAAAAACCAAGTCGCATAAGTGAACTCTAGACACGCCATCATCGTCTCGTATCGGAGCGTTCCCTTAAACATTCTGAACTCTACAGTCCGAGCGTTTTGAAAGTTCAGAGCCTCGTACCGATCAGCGTTTAAGTGCTGGAGATTGTTGCCGTTCTTGGCGTCCTTCAGCCACTCGTATCCAGCTTTTTTATTTTTAACTTGTGAGTATCTGGACGAGTCTCTCCGAGCCAGAGACCTTACTAACCTTTGGTTGCCTGAGTCGTTGATAAATAAAACCATCTTCACAGCGTGAAAGAGAGACATGCCTTTTTTGCAAATATGGACATGGAGTCCACAAGTCTGGGTGTCATGCGACTTCAGCCCACGAATGGGGTTTTTAAAGTGCTGGAGCTGTTGTGCGTGGACATCTAGACCAGTCCAGCCAGTGACCAGCTCAAACCCGTTATGGAGCGATCCGTCCTCTTCAATCGCACAATACCGCTCCCCTTTAGGGTATCCCAGAGCGTTGATTAAGTCCGTGGCGTGTTCTTCACGATCCCCAGATTTAACCTCCATCTCCAGCTCCAGTCCCATAAGAATGGGAGTTTTGCGAGTGTCGAAAGAACTGGGAATTCTGGAGAGAATCCGCTTGCTGGAGTGATAGTCACCGATCACGGAATTGTTCCGCTCCTCCTCCTCGTCCTCTTCCCTCAGTCGCTCTTGCTCGTCCTCCCATTCTTCGTTCGTGATGTAGGTGTCTTGGTGATCGCTGTAGGTGTAGTTCTCGCTCGTGCAACTGTCGCATATATGGTGATCGCCATCGTTTGCCCAGTGTCCGTCATCGTCCCATTCCAGCCAGTTGCAATCGTCACAACTAAAGACCTCTGGAGAGTCTGGGAATTTCTCGTTAAACCAGTCTGCCATGTCCAGACCTCCGTTGCGACCCCATCGATTGCGGACAGTCTCGTTATCGTTTAGCAAGTCCCGAGCGGAGTCAAAGTCCTGAGCCTTAACCATCTCAGCGAGAGAGTGTCCGACTTCCTGAGCCTCTCTCCGTGTCTCCAGCCAGTGTCGAGCGTGGACGATTGTGTAAGTCTTTTTTGAATTGCTGGAGTTGATAAACGACTTCATTAAGTCGCTCACTTTTGATCTCCGTACCTCTGGAGTCACAAGTCCAGACATTCTATGGAATGCGTGAAAAGCCTCGATTAGTTGAGTAGTCATAAAACCTCCGTTTAGATTGAAAGAATAATTACAAGTCCAGCCCAGAAAGCCAGTGCCAGAGCCACGCCCAGCAAGACCTCAGCCCATGTCACATCGTCACTACCTAAAACCATTTTTAGAAAGTCCAGCATTTTTAATACCTCCATATTTAGGAAACAGCATTTTCAAATTCCCCTTAGGGAGTCTCGAGGGTATCACACTTTGAGGGTTAGCTCATGTTCTGAGCCAGCATTGTGACCAGGACACAACACTACAGAAAAGCCTGGAGATGACCAGTCCTGAGAGCCTTATAGAATATGGATTACTAGAGTTCAGAGCGAGAGAGTGTCCTAGTCCCATAAACAGTCAAAACAGCTCAGAGAGCGTTTTAATGCGTTTTGGAGGGTTTGCCAGTTTTGTGCCAGAGTCCTCCCTTTGTGAGAGTGTCAATCAAGTTCCCAGAGCTGGAAAGATAATAAGATAATCCTATTATGTCCTGATTAAGTTAATGCCAATATAATAAATTGTCCAAGTTAATATAATATATTGAGTAGTTAATATTATATTATCAAGATACTTTTATTATTAAGATATTGATTATCTAAACTCCATTGTGATTATGTAGTGATTAAGATAATACAGTGAGTGTCTTATTATGTATTGATTAAGTTAATGCGAGAGAGTTTGATTATGTATTGATTATGTCCTCCCCTTATCATTATGATTATGTATTATATAACCCCCTATTAAGTCCCCCTATATAGGTGCAACTCAGTCACACACACAGCCACCACAGCCAGTCCAGAGCTTGTCATGTTCCGCTATAGTTTCCTTGGATTTAAACTCTAAAGTGTTGTATTAAAACAACGGGGGGAGGGGTCAGCATGATCGTGAACGTTGATGTAGCCTCTAACGTATACAAAATAAAGAAAATAGGACCCCTAGACCTCTAACGTATGTTATTGATTACAAAGAAGAAATAAGACTGTAAAGGGAATAAGAATCATTATCAATAAAGGCTAATCTGTTCACCTCTGAAGGAGGGACTGCGGAGACCTAATTAAGACTATGCAACCCCGCACACCGCAGGTGGACTATGTAGTACAATTCGTAACAAAGTACTTGACTTTTAAACAAAAGTATGATATAGTTCCTATATAGAACTGTGACGTTACGTTAGGGATGTAACTCAGTAGCTGTTATCGGCTAAGTTGTTAATTACTTTAGTTATTTAATACATAGATTACCTCTTAAGAGTTGTAGTTCTTTACCATATAGAAATACTCTATATCAAAACCCTCCTATATAGTAGGATGTCTCCCTAATAAAAGGATAAAGACGGTTGGAAAATAAAAAAGAATTAAAAGAATTGTCTATTGCTGTTCCTGTCTTAGAACAACCCGTGTCGGTTAAAGGACAAAAGGGCAGACCTAAGAAGTCTCAAATCACCGCAAAGAAAAAAGGTAGTCGTGGAGCTGTCGGTAGACCTGCAGGAGATGCTGCAAGGATTGCTGAATTTAAAGCTAGATTGCTAGGCACTGCTGGTGATAAGATAATCAGGACATTAATAGAGAAAGCTTTAGATCCTAATGATAAGGATCAGATTGCAGCTCTTAAGATGTGTGTCGATAGGGTTTTACCTATGTCGGCATTTGACCCTAAAGCTGGTAACGGTACAACCCCACAGATTAGTATTAACATCACGGGGTTAACGTCTCCATCTGTAGAGGCAGATGTGATAGAGATGGGTACTGTCGATGAATCTTGATTTTAAGTTATTGAATTGGCAACAACAAGTCTTTACCGATATTACTCGCTTTAAAGTAATCGCTGCAGGTCGTCGTTGTGGTAAATCTAGGCTGGCTACTATGATGCTCATCATAAAGGCTCTAGAGGCTCCTGAAGGCTCTGCAGTGTTGTATGTGTCCCCTACCCTAGGGCAGTCTCGTCAGATCATCTGGGACAGCCTCTTAGAGCTTGGTAGACCTGTTATTAAAGCTGCTCATATTAACAATATGGACATCACTTTAATTAACGGACGTAAGATTCATATCAGGGGAGCAGATAATCCTGATACGCTTCGTGGTTTGAGTTTGTATTATGCAGTGCTCGACGAGTGTGCGTTTATGAAAGAAGATACTTGGGAAAAGATTATCCGAGCTTCTTTGTCTGACTGTAAAGGTGACGCTATGTTCATCTCTACTCCGTCAGGACGTAACTGGTTCTATGAGATGTACAAGCTAGGGTTTGAAGAAACTGATGAAGAGTGGAAATCGTGGCACTTCACAACCAAGGATAACGAAACAATCGACCCGACTGAGGTTGATAAGGCAAAGAAAACTTTGTCTACTTTTGCTTTTAAACAGGAGTACGAGGCTTCGTTTGATAATGCGGGTCAAGAGATCTTTAAACAAGAATGGGTCAAAGAAGGTTCTACACCGACTCAAGGCGACTATATCGTTGCAATCGATTTGGCGGGTTTTGAGGATGTCGCAAAGAATGCAGGTTCTTCAAAGAAACGCTTAGATGAAACAGCCATCGCCATCGTCAAGATCACAGACCAAGGAGAATGGTTTGTTGAGAAGATTGAACACGGACGGTGGGACATTAAAGAAACTGCAGCAAAGATTCTTAGGACTGTGGCTGAATATAAACCAGTTTCAGTTGGTATCGAACGAGGAGCACTTAAAAACGCTGTGCATCCTTACCTTAATGATTTGATGCGTAAATACAACACTTACTTCCATGTACAAGACTTAACACACGGAAATAAGAAAAAGACTGATCGTATTGCTTGGGCTTTGCAGGGACGCTTTGAACACGGAAAGATTACGTTGAATGAAGACGAAGACTTTACTGAGTTCAAGGATCAACTGATGCAGTTCCCAACAGCAAACGTTCATGATGACTTGGTTGATGCTCTAGCTTATGTTGACCAGATGGCTTTAACTACATATTTTGATGAAGATGATTCTGATGAATATCAACCTTTGGATATGATAAGTGGATACTAATTTAGACGGCTGTCCTATTGCACTACAAAGCAATGCACTTAATATTAAGAATCACCTTACAGCAATCGAAGATGCTAATCTAGGACCTGCTAACCCTCTTGAAAGAAGCAATGATTTTTGGACTCAGAAAGCAGTTCTTTGGGGTGTATCGGAGGGTGATGCTCGTGGTCGTTTGTGTAACAATTGCGAATATTATTTTGATAACCCCAACATTAGAAGTTGTATCGAAAACGGTCCTGCAAACGATCTCAAAGCTTCAGCACTACCGCTAACACCTGCTTGGGCTGACATCGAGTCACACCCAGTAGGTTACTGCACTATGTGGGATATTACTTGCTCACCTATTCGTACCTGTGACGAACAAGAAATTTTAGAGCGTCCTCTAGTCGAGGAAGATACAACTTCGGAAGACAATCCTATTCTGGATTATAAAGACCCCTTCAAATCAACACTGGAAGACTAATACATGAGTGATCCGTTAATCGACGAAAACATCGATAAGAATGAATTTGTAACCGAAACCGATGCTGACAAAGAAGTAGTTACCTTTGTTCTTGAGCATTGCGATGAGTGGAGAAACCATAGAGACGTAAACTATGTTCTCTACTGGCAAGAGTATGAGCGTCTCTTCCGTGGTATCTGGGATCCACAAGATAAGACTCGTGACTCAGAGCGGTCACAGTTAATTACTCCAGCCATTGCTCAAGCAGTGGAATCAAAGCAAGCTGAGATCTCTGAAGCTATCTTTGGTCGTGGTGAGTGGTTTGATATCGAAGATGACATCAACGACCAAGACAAATCTGACATCCAGTTAGTACGTCGTCAGATGCACGAAGATTTCCGTAGGTCAAGAATTAAAAAAGCTGTGGATGACATTATCCTCTTAGGAGAAATGTATGGTACAGGTATCGGTGAGATTGTAATTGAAGAAGAATCTATTCTAGCTCCAGCTACACAACCAATTCCAGGTTCCACCACAGTTGCCGCTATTGGGACAATGGAGAAGAAGCAGTTTATGGTTGGCTTGAATGCTATCAACCCACGTAACTTCCTCATTGATCCTAATGCTGCTACAGTAGATGACTCTCTCGGAGTTGCTATTGAAGAGTACATGTCTTACTACACCATCATTCAAGGTATCGAAAAAGGTATCTATCGTAAGGTTGATGTAGTTCCTAGCTATCGTTCTACTAAGTTAGAGGAAACACAAGAACAAGTTATTTCTCGTTCTGATAAGGTTCCTGTCATTCGCTACTATGGTTTAGTTCCTCGTGCTATGTTAAATGGCTTAGAAGAAACAGAAGATCCAGCAATGGAACTCTTCCCTGAAGATAGTGCTGCTGACGAATACTCAGACATGGTTGAAGCTGTAATTGTTATTGCTGATAACCAGTATCTGCTCAAAGCAGAAGAGTCGCCTTACATGATGAAAGATCGCCCTGTAGTTGCGTATCAGGCTGACTCTATGCCAGGACGCTTCTGGGGTCGTGGAACCATTGAGAAGGGCTACAACATGCAAAAAGCCCTTGATGCACAGATGCGTAGTCATTTAGATTCTTTAGCTTTGACTACTGCTCCAATGATGGCTATGGATGCAACTCGTCTACCTCGTGGTGCTAAGTATGAAGTACGTCCAGGAAAGAACTTCTTAGTTAACGGTAATCCTTCAGAGATTATGATGCCGTTTAAGTTTGGTGTTACTGATTCAGGTAACATGACAACTGCTACAACCTTCCAACAGATGCTTTTAGCTGCTACAGGAACGCTAGATAGTTCCTCAATGCCTAACTCTGTAGCTGGTGGCGAGGCTTCTGGAGCTGGTTTATCGATGGCTCTAAGCGGTTTGATGAAGAAAAACAAACGTGCTCTGATTAACTTCCAAGAAGACTTCCTAATTCCATTCATTGAACGTGCTGCATGGAGATTTATGCAGTTTGATCCTGAGCGTTATCCAGTTAAAGACTTCAAATTCATGCCTGTATCGACCATGGGAATGGTTGCACGAGAGTACGAACAGCAGCAAATGGTTGGTTTAATGCAGACTCTTGGACCTAATAGCCCCATTACCCCTGTATTGCTACAAGGAATCATCCAAGCTAGTTCACTTTCTAACCGTGAAGACATTATTGGACAGCTACAGAAGATGTCACAGCCAGATCCACAGGCTCAACAGCGTGCTATGCAGCAAGAACAGCTACAAAGTGGTCTTATTCAGGCTCAAATCGCTTACTATCAGTCCCAAGCTCAAAAAGCTGGAGCAGATGCACAGCAAACTACTGTTGAAACTCAATTATTGCCTGCAGAAGCTAAAACTAAGTATATCCAAGCTGTTTCCTCTAATTTGCCTAAAGATAACACTGAAGCAGCGTTTAATCAACGTGCCAAGATTGCTGAATTAGCAATTAAAGAGAAAGACATTGTTTCAAATGAACGCATTGCAATGGCTCAACTACAACGTAGGCAAGAGAAAATAGTTTAATTACAAAAAAAGTCCTTGACAAAATGACAAAACTGTGGTATATTTACAACATATCACAGTTCTCCCTTGACAAAGGACAAAGAAATGCAAAAAGAACTACAAGACTATTATGAAAATAGGTTTTCAATGATGGCTACCCGAGGATGGGTGGATTTAGTTGAAGATGTACAAATCATGATGGACTCAACAGACACCTTAGCTGGTGTAGACACGGAACAACAACTGCAGTTTAGAAAAGGTGAGCTAAGTATTCTTAACTGGCTCAAGAACCTTAGAGACGCTAGTTCCGAAGTATACGAACAGCTTCAAGAAGAGAAAACAGACAATGCCTAGACGCTTATATGAGTTTAGGTGTGCAAAAGATCATGTTACTGAGCAACTCGTCGATGAGACGATAAAAGTTTCTCAGTGCCGTGAGTGTGACGAGATGGCAACTCGTATCATCTCCCCCACTGGGATCTATCTAGAACCCTACAGTGGGCTACATGTCGGTGCTTATGACCGATGGACTAGGGTTAGAGCTGAGAAGCTGAAACAGGAGAAGAGACAAAATGCCGAACATGGCTCATAAGTGGTGATCGTTACCACCGAGTTATTTTAAAAACATCCTACAATCTTTACGACAGGAAAACACATGGCTGAATTAATTGAACAGCAAGATGACCAAGGCAGTATTGCAAGCTTAGACCAATCCATTACTGAGGCAACCGACACAAGTTCGGAAATTGCACCAGAAGGACAAACAACTGAAACTGTAATTCCTGATAAGTATAAAGGTAAATCCTTTGACGAAATCATGAAGATGCACCAAGAAGCTGAAAAGCTAATTGGACGACAGGCTCAGGAAGTTGGTGAAGTTCGTAAACTAGCTGATGAGTTAATCAAGCAACAACTCAATACCAATAAGCAAGACACGCAGCCACGTGTAGAAGATAACGAGATAGATTACTTTGCTGATCCTGACAAGGCAGTAAATCACGCAGTAGCAAACAACCCTGTTGTTCGCCAGCTTAAAGAGCAAGCGGACGCACAAAGACTGGAACAAGGCAAAGTACAACTAGCCACGAAGTTTCCAGACTTTCAACAGATTGTAAACTCTGATGATTTCTTGACTTGGGTAAAAGGCTCTCGAGTACGCATTGATTTATTTACTAAAGCTAATAACTTTGATTTTGATTCTGCTGAAGAATTGCTTGAAACCTTTACCGCTATCCGTGGTACAAGAGCTCAACAATCTCAACAAGCAGACGCTAATTTAGTTAAAGGTGAAGAGCAGAAACGCTCACAGCAACTTAGATCAGCAGCAGTACAAAAGGGTGGTACTGGGGAAGTAGGCAAACCTGTTTATAAACGTGTCGATTTAATTCGTTTAAGAATGACTGATCCAAATAGGTATAACGACATGCAAGAAGAAATTCATGCTGCTTATGCCGAGGGTCGAGTCCGTTAATTTAATTTTAGGAGATTTTTAAAATGGCTTTAGGTACAGATCATCAAACAAAAACAACTGGCGATAAGTTTATCCCAGAGATTTGGTCCGACGAAGTAGTTGCGACCTACAAAAAGAACTTAGTTCTAGCAAACCTCATCAAAAAATTGTCTTTCAAAGGCAAAAAAGGTGATACACTCCACATCCCTAAACCGGGTCGTGGTTCCGCTAACGCAAAAGCTGCTTCTACTCAAGTAACATTGAATACAGATACAGCAACTGAAATCAACGTATTGATTGATAAGCATTTTGAGTATTCAATCTTGATCGAAGATATTGTTGATGTACAAGCTTTAGCTTCTATGCGTCAATTCTACACTGATGACGCTGGTTACGCTTTGGCTCGTCAAGTAGACACATCTTTGATCCAGTTGGGTCGTGGTGTTAACGGCGGTGCAGGTACTGCTGCTTATGACACAGCTTACATTGGTTCAAATGGTACAACTGCTTATGTTGCAGCTTCTAACAACGAAGCAGCTTTGACTGATGCAGCAATCCGTCGTTCAATCCAGCGTTTGGATGACAATGACACACCAATGGATGGTCGTTTCTTGATCGTTCCGCCTTCAACACGTAACACATTGATGGGTATCGCTCGTTTCACTGAGCAAGCATTCGTTGGTGAAATCGGTGGTGGTAACACAATCCGTTCAGGCGAAATTGGTAACGTATATGGTATTCCAGTATTCGTTTCTACTAACGCTGATACAACATCAGGTTCAGGTGCTGCTCGTGTTGCATTGCTAGGTCATCGTGACTTCGCAGTATTAGCTGAGCAAATGGCTGTTCGTTCACAAACTCAATACAAACAAGAGTACCTCGGTAACTTGTTCACTGCAGACACAATCTACGGTGTTAAAGAGTTGCGTGACGGTTCTGCTGTTGCAATCGCTGTTCCAGCCTAATACCTAGAAACTAGGTTCTGCCCTGCTCAGAAGAGTGGGGCAGTTTACTTTAGTGCTCTGCCAAGAGCCTTAAAATAAACTGTGGAGATATAACATGGCAATTTTTAAATGTACGGAAACCAATAATACAGTAGAGTTTGATTTAGAGCACGATATTCGTACTATGCGTCAACACCCCGGCTACGTAGAGGTCCTCGAAGAGGTTAAACCTGTTGTAGAAATCAAAGAAAAGAAAACAGCAGTTAAATCTAAGGCTGAATAATGAGCATCTATCGTGGTGCAGGTGGAGCAGGTGATGCTACAGCAGACTCAGCCAGTGAAGCTCTATTAATTCGTGATTTAGCTGTTGAAGCCCAAGCTGATGCAGACGCTGCTGCTGCTTCGGCTAGTGCTGCTTCTGGCTCAGCCAGTGCTGCGAGTACTTCAGCAAGTAACGCTTCTACTTCAGCAACTAACGCAAGCAACTCAGCTTCTTCAGCAAGCACATCAGCTACTAACGCATCTAACAGTGCGTCTACAGCAACTACACAAGCATCTAACGCAAGTACTTCCGCAACTGCTGCTGCAGCTTCCGCAACTGCTGCTTCGGGTTCTGCTTCAACAGCAACTACACAGGCTTCCAATGCAAGTACCTCAGCAACTACAGCTTCTACTCAAGCATCTAATGCTTCCACTTCAGCAAGTGCAGCATCAACTTCAGCAACTAATGCTTCCAACAGTGCATCGGCTGCTTCCACATCTGCTACAAATGCAAGCAACTCCGCTACATCCGCTTCAGGAAGTGCTTCTACAGCGACTACTCAAGCCAGTAACGCCTCTACTTCTGCATCTAATGCAGCTACCAGCGAAACTAACGCAGCAACGTCAGCAAGCACAGCCACCACTCAAGCAGGAATAGCAACTACACAGGCTGGTAACGCTTCTACGAGTGCCACTACAGCGACTACGCAAGCAAGTAATGCTAGTACATCAGCGACTAACGCTGCAGCTTCTGCGACCTCAGCAAGTGGCTCTGCATCGACTGCCACAACTCAAGCCTCTAATGCCAGTACATCAGCTAGTAATGCAGCTACTTCGGCAACTAACGCTGCCAACTCAGCAACAACTGCAGCTTCATACACACCAAGTCAAACAGGTAACTCTGGTAAGTTCTTAACTACCAACGGTACTAACACTTCTTGGGGTACTGTTTCAGGTACTATCTCTGTTACTGGTGGAGATTTAACTCTATCTGGTAGTACTGGAACTGCAATCACTAATGCAACTCTAGCAACTGTTAATAGTAATACTGGTGCTTTTGGTTCTACTACATCCATTCCAGTTATTACTGTAAATGGTAAAGGTTTAATCACTGCAGTATCTACTGCTTCTGTAGCTGGTGGTGCAGCACTCAGTAACGACACAACTACAGCAAGTAACTTATATCCTTTATTTGCTGCAGCGACTACTGGCACACCTACAACGATTTATACAAGCAATGCAAAATATTTGTATAAGCCAAGCACAGGTGATTTATCAGCAAGCCAAGTAGTAGCTTCCAATGGTTTAATAGTTAACACTGCAACTGTAGCTGCAAGTTATTCAATAGCATCGGGAAACAATGCCATGAGTGTTGGTCCTATGACAATTGCTAGTGGTCAATCTGTAACAGTTGCTTCAGGTCAAAGATGGGTGGTTCTATGAGTTCAGTCGTAATTTCAGGTGATACATCTGGTGCTATTACTTTAGCTGCTCCAGCCGTTGCTGGTACTAATACAATCAATCTTCCTGCTGCTGCTGGCACAGTAATGGTTAGCGGTAATATGCCAGCGTTTAGTGCTAGTAAAACTAGCGGTGATCAAGCTATAACTACAAGCACTACTACTAAAGTAACTTTTGATACAGAAGATTTTGATACTGCAAATTGCTTTTCTAGTAGTCGTTTTACACCTAATGTAGCTGGTTATTATCAAATTATTTTTAGTGGTCAATCAGAAGTTACAGCAGTTGGTAGAGTAATAACTTGGATTTACAAAAGTGGGTCTTTAGTGAATTTTAAAGAAGAAAATTTAAATTCTCCAGCAGTTACCTATCCGTCAAGGTTTGTATCGGCAGTATTGTATGCAAACGGAACAACAGATTATTTTGAAATATATGTAAGACAGGAAAGCGGAAGTAATAAATTTGTATATTCAGGTGCTAATGCAACATATTTTCAAGGTTATTTAGTGAGGGCAGCATGAGTTTATACGACAAAATTTTAGCAATATACCCAACATTGACTATTAATGACTTTAGTTTAGATACTGGAACTATTGATTTACAAGATGATGGTCAAGGTGCATATATTGCCAAATGGGAACATCCTACACTAGCTAAACCTACTGCGGAGCAACTAGCATAATGCCATACGGAACAGTAAACGCTGATGTAATACAGACTTCTACTAGCGGTGGAATACTAGGTGCTGGTAACGCTTCTATTATGAAGAATCGCATTATCAATGGTGCGATGGTTATTGACCAAAGAAATGCTGGTGCAGCTGTTTCTGTTACAGGATCAGATCAATTTGCAACTGATAGATGGGCTGGATATAATAGTTCAGATGGTATTTTTTCATTACAGCAAGTAACAGATGCACCTGCTAGTTTTGTTAATTCTTTAAAAGCTACTATTACTACGGCAGACGCTTCTATTGGGGCAACACAATATAGCGTTGTAAGACAAAGTATAGAAGGATATAACATTGCAGATTTGGGTTGGGGCACTGCTAATGCTAAAACTATAACTTTATCGTTTTGGGTTAAATCTAGTTTAACTGGTACTTTTGGTGGCGTTTTAATAAACAGTGCTGCTAATAGATCATACCCATATACATATACTATTTCAGCAGCAAACACTTGGGAGTATGAAACCATAACCATTGCTGGAGATACAAGTGGAACATGGTTAACAACTAATGGTATTGGTATACGAGTTGACTGGAGTTTAGCTGCTGGTTCAACTTATTCAGGAACTGCTGGAGCATGGGCAGCAGCTTTGTATTTAGGTGCAACAGGTCAAACACAAGTTTTGTCAACACTTAATGCAACAATTCAATGGACTGGTGTTCAACTAGAATTAGGAAGTAGTGCTACTGGATTTGAGTATCGTCAATATGGTACAGAACTAAATCTTTGCCAACGCTATTTTGAAAAATCTTACGATATTAATACTGCGGTAGGAGCATCAACAGGGGTTGGAAACTGGGATTTTATTGGTGGAACATCAAGTTCAGGAAATGTATTGCAAACTATTAGATTTACTGTTTCTAAAAGAGCAACTGGAGCAACAATAACAGGATATAACGATGACGGAACTATAAATCAATGGAAAGTAGGGAATAGTTCAGGAACAGTAACAACTGCAACACCAACTTTTGATTTAGTTAACACAGGTAACTTTAGAGCCTATGTTAATAGCGGTCAAGGTAATGTTATTGGCAGACAAATTGGTAATTGGACTGCATCTTCGGAGCTATAAATGTATAAATTAATATTTAATAATGAAGCAAATAAAGTTAATTCTGTTTTAAGACTTGCCGATGGTGGTCAAATTCAATTTAATGAAGAAAGCACAGACTACCAAGCCTACCTAAAATGGGTAGCTGAAGGTAACACTCCATTACCTGCGGAGAATACATAATGCCTACTATTATTTCAGGCGATGGAACAATCACAGGCTTAGTGGCTGGTGGTTTACCTGATGCAATAATAACTCAAGCTGAATTAGCTACTGGTGTAGCTGGTACTGGTCCTGCGTTTAGTGCTTACGCATCAACAGACCAAACACCAAGTGCAAATACATGGACAAAGGTTAATTACAACACAGAAATTTTTGATACTAATAATAATTACGACCCAACAACTAACTATCGTTTTACTCCAACTGTTGCTGGTTATTATCAACTAAATTGTTTTGTAACATTTGCTTCAAATTCAGCAACAAATGCTGATACATTTTTAGCAGTATATAAAAATGGAAGTATTTATTCTTCTGTTAATGGTCGTGCTTTAGAAAGTAGGTATTCAGCATTAACAGTTGCGATTGTTGTTTCTGCTAATGGAACAACTGATTATTTTGAAATGTATGTGAAATCAAGCGTAACTGGTTATTTAGCTACAAATTCTACGCTTGGTAATTTTAGTGGTTCTTTGGTAAGAGGTGCATGATGAATTTATACGAAAAAATAATGACTGTATATCCTAGTCTGACACAAAAAGATTTTGAAACTGTAATCACACTACAAAACGATTCAGACGGCAAAGGCGATTACATTGCTAAATGGGAACACCCTACTTTATCTCGACCAACTGAAGAACAATTAGCATGAGTGAGAACGTAGAGCGTATCGCTGTGTTAGAAGCTGAAGTAGAAAAGCTACAGGAAAGTCAGAAAGAGATACTGGACTGTATTCATGCAGTGCGTGATGAGATGATGCGTTATAAAGGCTTCTTAGGTGGAGTAGCTTTCTTAGCATCTGGTATCGGTATATTCTTGACTCTGTTCAAGGATTGGATTTTTAAACATTTTGCTTAAGGTCTTATGCGTTCATATTCCGTAGGTCGTAACCTTACAGCTAATACTAAGACAACATTATTTGTTGTTCCTACTAAGCAAGTTGCGAACTTAACTTTATTATTTGCTAGTAATTCAACTGCGTCTACTAAACACTTTAGTGCTTGGTGGTACGATAAAAGTGCTAACACTGAAGTTGTTATTGTTGCATCTTATGACATATCATCTAAGTCCTTTCTTAAATTTGATAATTCTTATGTTACTCTTGAAGAAGGCGATGAGATCAGAGTTCAATCAGAAGCAGCAAGTACAGCATCAGTAATCATTACGCTTGAAGTAGACAATGCACCAGCAGTATCTTATACTTACTAAGGAGAACCCATGAAAGAAACTAAAAAACAATCCGCTAAGATCGGTAAAGTAATGTCTGAATACAAAGCTGGTGGATTACATAGTGGTAAAGGTGGTCCAGTAGTCAAATCTCGTAAGCAAGCAGTAGCTATCGCTATGAGCGAAGCTAAGATGGCGAAGCCTAAAACTAATAAGAATATGACAGCTCCTAAAGCTAAGCCAGCTAAGAAGATGGGTGCAATGCGTGGCTACTAAGATGGGTTTGTATGCCAATATCGCTGCTAAGAAGAAACGCATAGCTGAAGGCTCTGGAGAGAAGATGCGTAAGGTTGGTAGCAAAGGTGCTCCTACTGCTAAAGCATTTAAAGAATCCGCTAAGACTGCAAAGAAGAAATAATGGTTAAGAAGGCATATCAGAACCCTGAAGGCGGTCTTAATCAAAAAGGTAGAGACTACTACAATAAGACTACTGGTTCTAAATTAAAGCCACCAGTGTCCGCTAAGGAAGCTGCAAAGTCACCTAAAGCTGCTGGTAGACGTAAGAGCTTCTGTGCTCGTATGGAAGGTGTTAAGGGTCCTATGAAGGACGATAAAGGTCGACCAACAAGAAAATCATTAGCACTCAAGAAGTGGGATTGTTAAGTTGAATGCCAGATCCATACGGAATACACGAAGGAGTAAAGCTACTCACTGGTAGTCTTGATGCTGGTCGTGAGAGTGGTAACGCATTAGGTAAACAAGTAGAAGCTATACAGCAAGATGCAGCAGACGTTGCACAGCGAAAAGCAACAGAAAGACGTAGAGCAGCTAGAGAAGCAGAGTTTAGAAAAGAAACTGCTCTCATTAAAGCTTTAAACGATTGGAATCACAAGAAACAAATAAGTGACCAAGAAGCAAAGATAAAGATAGATTTTATTAAGAAGCATGGTGCTAAAGAGTGGGAAGCATTACTTAGAATAAAGTTAGATATAGAGAAGATGGAACAGAAAAACAAAGACGAATACCAACACGATTTAAAAGCTGTAAGAAGAGTACAGTTCTATTGTTTTGCTGCTGCTGCTGTTATTGCGTGGTTTTGTACTTGGGGTTATAAACTTTAGGGGTAAATAATGTTTGGAATAGATGACATCATTGGAGTAGGAATGAAGCTTGTTGATAAGCTGATTCCTGACCCTGCACAGAAAGCACAAGCACAGTTAGACCTAGCTAAGTTAGCTCAGGAAGGTAAACTTGCTGACCTACAAGCTGATATGAATGAGCAGAACAATGTGTCAGACCGCTGGAAAGCGGATATGACTTCTGATTCGTGGCTATCTAAAAACATTAGACCAATGGCTTTAATAGCAATTCTTGGTGGTTACTTTGTCTTTGCAATGATGTCAGCCTTTGGATTGAATGCTAATGAGAGTTACGTAACTTTGCTAGGAAATTGGGGAATGCTTGTTTTTGGGGCATATTTCGGCTCTCGTACACTTGAGAAAGTTACAGAGATTAGGAATAAAGCAAAATGAATCTAAGTGATCACTTTACTCTTGAAGAACTCACTGCTACTTCTCACAGAGAGTTTGACAATACACCTAATGCAACTGAAATAGCTAACTTAACAAGATTAGCAGCTGTGCTTGAGCAAGTTAAGACTTTACTCGGTGGTAAGCCTGTAATGATTAACTCTGGCTTTAGGTCTAAGCAGGTTAACGACTCTGTTGGTTCTAAAGATACTAGTCAACATCGTATTGGCTGTGCTGCTGACATCAGAGTCCCCGGAATGACTCCAGATGAGGTTGTGAAGGCTATCATGGCTTCTGACATAGGTTACGACCAGATTATCAGAGAATTCAACTCATGGACGCATATAAGCGTTCCTGACATGCCTTCTAGACCACCACGTAAACAAGCTTTGATTATTGATAAAGCTGGTACAAGAGCATACTCTTAAGTATATAAAAACCTTGACATTTAGTATAAAATGTGTTAAAATAAGGACACCATGGCATCCCCGACCTACTTACAATTAGTAAATGATGTACTGATTAGACTTCGTGAAAACGAGGTCTCTTCTGTGTCTGACAATAACTATTCAAAGCTTATTGGTAAATTCATTAATGATGCAAAGCGTCAATGTGAAGATGCTTATAACTGGAATGCATTATCAGATACATTATCTGCTGTAACTGGTGCAGATGTCTTTAACTATGTGTTAGTTGGTTCAGGTCAACGTTTTCGTGTACTAGACGTGATTGACGACACTAGTGATAATATGCTTAGGTTACAAACTTCGGCTCAAATGAATAAATTGTTTTTATTGCAATCAGCCCAAAAAGGTGCTCCAATATATTACAACTTTAATGGTACTAACGCTAACGGAGATACACAAGTAGATTTATATCCCATTCCTGATGGTGTGTACAATCTTCGTTTCAATATCATTAAACCCCAAGTACCTTTGTCTGCGAACTCAGATGCTTTATTAATTCCTTCAGAGCCAGTCATATTTAACGCTCTAGCCCGTGCAATGGGTGAGCGTGGTGAAGATGGCGGTATTGCTTCTAACGAAGCTTTTGCTATGTATAGAGCTTCTTTAAGTGACGCTATTTCTCTTGAGAGTGGTCGTTACCTTGAAGAAGGTGAGTGGACTAACTAATGGCAGAAGCTCTATTAACAGGGTCAATACAAGCTCCGGGGTTCTCTGGACTTAATATTCAAGATGCTTCAGTACAGCTCACAAGTGGGTATGCACTAGAAGCGTTTAATTGCGTAGTCGATAAATATGGTCGTATTGGTGCTCGTAAAGGTTGGACCAAAGTAAACACAACAGCAATTACGTCTAGTCCAGCAGTTAAAACTGTATTTGAGTTTGTTAAGTCTGACGGTAACGTAGTATTTAGTTGTGCTGGTAATAAAATTTATACTGGTACAACTACACTAACAGCAGCCGTAGACACAACAGTTGTAGACGCTGCTGGTACAGGAACAACTGCATATACAATTACTGATGACAACTGGCAGATTGCTGGTATGCCGTACAATCGGAGTGGTAATACTTCTGCTCATGCTGTGTTTGTTCAGGCAGGGCATCCAGTATTGGTTTACCATAAACTAGGTAATGCAACACATAACCATACTGGGTCTTACGGTTTTCAAAGATTAGGTGATGTTGGTACTTTACCTACAGGATATTCTGTAAGTACATTCCTGCCTAACTGTGCTATAACAGCTTATGGACGTATGTGGACTGCTAACATAACAGGTGATAATCAAACTGTTTACTTTAGTGACTTACAAGATCCATCTAACTTTACTACAGGTACTTCAGGTTACTTAGACATTAGTACCGTTATTCCTACTGGTGACGGTATCGTAGCATTAGCAGCACATAATGGTTTCTTAATTATTATGTGTTCTAGAACTATTTTAATTTATGCTAATCCTAGAGATCCAGCAACAATGACATTACAAGATGTCATTAAAGGTGTTGGCTGTATTGCTCGTGATTCTGTAGCTTCTGTGTTTGGTTCAGATATTATGTTCTTATCTGAAACTGGTGTACAGTCTCTTGGTCGTTTGATTCAAGAGAAATCTATGCCGTTGCGTGATGTGTCTAAGAATGTACGTGATGATTTAATTGCTAACGTAGCAACTGAGACATTAAAGAATATCAAAGCTGTGTATTATGCCACAGATGCTTTTTATCTCTTATCGTTACCATCAGTAGGTTTTACTTATTGCTTTGACACCCGTGGTGTGTTAGAGAATGGTGCAGCAAGAACAACTATTTGGAAGAATATCAATCCACGTTCTTTCTGTGTATTAGAGAATCGTGATTTATATGTTGGACAACTTGGTTATATAGGTAAATACAATAACTACCAAGATAACAGTTCTAGCTATCGTTGGTCTTACTACACTAATTACTTTGACTTCGATCAACCAACATCGATTAAGATTCTTAAGAAGCTAGGAATGGTTGTTATTGGTGGCGGTAGTCAGGTCATTTCTATTAAATGGGGCTTTGACTATACTAATAACTATAACAGCAGTACACTGACGTTAAAATCTATTACTGTTGCAGAATACGGAACAGCAGAATACGGCATCGCAGAATATGCTAATGGTATTGCTTTAGATAGTTTAAAGTTTAATGCTTCAGGATCGGGTAAAGTATTACAAATTGGATTTGAATCAGATATTAACGGATCTCCGCTATCTATTCAAAAAGTAGATGTAGCTATTAAAACAGGAAAGAATATATAATGTCTGATTATTCAAAGTCAACTAATTTTACTACTAAGGATACTCTTCCTACTGGTAATTCAGGTAAAATTGTTAAAGGTACTGAGTTAGATACTGAGTTTACAGCTATCTCTTCAGCTATTGCATCTAAAGCTGATATATCTAGTCCTGCTTTATTAGGAACACCTACTGCACCTACAGCATCTGCTGGAACTAATACAACTCAATTAGCAACTACAGCTTTTGTTACTGCTGCTTTGGCTCTTGTGTATCCAGTAGGTTCTATTTATATTAATGCTGCTGTTTCAACTAATCCTGCAACTTTAATGGGTTTTGGTACGTGGACAGCTTTTGGTGCTGGTAAAGTAATAGTTGGTTTAGATTCTGCTGATGCGTTGTTTGATACACTAGAAGAAACTGGTGGTTCTAAAGACGCTATTGTTGTAAGCCATACACATACAGCAACATCAACAGTAACAGATGCAGGACATACTCATCCACCATTATCGCCAATGACGAGTTTTGGTGGTAGTCCAAACAATGGTCAAGGTATTCGTGGAGATGTTGCACAAGGAACACTAACAGCAACAACAGGCTCTGCTGTTACAGGAATTACTGTAGCTACAACTAATGCTTCAACAGGATCTAGTGGTACTAACGCTAACGTACCTCCATTCATTGTAGTAAAAATGTGGAAGCGTACTGCTTGATTACAAGTCATTCATTAGTATGTAGCAATTTAGATGTTCTTCCGTTACAGCAAGAACTTCTAGCTAACTACAGTGAGTTTGATAAATACGACTATAGAAGAACTTTTCCTAACTCACCACATGCTCAAATGCAAGACATCTGGGCTAGATATAACGATGTAAGACCTTTTGAAGCTAAAGGTAGTTTAGAAGGGTTTGAAGCAGAACACGATTCAATCTGGTATCCAGTAATAGATAAGATACCAAGTGTTAAGAAAGTAGTGTTTGATTTAATGCGTGTTGTTGATGGTGAGCGTTTAGGTGGTGTTTTAATTACTAAACTACCTGCTAATGGACACATCGCCAGACACACAGACGCAGGGTGGCATGCCCAGTATTACGATAAGTTTTATGTCCCAATTATGAACTCTAAAGGTTCTATATTTGGATTTGATGATGGTGTTATAGATCCTGAACTAGGACAAGCTTGGTGGTTTGATAACTCTAATCCTCATTGGGTAGATAACGAAAGTGATACAGACAGAATAGCAATGATTGTTTGTATTCGTACAGAGATGTTTAAGGATAAAAATGCACACCGTAT
>Ga0209087_1000117_pt1 | contig 50173 bp, 58 predicted proteins | sample S_130805_EF_Meta_FD_187321 | JGI IMG/M metagenome (GOLD analysis project Ga0209087, IMG submission 187321) | Freshwater microbial communities from Lake Simoncouche, Canada to study carbon cycling - S_130805_EF_MetaG (SPAdes) (version 2) | ecosystem: Environmental > Aquatic > Freshwater > Lake ... | reverse complement strand
CGCCGGCTGATCTGGGCTGCCGCCATTGAGGCGGGAGGAACGCTGCGCGTTTCCGCGTCGACGCTAATGCGGTGGACGCCCGGATGCGTGCTGTATCGATCCGAAGTGGACGAATCGCGCCATCTGGTCGTGAGGGCTCTCTGTGACCACTGACCCCGTCGCACAATCTACCTGCATGGCGGCGGCGGAGGCTGATATCGCCCGGCTGGCGCGACGAGTACGGGCGCCCAGCACAGTTCATCGGGTGGAGGGGTTGATGGCAGAGCATTCGCAATCGACGCTCGCGCCCGACCCGGGCGCTAACGCCGCTCCCTGTTGAATGTAGAAAGCGCCCGAAACCTAGAGAAAAGCTGGTGCTGCCAGAGAGGATTGAACTCTCGACCTCTCCCTTACCAAGGGAGTGTAGAACGACTTCTGTCAGCGCGCTCTACATACAGATCAGATACTTAGCCGTCGCGCTGTTGGACAGTGTCGGACAACCCCGTGCCCAAATCGGGTGTTACGCCCGGGGCGGGGCGTTTTGGTAGCCGCGCCAGTTCGGCGTCCAGTAGTCGCATGAATTCCGGCCCGGCGGTGATCTGCTTAGGCGCGTCGGGCGCCGGCGGCACCGCGGGCTTCGGCAGTTTGGCTGCCCATTCCGCCCACAGCTTCTCGATTTCGGTCATCCGCACCTCTCCTTCCGCGCCCGCTGGCCGAGCCGCTGCACCGCCGCTGTGATCTCGTCGCGCGTCGCCGGCAGCGGCAGCCGCTCGATCGCGCAGCCGGCCGTCAGCATCAGGACGCCGTCGCGCGCTTCGACCGACCACCATTCCTTCACCGGCACTGCACGACCCCCGGCGAGAAGGTGACGCAGTTCACCGGCCGCGGCTGCTGCCAGGTCTGGTACGGCATCGGCGCGCTGTAGCCCGGTATCGGCGCCGAGTACCAAGCTTCGCGCGCCTCCGGCGTGCAGCCGGCCAGGGCGAGAGCGGCGATCGTCAGCAGAATCTTCACGGCTTGTCTCCTCCGATCCGGTCGATCAGCCGCGTCACCCGCGGCACCCAGAAGCCGTGCGTGCGGCCCGCCACGTAGGCCCACAGCACCAGCAGCGCGCTCAGCCAATCGTCGATCATGGCGCGTCCTTTCCGTCAGCGTTGTCGCGGCCGGCCCACGCCGCCTTGCCGCCCCGGATGCAGAGCCCGAAATCGCGAAGGATAGCGTCGGCAGCTTCGTCAAGCGCGTCCTGCACGCTCGGTCTGTCGCCGTCGCGGCGCTTCCGTCGATAGTGCGCCACGAATCCCTTGACGGATTCGACCCGCGCTCCAAGGTCGGGGAACCAGCATATTCCACTCATAACAACGCCTCCACAGCGGTTCTCAGGTTGTCGGGAACATGGTGCCCGTAGACGCGGCGGACGGTCGCCACCGTGTCGCCCAGCACGTCAGCGACGTCGCCGTCCGAGATCCCTCGGCGCAGCATATGGGTCGCCGCCGTGTGCCGCAGAACGTGCGGCGTCACATCGTCCAGGCCGGCACGCGACACCGCGGACTCGAATGTCCGGCGGATGTTGCCCGGGTGATCGAGAACCCATTCGCTGCCGCGCTCCGTGAAGGCGCGCTCGAGCAGCGCCCGCAAGGCGGCGGTCATGGGCACCTTGGCCCGGCGCTTCTTCGACCGCCGGCGGCCGGCGGCCTCGAGGTTGACGGCGCCGCGGGCCCCGGAGCCCCAATCGACCTGGTCCCACTTCAGCGTCTCGATCGCGCGCTTCCGACCGGCGGTGTAGTAGGCCAGGAAGACGAAGCGGTGGGCGCGCGTCAGCCGCCCGTCCGCCGCCGGCGCGGCAGCGGCGTCCAGCAGGCGCCGCAGCTCGTCGTCGGCAAGCCAGCGATCGCGCGGCGGGTTGCTCTCGGGCAGCGGCACCGGCGGCATATCGGCGCGCGCCAGGCGCTTCTCGGCGACCGCGTGGTTCAGGGCCGCGATCAGGACGCCGAGCTCGCGCCGCACCGTCGAGCCCTGCACCGGGCGGCCGATCCTGCCGGCCATGCGCAGCTTCGCGTAGTCGCGGCTGTCGGCCGGCATCAGCTCGGCGGGGACCATGTCGGCGAAATGCGCGAGCAGGTGCTTGCGGGCGATCTCGGCGGTGCCCTGGGCCTGCACCTTCGGGTAGACCACCTCCCGGAAGTAGGCGTCGAGCACGCCCCGGCAGGTGCCCGCTGTCGCTACCTCGGCCTGCTGGCGCTGGCCGTGCCGCCAGATGCGGAGCGCATCCGCTGCTTCAGCAGCATCCGACGTCCGAGTGCTGACCCGCTTGCTGCGGCCGGCTTCGGACCAGCGGATCTCGTAGATCCCGGCGTCGTTCTTCTCGAGGCGTAGGCCGCGGTTCGGGCGAGCCATGATTCGATCTCCGTCCTCGGTATCCGCACCGGCCTGCCGGCGATGAAGGCAATCTGCCCGGCCACGCGCAATCTGTAGACCGCCTTTTCCGACATGCCGAGCAGCGCCGCGGCCTCGCGCTGCGTCAGCAGGAGGGTCACTCGGCTTCGTCCTGCAGCAAGGTCGCTACCTTCGCCGCGGTCGAGAAGCTGACGATCTGGTTGACGCGCAGCCAGGCTTTCCCCGGGTGCCCGGCAGCGACCCGAATCTCGAACGACAGCGCCTCCTTCTCGAGAGCGCGGTCCACGGATTCGGCGTAAAGCTGCTCGACGGGGATGCCGAAAACCTGCGCCAGCGCGTTCGCGTTTTTCGGGTCGGGGAAGTTCCGCCCGTTGACGTAACCGGAGATAGAGTCGCGACCCAGCCCCGCGCGGCGCGCCAGTTCCGACTGATTGATGCCTTCCTTCAGCATCAGCGCCATGAGGCGGCGCCCGAAATCAGCCCTGCGCTGGTCCGGCGGTACCAAGTCGGGGTTGCCTACGAGCTTGTCGACAGGTGTGAGCCTGTATGTCGTGTTGCGGGCCACCGTCTTATCTCCGCGGGTTTATGGCCGCAGGTATACACCCCGGTTTCTGCGGGTGTCAACACAGGATGATTTGTGGCGGTCATTGAAGAACGGGATACCGGCGTCATGCAGTGCGTCCTCCGCGCGTTCGCGGATTTTAGCGCACGATCCTTCGGCCGCCAAACGCATCAGCGTTTCAACAGATTGCGCCTTAGTTTCGCGGTTTCGTATCTCACGTACCGCCCGCCAGAGGGGGAGCGATTCGGTGTCGTGCAGAGCCCCCATAGACCCCCCCCACCTTCTGTGACCGGGATAACAGCCGCGGATAAACTCCCCGCGATGCAGCGCACTTTCCGACGTTGTCAGCATCTTGTCAACGACGTATACTCTTTTTGTCGTAACTAGGTGATCGCCCGTGAACGAGCTGTTCGCGTATCAGTATACAGGCGCTAAGTGGTTGTCTTCTCGGCGGCGCGGTATTCTCGCCGACGAAATGGGGCTTGGGAAAACGCCGCAGGCGATCCGCGCTTGCGATATGGCGTGCCTGAATCGGATAGTCGTCCTGTGCCCGGCAGCGGTCGTCGTGAACTGGCAACGCGAGTTTTTGCGGTGGCAGCAGAGCGAGCGGCGAGTCCTGCTGCCGCGGAAGCCCGAGCACTTGGCGCAGCCGCATGACGTGGCGGTGCTCTCCTACGATATGGCGCGCGGCCAGGCGATGCTGAACGCGCTAGCGGCGCGGCCCTGGGACGTCCTGATCTGCGACGAGGCGCACTACCTGAAGAACCGAGACGCGGCGCGCACGAAGGCCGCGGCGCGGATCGCCGGCGCCGCGGCCCGAGCATGGGCATTGACCGGCACGCCGATGCCGAACTCGGCCGACGAGCTTTGGTCGCTGTTCCGCAGCTTCGGGCCCGAGGCGCTGGGCGACCCGCCGCTGGCATACTGGCCTTTCCGGAAACGCTACTGCGTCGAGGTCCCGCTGGGGCGCGGGCCGCACGGGCGGTCGATGATCGTCGGCCTGAAGAACGACGGCGAACTGCGCGAGCGGATGGCGCCGGTGCTGCTGCGCCGGAAGAAAGCCGACGTGCTGCGGGATCTCCCGCCGCTGCGGGAAGGCGAAATCCCGCTGTCGGCCGGCGACGGCGCCGAACTCCGGAACGCGATCGCGGCCGACCCGGAAATCCGCGTGCTGGTTCAGCGCGTCGCGGCGACGGCTCTTTTGTCGAACGATGTTGATAATGACGTTCGACAGGTGCTAGAAGATGCGTCGGCGGACAGCATGAGCCGCCTGCGACGGCTGACGGCGGCAATCAAGGCGCGCGTGCTCGGGCCGTTACTGGCGGAAGAAATCGCGGACAGCGGAGAGAAAATCGTCGTCATGGGCTGGCACCGCGAAACGCTCGACACGCTGCACGGTCTGCTGGACCGATTCGGTGTTGCGCGTCTCGACGGCGGGTGCTTGCCGGCGCAGCGGCAGGCCGCGATCGACGCCTTCCAGATCGACCCGAAGATCCGTGTGTTCCTCGGCCAGATTCAGGCGGCCGGCACCGGGATCACGCTGACCGCCGCGAGCAACCTGGTCTTTGCCGAGATGTCCTGGGTGCCGTCCGACAACGCCCAGGCGGCGATGCGCGTGCATCGCGTCGGGCAGACGCGCCCCGTCCTGATTCGATACGCCACCCTCGCCGACACGATCGACGAGGCGGTGATCCGCACGCTGCGGCGGAAGACGCAGCATATCCGAACCGTGCTTGAAGGAGCCCCCGCGTGACCGTTTCCATCCACGTCACCCTCGAACCCGGCGATTCGCTGGTCGACAAGCTGCGCAACGTCGGCCTGCTGCCGCAGCTCGGCGATTTGGTGCCGACCCTGCGGGAACACCTCCCGTCGCCGCAGCCGGATACCTTCGTTTCCGTCCCGATGGACGTCGCCGTCGAGCCGCCGAAGCGCAGGCCCGGCCGCCCGCGCAAAAGCGATGCGCCGCCGGCGCCGACCGCGGCGGATAGCGACGGCGAGCCGGTGAACCCGGTCGTTTATCTGGTCCGCCGGTACGGCGGCGACGCCGACAGCGAGCACGGCAACCCCGCGAAGGCGGTCGAGCGGCTGCTGGATCTGGCGAAGGAAGCGATGGACCCCGAGGCGCTGGAAGCCCTGTCGGCCGCGAACGAGGGGCTGGTCGAGGGGCTGACGCCGACCATGGCGGAGGAGGTGCAGGACGCCTTCGCCAACCTGTTCGCGTCGCTCGACCAGCCCGCCGCCGCGCCGACGCCGGAGCCGGCGCCCGTCCCGGCCGCGAAGCCGCCCGGTATCGGTCCGGAGTGGCCGTTCGGCCAGAACCAGCAGCCGCTGAAGGCGATCACGGCGGACGCCCAGGGCGCCCGCGACGCGATCATGGCGATCGTCGCCGGCCCGGCGCCGAAGTTCGGCCTCGATGTCGCGCAGAAGATCCTGGCCGGCAAGGGCATCCCGAAGCTGTCGGCGCTGCCGGACGGCTCGCCGATCTTCGCCGAGGTGGCCCGCGAGGGTGCGGCGCTGCTCGGCCTGCCGGTGGCGGCGACGACCGCTGCCGACCTGACCTGATGACGTCGGCCGAGCGCCAGGCGCTTCACGAAGCGACCTGCGATCCGGACCCGCGCAAGCGGGCCCGGGCGCGCTTGGCGCTTGCGCAGGAAGACATCCGCCAAGCCGAGCAGCGGATCGCCGGGCTGCCGGCGAGCTTGTCGACGCCGCTGCACGTCGCCGTCGAGGCAAAGCGCCTGGCGGAACAGCGCATCGAGGACGCGCGGCTGGTGCTGGCCGCCACGGAGAATCAGGCATGACGCAGGCGCACGCTGACCGGGCCCACGCCGTTCTCGGCGCATCCTCCGCGCACCGCTGGATGGCGTGCCCCGGCAGCGTGCGCCTCGCCGCCGACGCCCCCCGCCGGTCCAGCCGCTACGCGGACGAAGGTACGGCAGCGCACCAGCTTGCGGAGCGGTGCCTGCGCGAGAACGCGCCGGTCGTCACGCCCGCGGCCTTCTATATCGGCCAGGACGAATATGTTGGCTCCGATCCTTGGGAAGTTACCGAGGATATGGCGGAAGCCGTGCAGGTCTTCCTCGACACTGTGCGCGGCGCGATGCAGCCCGGCGACGAACTACTGACAGAGGTCCGCTTCGACCTGTCGGCGATCTACCCGGGCATGTTCGGCACGAACGACGCCTGCGTGCTCTCCCGGTCACGCGGCAAGCTCTACGTGCTCGACTACAAGCACGGGAAAGGCTACGTCGTCGAAGCCGCCGGCAACCCGCAGCTCCGCTACTACGGGCTCGGCGCGCTGCTGAAGCTCGGCAGCGAGGGCATCCACACGGTCAGCCTGACGATCGTCCAGCCTCGAGCGCCGCACCGGCTCGGCCCGGTCCGCACCGAGGAAATCTCGACGCTCGATCTGCTCGAGTGGGCGGCCGACCTGAAGGCGGCGGCGATTCGCACCGCCGACCCGGCGGCGCCGCTGGTCGCCGGCGAACACTGCACCTTCTGCGCGGCCGCGGGCGCGTGCCCGGCGCTGGCGAAGAAGGCCAGTGACGCGGCCATGGTCGAGTTCGGGCCGTATGGCACAAAGGTACCGACCGAGCCGAAGGTGCTGCCGATCGAGAAGATCGTCCAGATCCTCGACGCCGCCGACATGATCGACGACTGGATCGCCGCGGTCCGCGCGCATGCGCTGCACCTGGCCGATCGCGGCGAAGGCGTGCCCGGCTACAAGCTGGTGCCGAAGCGCGCGACCCGGAAGTGGCGGGACGCCGACGAGCCCTGGAAGGTCAGCAACGCGCTGGCCGACGAAGGCGTAGACCGCAATCTGCTGTGGGCTGAGCCGAAGCTGAAGACCCCCGCGCAGATCGAGAAGCTGCTGCCAAAGGACAAGCGCGGCGCGCTGGACGCGCTGACGGTGAAGGAGTCATCGGGCGTCAATCTGGTGAAGGACAGCGACCCGCGCCCCGAAAAAGAAGCGTCGGCTGTTGCAGATTTCAGCGCCTTCGTATAGGCTACATTTGTCGACACTGATCGACGCAACCGTAGCCCCGTGAGGCAACCGATGACCGATACCCCGAAGACGAAGCTGGTGACGCCGGAAGGCATGCTGACTTGGGCGTGGCTGTTCAAGCCGCGCGAGGGCAAGAAAGGTCGCGGCCCGAAGTACATGACCGACATCGTGTTCAGCCCGGCCGCGCTGCAGACCCCCGAGTGGGCCGCGATGAAGCAGGCCGCCGCTGCCGCCGCTGCCGAGAAGTTCGGCGACCGCCTGCAGGGGCTCATCACCGCCGAGAAGTTCATCTCGCCGTTCTGGAAGAACGAGCGGAAGATCGACGCCGCCACCGGCAAGCTGCCGAAGGGCTACGAGCCCGGCGGCATGTACATCACGATCAAGTCGCAGCAGCGTCCCGGGTTCCGCGTCACCGCGCCCGGCGGCGGCTTGGTTCCGCTGACCGACGAGAACGACATCTACCCGGGCTGCATCGTGCGGGCCTCGGTCGACGTCTGGGCCTACGACGACGAGTCGAAGGGCGTCAGCTTCGGCCTCTGGAACATCCTGAAGGTGCGCGACGGCGATCCGCTGGTCGAAGGCCGCGGCAACCCGGACGACGACTTCAGCGCCTTCGGCAAGCCGGTCGCTGCCGGAGCCGGCGCGACGCCGAACCCGGCCGCCAGCGCCGCCGCGTCGCTGTTCGGCTGATGTCCTTCACGTTCCCTGCCGGCCCGGGACACAACGCCGTCCCGGGCGGCATCGCCGCTGACCGGCTTCGCAACCTGGTCGAGCGGATCGAACGGCTTGAGTCGGACCGGCGCGAGATCGCTGACAACGTGAAGGACATCTACGCCGAAGCCAAGAGCGCCGGCTTCGACACGGCGGTGCTGCGCAAGCTGGTGGCGCGCCGCCGCAAGGAGCGGGCGGAACTCGAGGAGCAGGACACGCTTCTCGATCTATACGAGCGGGCGCTGGCCCTGCTCTGAAGGGAGCCCCGAGGTGCAGATCGAGTCAGGCATTCCGATTCCGGCCCGCAACAACGGCGGCCGGCCGTCGAAATATCCTTTTGCGCAGATGCGCCCCGGGGACTCGTTCTTCGCAGCGGTCGCCCCGGCAACGCTGCGGAGTTGCGTCCGCCGCGCCATGAAGACGATGCCTGATGGGGTCGCCTTTGTGGTGCGCGCGGAGCCGCACGGCCGGGCGAACAGCCCCCAGCCGGGAGCCCGCTGCTGGCGGACGGCTTAGGCGGTGCGCCCCTACGCCGTGCCGGGCGGGCTGCTGCTGGACCCCCTTTGCGGGATCTGGCGCGGTCCTGGCTGCTGGCGAGCGGATCGGCATGCGAGCGATCGGGTTCGAGCGGAACCCGCCGTCCTAGGCGGTCCCGCCGGGGTAATCCGGCGCGCGCCTGTCGTGCTCGTCAGCGCGGATCGCTTTCAGGCGGTAGCAGGCCGGGCACCTGAACATCTCGCGCGGCTGCGTGTACGACACGTCGCCTTCCCAGCCGCAGCCGAGGCACAGCAGCTCGGACGAAAACACCGGGCCGGTCGGCGTGCGCGCCAGCCGCTTCGTCGCCTCGGTGACGCCGGGCGGACGCCGCGCCACGGCTACGCCGCCGCCCGGGTGGCCGCCGACGCCGGATCTTGGAGGAACACCCGTAGCGGCGAGTTCGCGCCCCAGCGCGGATGCGTGAACCATAGGAGCTGCGACGCCGGCTCGTAGGAGTACCGCGACACCCGATCCCACTCGCTGAAGCCGCGCAGCGTGCCGCCGACGATTGCCCGAGGCAGCCAGAGGGTCGTGTGGAAGTGCCCGATCACCAGCACGTCGGCGTCCTGGCCCAGCGATCGGTTGCTGGTGCCGACCTTGACGGCGCCGCGGGTAATCGGACCCAGAGCGCCGATGATGCCGTCGCCACCCTTCACGCCGAGCTGGTGCCCGTGCATGACGTGGTACCGGGTGTTGGCGACCTGCACGATCTGTTCGCCGGCGTCCGGTACTGACAGCGAGATCGTGCGACGGTCCTCGGCGTTCTCCTGCAGCCGCTCGGCGAGCACGATGTAGACGAACCAATCGAAGCTTTGCGCGGCGTGGCCCTTGCCTGGCGGGCGCTTCGTGAGGCGCCCGTGATTGCCGGGCACGCCGCAGACGTAGAGCCGGCCCCAAGCGTCCCGGAGGGACCGGAGCACGACGACCAGCCTGGACACGCACCAGGCGGCGGCCTCGAGAGGCGAGCAGTAGTCGGTCCGAATCAGTTCTTCATGCAGCCATCCGCTCACGAAGTCGCCGCCGAGGAACACGACGCCGCCCTTCGCCTTGTCGACGTGCGAGGACGCCAGCGCGATCGTCCGCTGCGTCAGCGCCTTGACCCGCGCTTCAGCGGTGTCGGCGTCGAAGCGGTTCATGCCCAGCACCTCGGCCGCGCGCACTGTCTCGCCGATGTGCCAGTCGGTCAGCAGCAGCGTCGGCATACCGGGGCTGTCGCCGATCTTTTCCGGCTTCGCGGTCCAGGTCGGCGGCGGTACCGCGTGCGCCGCGATCTTGCCCCGGGCACCGGCGATCGCCGATGCCAGCAGCGCCTCGCTATCCGCGCGATGCAGATCCTCCCGTGCCCGAGCGAGTTCCGCGCGCAGCCGCACGATCTCGCGGCGCTCGGCTTCGGTAGCCGGCGGCTGCGGCGGCAGCTTGGTCGAGGGCTTCCGGATCTTCGGCCTGGGCTTCAGGTTGTAGTAGAGCGCCGCGGCGCGCAGTCGGTGCCTGAAGGTCGGATAGACTACGCCGAGTTTGTTGGAAGCGGCGACGGTGTCGCCGTTGCACTCGTCCACCGCCTTGACCGCCTCGGCGGCCAGCGCCCGAGACAGCCTCTTGTTCATTTCGGGCTTCCGCCGTGCGCGATCGTCTGCCAGAGCGCGACCAAGCCGGCGATGCCGCCGCTGGTCGCTAGGCCGGCGACCCCCTTCATCAGCCACCCGGCGGTGCGCAACGAGGCGTCGCGCTGGACCTTGTCGACAGTAAGATCCTTGATGTCGCCACGGATCGCCGTGAGCTCGCCACGGATCGCCGTGAGCTCGCCGCGAAGCCAGTCGATTTCCCGATCGCTCACGTTCGCCCCCTCACGGCTCGAAGGTCGCAGTCCAGGCCGCCGGCGAAGGCCGCACCCGGAACGCCGTCACATCAGGACCGCCGCCGCCCGTTGCCGACATGATGGCGAACCAGGCGAAGTTGCCGCCGAACGTGTCGGCCACCAAGTCGCGGATCATCGTCTGGATCGGCACGAAGGCGCCCGATCCGCCACGCTGAATCTCGACCGTCAAGGTGTTGCTCGACCGGACCCACGACAGGCGGAAACGATGCCATGCGCCGTCCTCGACGCTGGCAATCGCAGTCGGCGCGATGCCGCCCGGATCGGAGCCGTCGATCCAGCCCGCGGACGTGTTCACCACCAGCGCGGCAGAGCCTACGCCTGTCGCCCGGCGGTAGACCTGCGCGCCGGTCTGGTTGTTGGCCCATGTGTCGATGCCGACCCACGCGGCGCTCCGAAGGCCGCGCGCCCCCAGGCCGGTAAAGATGCCGGGCGAGCCAGTCGCGCCCGGCGCCGCGCCGATCGTGCGCAGCCCGCTTGCGTCGTTGTGCCAGACGAAAGCGATGCCGTCGCCGCCGATGGTCGGCCCTCCGGACGTGCCGAAGTTCGCATCGACTAGCAGCGTGAAGTTGGCGGTGAAGTCCAGGCGGCTGCTGTAGACGATGCCGCCCACGTCTCGCGTCTGCGCCTGCGTCAGCCGGTATTCCTCGGGCGCCGGCTTGCCCGGCGGGGTGAGCCGAACCGAGTTGTTCAGCGCCGTCCAGGTGCGTGCCGGCGGCGCGAAGGCGTCGGTGATCCTCATACGTTGCAGCTTGGAGCCGCCGCCGGGGCCGACTGCGTTGTAGTCGTAAAGGATCATGTACATATAGCCATCCGGCCCCTGGGTCATGCAGGTGCTGGATGTCGAGGGGTAGAAAAACCCCGGGATACTGGTGATGACCGCCGGGCTATTGCCGAGGTAGCGCACGTCATGGTTGATATTGGTGCGCGACACAAGGAACATCGCGCCCGCAGCGGCCGGGCCGGTAGTCGGGATCGAAGACCCGCCCCCGCCAAAGTTGCCGCAGAGGAAGTCGCCCGTCAGTGACGGCGGGTAGACGGTATTCGGCTCGATGATCTGGCCGCCGACAATAGCCTGCGCCGTATAGACGCCGCCCTGAATGGCGTTGCTATGCGGGAACGCCTGCCAGGGGCGGTTCATCGTCAGGAAGCGGTTGTGGACGGCCGGGTTGGCGTGAACCTCGTCGCAGCTGGGCGTATTGGCTCGAACCGCCGGGTCCCATCGGATGCCAGTGGGGTTCGTGATCGCGTCGTACTGTAGCGCGGTCGTAAAGGGGTAGTTTGGCCGGGCGGGGTCGCTCCACGCATCAGCGTTGCGGACAAACGTGCCGCTCGGTGGGACCCAATTGCCGCCTTCGTAGACAGGCCAGCCGTGGTTGCTGCCCGGCGGAACGCGCTGAAGGCTCTCCCAGCGGTTCCATCCGACATTCATAACCCACAGCACGCCGTCAACGTCGATGGCGCCGGAGAATGGATTGCGGAAGCCGCCCGCGAAAAGCCGACCCTCGTTCATGTCGTCGGCCCGGCTGGCGTCACCGAGCACATTCGCCGCGTAGGTGGCGGCCGATTGGTAGAATGGGTTGTTGCTCAGACCCTTGCCGGTCGCCGGGTCCACCCGCCACACCTTGCCGCGCGAGCTATCCCGATTCTGAGCCAGCATGTTCTTCGGGGCGACGGCATTGTACGAACCACTGTCCCCGATCAGGACGTACATCACCCAGCGGTCGGCGGCGTCCACGGATTCCTTGTTGAATAGAATCGCGCCGCCCTGGTGGCTGTCCGCATCGCCAACGATAACGTCTTGCTTCAGGCCACGCACTACGAAATCGCCGCCGGTATAGGTCTCTTCCGTCGAGAGGCGGTTGACATACGCCGGGTCCGTGAAGTCCAGGCTGCCGCCGCCCGCGACGCCCGCCAGGGAGTTGCAGCCCGCGCCCAGGATAATCTGCGGCGTAGGGTTGGCGACGGTCGCTAGGTCCGTCATGGCGAAGCGCCAAATCTGCGCGAAGCGGTTGTTTGAACTGTCCGCGGCGGCGCCGACAGGATCAACACAGATGAAGACGTAGAGGAATTTCTGCGCGCTGCCTGGATCGAAAAAGGCGGGATGATAGATCGCGGTCAGTAGGCCGCGATCGCCGCCACTGTTGGCCCGCGCCGACAGGTCGATGACCGTCTGCTTGGAGGCGTTGCCCGCGTCGATGTTCGCCAGGACTACCTGCCCCGCCTTGTACGACAGCACCACGCGCCGGCCATTCAACTCTGGCGCCGCGGGATCGTCGGGCACGAAGTTGAACCGCGACGGCCGCATCATCTCGGTCAGCGCGTCATCGAAAGCAAGCGCGTGCAGCGGCGTGCTCGACGGCGCGAGCGGGATGGGCGCGGTGCCGTACTGGATGCTGCAGAAGGCGCTGCGCGGGACGCCGAACCTAATCGCGCTGCCGTTGATGCTGCCGCCAGTGATTTGGACGTTGAAGTAGTTCACCGCGTTTAGGCCGGGCACGGCAATGGTTCCGATGACAATATCAGCGGTGGCCTGCCCTGCGGGAATCGTCATGGTGCGGCTGGAGCCGCCGGTCGCGTCGTAGTGAGTGCCTGCAAGCGCCGTCCCTGGCGTAATGTCATAGTTGACCACGCAATCAAGGGAAATATCGCCGGATCGGGCGACGGTGACGCGCGCCGGATTGCCCGCCACCGACACTACCACGTCAGGCGTGACCACGGATGCTGTGACCGACGAAGCGTTGAAAGTGAAGGTGGTCGGCACCGGCGAGCGCGCGACACTCGACAGCAGCGCCGCCTTGCGGGTGTAGAGGTACGCCTGCCCCACCACGCCAGCGCGCGCGACAGGCGATGCCGTAGCCCACGTATTGCCGGAAATCGTGGTGGCAGTGGATGTCCAGCCGCTACCCGGCGGCGTCGCGCTGGCTGACCAGACGTACTCGACAGGATTCGGAACCGTGCCAGAGAATCCGCCGCCTATCACAACCCCCGAACCAAGCTCGCCGGATGCCGGCGTGGCGACGGAGATGATCTCGGGCGGCCTGAGTTGCATGCCGCCTCCGGTGCCGAAACGCAGCGCGTCGCCGACGGGACGAAGCCTCAGCATCGCCTTAGCTCACCGTCACCGGGACGGGGAGGCCGAACCAGACACCGCTGGTTACGCCGGTCGGCCGGATAAAGACCCACCGCTGGCCGCTGATGCCCGAAGGCACCGCGACCGCCATGGCGGCGCCGGAGCCGGCCGGGATAGTCGGGCCGGTCGCCCAGCTTCCGCCGTTCGGAGTGTCGGGCGTGGTGGACCAGTAGACCTGCGACACCGCGCCAGCGGGCGCGCCGGTGGTGAAGGTGCCGCCCGGCATCGTAAAGGTGCCGCCAGCCGTCGCCGTGGGGGTCTGGAATCCGGCGCCATCGGACGGCATCCACATGATGTCGGTCGAGGCGTAGACGCTGCGGCCGGCCAGACGGATCGGGTAGAGCACGCCGTTGTCGGTGATGAGCACCCAGAAGAAGTAGCGGCTGCCGGCGACCAGCGCCGGGCTGGCTGCGACATCCGCCGAGGCGTAGTCCGCGCCGCTGGTCTGGGTGTAGGTATTCGCCGCGTTGTTGCCCCGCCGCGACCAGTCGGTTGGGCTGGTCGAGAAGATAAGCTGCGCGGTCGCGGCCGATGGCGTCGCCGCCGTCAGCGCCGAGTTCGTGCCATTGAGCCCGAACGTGATGTTCGTACCGCCGGTCTGGCCGATACCGCCGGTGAACACGCCGGCAGGCGAAAGGTTGTTGACTGCGGTCCAGGTGCGCGTACCCGAGGCCGCCGGGTTGATCGTGACCGCGTAGCCGCTCGAGACTGTGCCCGTGGCGTCGCTCTGCCTGACAAACAGGTAGCGCGTGACCGCCGAGCCGCCCGAGATGCCGGTCGGCGCGGTGATACCCGCAGCGGACCATGTGCCCGCACCGGCACTGGTCGGCGCTGCCGCGATCCGGGAGCCGCTGGTGCCGGCCGTGGTCCACGCTGCGTCGCCGGTTGCCGGAATGGCGTTGGTCGTGGTCCACACGTAGTCGATTTCGGTGCCGGTGAAGGCTGCGTGATTGCCCGCGACTGCGGTGATCGACTGGCCCTGGTTGTACGTCCCGAGGCTTGTCGTGACCGTGAAGGTGGACGCGGCGCCGATGACCGTGGTGCCGCCGGCGGTCGCCACGATCGTATTCGTGCCGCCGCCCGTGCCGCGCGCCGAGAAGGTGTAGGTGCCCGCTGCCGGCGCCACGATGCTGCCGGTCCAGGCGACCGCGGTGTTCGACGCGCTGCCGGGCGTGTAGCCGGTCACGCTGACGACGTTGGCCGTGATGCCAGTATCGGTCGCCATCTGGAGGGCGGTCGGAGCGCGGCCGATGTAGGTGCCCGCGACTGCCAGCGTGCCGCCCGCTGTGGCGCCCGCGCCGGGGGTGGTGAGCGTGAGTTGGTTGACCGCCGTCGAGCTTGCCGCCACGGACGACACGACCGGGCCGCCGACAGCGTAAGTACCGCGCACCCTGATCTGGTGGAGACCGGCCGGCACCCCGGAGATAGTGCCGGCGTGGCTGCTGCCCGAGGGCGTGCCGCTCATCGTGTAGGGGTAGCTGTCCGCGCCATCGTTGAGCGACACGGCGATCGAAGTCGGCGCCGTGCCGCCGATGGCGACGGTCAAGGAGAGCGCCGTGCCGAAGTTCACATCGCTGGGGACAGCCGAGAGGGCCAGCGTGTCGGTGCCGGAGACCACGATGCCCGACTGCTGCGCGACATTGGCGGTGGTGACAGTCTTGCGAACCTGCACCGTGACTGTGCCGGCAGCGGGAACCGTGGTCGGACGGCTCCACCGCTTCGTGCCGGAGTTGACCGTAGCGGCCGTGCCGGTGCTGTTCGACACCCAGCCGGAGCCCCAGTTGATGTCCACGCCTTCGTCGGACCCGAAGTAGCTGCCCTGGAGGGTGATGGCGGCGCCGGCCGTCAGCGGCGTCGGCACGAGATCGAGCGCGATCCAGGAGCTTGCGCCGCCGCCATAGTTGGCCTGGAACCATGCGCCCATCTGAGATGCGCTGAATCGGCTGATAACGACGCCATCGTCGTTTGTCCCGAGCACGGTCGAACTTGGGCCGAATGTGGCCAGCAGCGCGGCCGAGCCGGGCTCGGTTAGCAGCGCGCGAACATCGGCGACCGGGGCCTGCTTCATCACCCCGCCCTCAATCAGCGGGAATAGATCGGTGCTGTCTGGCGTCGCACCTGGGAGCGCGGCCATGCTGCCGAGCTTCGCGGCGGTGACGGCGCCTGCGTCGATGGTCCAGGTCGCGCCGCTGCCGCTGACGACGATATCGCCCTTGTCGCCGTCCGTGACGCCAGCGCCGCCGCCGCCGGCAGGCGTCTGCCAGGTGCCGTCGCCGCGATAATACTTCGTGTTGTCGGGCGTGGTGCCGCCGGGCGCGAGCTTGGCGACCGTAACCGTGCCGTCGCCGATGGTGCCTGCCGGGCCTGCCGGGCCTGCCGGGCCTGCCGGGCCTGCCGGGCCTGCCGGGCCTTCCGTACCCGCCGCAGCTTCGTCGATCGCCTCCGCGAGCGTGTTCATCACTGCGGCGGTTAGCCGCTGACCGACAGTGAAGCGCGGAGTGGGCATCGGCGATTCCTTGACACAAAGATGTGTTGACACTTGTCGGAAACACACGCACGATATCACCGAAAGCTGTCAACATTCAACAGGATGGCGGGGTGTACTGGCGTGATTCGACGCATGCGCGGCGCTTTGCCGTCGCCCGGGGAAGGATCGAGTGGCGCCGGCCCTGGTGGCGGCGAGACGTCATCGTGATGGCGCTCGAGGCCGCGTACCCGAACTGGCTCTCGGCGGCGCATATCCTGGCGCTCTGCGTCGAGATCGAGCCCGCCTACGCCCCCGACAAATTTCAATGGACCGCTCGGTCGCTGGGGCGGCTGCACAGCTACCGCCAGGTCGACCGGATCGGCTCGCGCATCGGCGCCCGCGGCGGCGCGCCGGACGGCACCCCGTTGCCGTCTGTATCGGGCACCGGGTACCGCTACCGGCTGCGCAAGATATGAGCGGCCCTGTCGTTCATTGCGATTTTGAGACGTACTCGGAAGTCGACCTGCGCGCGGCCGGCGCCTACGCCTACGCCGAGCACGCCTCGACCGAGATCCTGTGCATGGCCTGGGCGATCGGCGACCAGGCGCCGCAGCTTTGGCTGCCGGGCGACCCGTTCCCGCCGGCGCTGGCGGAGCGTATCGCCGCCGGCGGTCATGTCGTGGCCTGGAACGCGCCGTTCGAGCGGCAGATATGGGCCAAGGTCGCCGTGCCGCGCCTCGGCTGGCCGCCGCTGCCGGACGACCAGCTCTATTGCGCGGCGGCGATGGCGGCGAACATGGGGCTGCCGCGCGATCTCGCCACCGCCGCCCGCGCGCTCGGCCTGCCGGCGCAGAAGGACGCCGCCGGGCACCGCATCATGCTGAAGCTGTCGAAGCCGCGGCGCCCGTCGAAGAACAACCCTGCGACGCGCTGGACGCCCGAAAGCGCTCCGGAGGATTTCCGGGCGCTCTATGCGTACTGCCTGCAGGACGTCGAGACGGAGCGCGGGGTTCACCGGAAGCTGTACGCCCTGTCCGACCGGGAGCGGGAAATATTCCTGCTCGACCAGCGAATCAACGACCGTGGCGTCAAGATCGACCGGCCGCTGATCGCCGCCGCGCAGCGCGTGGTCGACGACACGCTGAAGACGCTGGACGGGAACCTGGCCCGCGTTACCGCGGGGGCGGCGGCGGCTGCGACGCAGACCGCCCGCCTGGCGGATTGGGTGAACGGGCGCGGCGTGATGTGCAGCGGCGTTAGCGCCGCCGAGATCCGTCGCATGCTGCTGCTCGACCTGCCGACCGACGTCCGGGCCGCGCTGGAATGCCGCCAGCTCGCCGGCAAGAGCTCGACCGCGAAGCTCGAGGCGATGCTGGCGGCCGCCGGCAGCGGCGATCGCATCCGAGGCTCGCTGCTCTACTACGGCGCGGCGCGCACCGGCCGGTGGAGTGGGCGCCTGCACCAGCCGCAGAACTACCCTCGAGGCGACGAAGGCGTGCTGGCGGTGCTGGACGCCGCGGTCGACGCCATCGCTACCGGCATGGCGGGCTTCGTCGAGGCGATGGTCGGCAACCCGATGGAGGCGGTGTCGACGTGCCTGCGGCCGATGATGGTCGCCGCGGACGGGCACGATCTGATCGCGGTCGACTTCGCCAACATCGAGGGCCGGGTGCTGGCGTGGCTGGCCGGCGAGACGTGGAAGTTGGACGCCTTCCGCGCCTACGACGCCGGCACCGGGCCCGATCTCTACAAGGTCGCGTACTCGCGGTCGCTCGGCGTGCCGGTCGACACGGTGACGAAGCCGCAGCGCCAGGTCGGGAAGGTGATCGAGCTCGCCTGCGGCTACCAGGGCTGGGTCGGCGCCTTTCAGACCTTCGCCGCGCTCTACGGGATTTCGGTCGCCGACGACGAGGCCGCGCGTCTCGCCGGCGCCTGGCGCGAGGCGCACCCGAAGGTCGTCGCCACATGGCGCGGACTGAACCAGGCCGCCGTGCGGGCAGTGCTGCAGCCCGGCACCGCGCACAGCTTCGGCCGCATCGCCTACGTCGCCTCAGGCGGCTGGCTGTGGTGCCGCCTGCCGAGCGGGCGCGTGCTCGCCTACTGCAACCCGTCGATCCAGCCGAACAGCCGGGGCGAGTCCGCGGTGTGGTTCTGGGGCGTCGACAGCGTCACGAAGCAGTGGGTCGAGATCAGCGGCTACGGCGGCTTGTGGACGGAGAACATCGTCCAGGCGATCAGCCGCGACCTGCTGGCCGAGGCGATGCTGCGGTGCGAGGCGGCCGGGTATCCGCTGGTGCTGACGGTTCACGACGAGCTGGTCGCGGAGGTGCCGCACGGCTTCGGCAGCGTGGCCGAGATGGAATCCCTGGCGGCGGAACTGCCGGCATGGGCGGAAGGGCTGCCGGTGGCGGCGGCTGGATGGAGAGGACGGAGGTACCAGAAATGAGCATTCCCGAGCATCATCTGCAGGACTACGGCGCAGTCGGCAAGAGCGGGCTCGACGCCGCGCTCGAATCGCTGACGCGGCAGGGGCCGCCGCCGTTCCAGCCCGGCAACCTGCACTGGCTGGCCGGCTACGAGACGGCGCGCCGGCAAGCGATGGGCATGGCGCACCGGACTGCTGACATGATCGAGTCCGTGGCGCGACCCGATCTCTCCGCCCGGCGGCTGGCGAACGACATCGCCATGATGCGGCCGGAGGCGCCGAAGTGATCCGCGCGATCGAGTTTGCCGCCGTGCTGGCGTGCGTCCTGGTCGTCATCGACGCGGTGTTCCGCTGATGTCGGAAATGACGATCGACACATCGGCCGATGCCGTGAAGCAGGCCGTCTATGAGCAGGCGCGCGCCGCAGCACGCGCCGCAACCCTCGCCCGCGCCGAAGCGCAGGCGGCGAAACAGCAGGAACAGGAGAAGGCGATGGCAGAGGCAGCAGCGGCGTACCCCGACGACAACCCGAAGACCGCGGTCGGTATGACGAAGCCGAGCACCTGCCGCATCCCGCCGGTTGCGCTGCTGCAGCTCGGCGCCGTCATGGCGCTGGGGGCGCGGAAATACGGGCCGTTCAACTGGCGGGAGAAGCGGGTAACGACCAGCGTCTACGCCGACGCGATCATGCGCCATTTCCTCGCCTACCTCGACGGCGAGACGGCGGACCCGGAGAGCGGCGAGCACCCGCTGGCGCACGTCATGGCGTGCTGCGCGATCCTGATCGACGCCGAGAGCCTGAACACGCTGAACGACGACCGCGCCAGCGTGAAGGGCGCCGCGCCGATGTGGATCGCGGAGCACAGCCGGAGCGCCGAGTCGTGAGCGCCGATCTGTGGACGCCGGCCGAAATGGCGCTCGGCCTAGCGCTGCCGTGGATCTTCCTAGCGCTGATCCGGATCGCCGACGCGCTCGACGAAGACGACGAGGGCGAGCCGTGACGAAGCCGCACGCTCGCGTTCGCGCCCGCCGCTCCCGGCACGCGCTCGACGTCAAGCTGCGGGTGCTGGTCGCAGCCGTCACCGCGGCGGAGCGCGGCGAGCCGATGCCGACGACGGCGGAACTGCTCGAGCAGATCGGCGGCGCGCCGAACGGCATCGCAATGGCGGTGTCGGCGCTCGAGCGGAAGGGTCTGGTCAAGAGGCTGAACCAACAGGGCAACCGGATGCGCCTGATGATCTGCGCGACGGGCGCTGCAACCGCGGAGACGAATCCATGACTCGACAGCTACTTATGCAGATACTTGGGATGGCGCTGATCTTCGCATCGCTCGCCCCGCGCACGTCGACGTGGCGGGCTATCGCGGCCGGCGCCGGCGCCGGTCTGCTGGCGGGGTGGACGCTATGAGCCCCCCGCTCCTGCCGCCGCAGGAAGCGGCGCTGCGCGAAGCCGCTGCTGGCGCCTCGACGGTCATCCTATCGCCGAGCACGCTGCGGTCGATCTTCGGCGAGCTCGACCGGCTGCGGACGAAGCTGTCGGCGGCCGGGCTGCTGTACGACGACGGCCCGATCAAGCCGGTGACGGAGCCGGCGGCTCCGGCGATGGCGGACGACTTGCTGTGAAGCGCAAGCCTGGACCGGCGCGGCTGGTGCTGACGCCGGAGATCGAAGCCGAGATCCGCCGCGGCCGGGCGGAGCGTCGATCCGGCGCTTGGCTGGCCGCGCGCGTCGGCGTTTCCTACGGGGTCATGTACCGCTGGATACGCGAGCTCGAGCTGCCGATGCTGTGGAAGCCGCGCGAACGCAACCGTTGAAAATGGGGGCAGGCATGACTCGTCGAATGTCCGCGGTACTGATTCTCTGGCTCTCGGCGCTCCTGTGGTGGGCGCTGCTGCAGCTCGGCGCCGTCATGGCGCACAACGCCCCCGGCGGCTGGTCGTATGATCTGGAATGTTGTTCGACGATGGACTGCGCGCCGGTGCCGGAAGCGGCGGTGCGCGAAGCCGCCGGCGGCTACTCGGTCCGCGTCGAGCCGGGCCAGCACCCGATGGTCACGGGCTCGGCGGTGACGGGATTCATTGCGCACGGTGACAGCCGCATCCGCGTCTCCGGCGACAGCGACCGGCATGTCTGCATCTCGCCGAGCGGGAGGCTGCTGTGCATCTACGTGCCGCCGGGTGGCGCATGAGCGCCGCGATCGAGCGCACGGTGCTGCTCCTGCACCGGCTGGCGTGGCTAACGGCGAAGGCCACGGCTACGGGGTGGATGGAGCCGCAAGAGACGCGCGAGGCGGAGGCGATCCGCGCCGAGCTCGGTAGCGCGCCTGATCTGCTGCGCGCGAAGTAGAAAATGGCGGCCTACTACAACGAGCACGAACCCTACGCTGCCGCTTGGCTGCGCAATCTCATAGCGGCCGGGCACATCGCGCCCGGCGACGTCGACGAAAGGGACATCCGCGATGTCAGGCCCGACGATCTGCGGGGCTACCGGCAGTGCCACTTCTTCGCCGGCCTGGGCGGCTGGTCGCGCGCTCTGCGGCTTGCCGGATGGGACGACGACCGAGAGGTCTGGACCGGCTCCTGCCCCTGCCAGCCTTTCAGCGCGGCAGGCCGAGGCGGCGGGTTTGCTGACGAGCGGCACCTGTGGCCTTCGTGGCACTGGCTCATCGCGCAGCGCCGCCCTGCAGTCGTCTTTGGAGAGCAGGTTGCAGCGAAGGCTGTCGAGCCGTGGGTCGACCTTGTACACGCTGACATGGAAGCCCTGGGCTACCGCTTCGGGGCCGTCCCGGTTCCGGCTGCGGGCGTCGGCGCCCCGCACATCCGAGACAGGCTGTGGTGGGTGGCCGACTCCGACGTCCTCCTTGGCGCACAAGGGGGTGCGCAGCGAGGAAGGCGCGATTCGCGAAGTGATGCGGTCGAAGGAACCGGATCTGGCGGCGCTGTCGCAGATGGCGGGCTGGCCGACGACTGCGGCGCGGGACTGGAAGGGCGCGACCCGGGATCGCTGGGGCACGAACGCGCGGCCGCTGAACGAAGTGGCGACGCTGGCGGGCCCGGCCCGCTTCACGGTTTCTGGTCTGCTGCTGACTGGCTCCTCTGCCGAGATGGCAAGTGGCGGCCAGTTGAACCCGGAGCACATCCGTTGGCTCATGGGGTACCCGCCCGAGTGGGGAAGCTGCGCGCCTATGGCAATGCCATCGTCCCGCAGGTCGCGGCAGAGTTCGTCGCCGCGTGGCTCGAGGAAGAAGCCGCCGATCTCTGGCGCGCCGGCTCCGGCTTGCTGTAGGACGTTGTCGGAAATGGCGGGGGACTTGCTGTGAATCACGCCGACTGGCACGCCCGCGGATTTTCCACACTGCCTGTGATCCCGCCCGGTGCGGAGATCGCCGGCTTCTTCAAGGGCGCGGTCCAGGTCGGCAAGGTGCCCGGCCGGCAGCTCGGCTCCGGCAAGTGGTACCCCTACAAGTGGGACGCGCAGCCGGCGCCATCGCCGACAGCGGCCGATCTATGGGGTGCTGGCGTCGGGCTGGCGTGCGACCAGGGGCTCCGGGCCGTCGACATAGACTGCCGCGACGAGACGCTGTCCGCGGCGCTGGCGGCGGCGACGATGGGAGTGGCGCCGGGCGGTGCGCTGCGCATCGGCCGCGCGCCGAAGCAGCTTCTTCTCTACCGGGCGACCGGGCCTATGCGGAAGGCCAAGCTGCGGTTCACGCGGCCCGGCCTAGCCGAAGGCGCGAAGCCCGAGTGCGTCGAGATCCTGGCGGACGGGCAGTTCTTCGTCGCGGACGGCACCCACCCCGACACGCTGCAGCCGTACCGCTGGCCCAATGGCAGGCCGGCGCTGGCGGACCTGCCGCTGCTGGGCGACGCCCAGGCGGCCGCGCTGCTCGAGGCGTGGCGCGCGGCGATCGAGGGCTTCGGCGGGCACGTCCTGGGCGGGGGCGGCTCTGGCGGCGGTGACGGGGGCTCGGCGGAGGCGCTGCTGGCGCCAGGCGACGACGAAGCCGCCCGGGAAGCAGCGGTGGAAGCGGCCCTGGCGGCGGCGCCGATGGCGCGCGATCGCGACGACTGGATCGCCGTGGGCATCGCGGTGAAGGCCGCCGGCGGCACGCTCGAGCAATGGCAGACCTGGTCCGAGAAATGGGGCCCGGAAGACCCGGCCGATCTGGCGCGGCGGTGGGAGGGCTTCCGCGAGCCGTACCGCGTCGGCTGGAAGCTGCTCGAGGTCCGGGCGCGCGAAGGCGGCTGGCAGGGCGGCGCCGATCTCGACTTCGCGGCGTTCGGAACGCCGGCGGGCACTGGGGCGGGCGTGGAGGCTGGTGCCGGCGCCGAAGGCGGGACGATCCAGGAGCGCATGTTCCGCGAATACCGCTGGATCGAAGCAGTGCAGCGGTTCGGCTGCCTGACCGACCGGGCGGTGCTGTCGGCGCTGCAGTTCTCCGCCAGGCTGCCGCAGATCGGCCCGCCCATGTCGCAGACCAAGCGCGCCGCCGCGGTGTTCCTGGCCGACGAGAGGCGCATCGCGCTGGCGGGGCTGACCTACCACCCGGGCGGCGATAGCGAGGTCGAGGAGCCGGGCCTGGGCCGCTGCTTCAACACCTGGCGCCCGAGCGGTCTGGTGCCGGTGGCGGGCGATGTCGGCTGGTGGCTGCGCCATGTCGAGGCGCTGTTTCCGGTTCGGGAGGAGCGCGAGACGCTGCTCGACTGGATGGCCGCGGTCGCGCAGCGCCAAGCCGAGAAACCGAACTTCGCGCCCGTGGTCGGCGGGGCGCCGGGCATCGGCAAGGATCTCATGCTGCAGCCGCTGGTACGGCTCCTCGGCCAGCACAATGTCGCGGTGATCGGCATGGCGGATTTAGTGGCGCCGCAGAACGACTTCTGCGCTTCGGCACGGCTGGTCATCGTCAACGAGGCGCACTCGTTCGAGCGGGTGTCGATGGCGGAGAAACTGAAGCCGCACATCTCCGCGCCGCCGGACGTGATCTGGATCAACACCAAGAACGTGCCGCAATACGCTTTAAGGAATCGGCACGCGATGGTCTTCTTCACGAACCGGCGCGACGCGGTAGCGATCGAGGCCGGAGACCGGCGCTACTTCGTGCTCTGGTCCGAGCTGAAGCGCGGCTGGCAGCCCGAGGGCTACTTCATCGGCATGTGGTCGCGGCTGAACTCGGGCGGTGCCGAGCACGTAGCAGCGTGGCTTCTGGCTCGAGACGTGTCGCGCTTCAACATGAAGGGCGAGGCGCCCGACACTGCCGCGAAGGCGGCCATGGCGGAAGCGACCCTGACGGAAGCAGCCGAGTTCGTCCGCGACGGCTGGGAAGGGTGGCCGGACTTGGTGAATCCGGGGGATCTGCTGGCCCGTGCGGGTGCGATGGACGCGCGCCGGCGGCACAACGGCTTGTCGGCGCGTCGGCTGGCGATCGAGCTGCGGGAGGGCGGCGCCATCACCGTCAACGGCGGGGCCATGGTGCGCCTGCCATCCCCGTGTGCGACCGGGACCGACCGGGTACGGCTGTTCGCGCTGCGGAACCACGAAAAATATTCGGGGATGCCGCCGGTTGCGCTGGCTCGGGAGTTTCTGCGCCAGTGGGCGGAAAATACCGGAAATGAGTTTCGCCCCTACGCGCCGGCGCTGACGGTGGTTCCGAAAAACCCCGGGGAGGATTTACTGTGATGTTGTCACGCTGCCACCGCGTGACAAAAACGTTGCGTGACACGTTGCGTGACACCGCTGAAAAGCAGCTTTCTCTAGGCTTAGATTCGTTTCTGTCACTCTTTCACACATCAAGTAGTCTAATGCCTTTTATCAGTACATGAATAAAAAGGGTAATATAGATACGCTTAGATAACGGTAATATAGCTATATATAAGCGACTAGAACGTGTGTGTGACAAGTGCATCCGGTGACAACAGTGACAGCAGGAAAAGGCAAAAATGGTTTCTCGGATTTATCGCGTTGTCATCCCGGCGCCGCCCCGCCCCAAGCAGCGTGCTCGAAGCAGCCGGGCCACCGGCGCCCACTACACGCCGAAAGAGACGGTGAACCAGGAAGCGTGGGTCCGCCTCTGTTGCACGCAGCAGGTGGGGACCCCGTGCTTGTCGGGGCCGGTGGCGGTGCGAATCGGCATCTTCCGATTGCCACCCGCGAATATGCCCAAGGCACAGCGGGCTGCGGCGGCAAGCCTCGAGAGCGCGCCCGTGACCAAGCCGGACTGGGACAACGTGGCGAAACTCGCCGCTGATGCCCTGAACGGCATCGCCTGGCGGGATGACGCGGCGGTGGTGTCGGCGGAGGTGGTGAAGTCCTGGTGCCCGCCAGGGGGCTTTCCGGCGACGGTGGTGGAGTTCTGGCAGCTCGGTCCTGGTGATGGCGCGGATGCCCGCTGGCGGCTCTGGCGGGGCTCTGACGCGGGCGAGGCGGCATCAGGGCTGCTATGACGCGAAAGCCCCGCCAGCGGGCGCCGGCGGGGCTCTGAGAGCGGGCTACTTCAGCGACAGGATGGCCGCGGCCAGCGCGGCGAGCATGGCGACATAGGCGGCCGCGCCGGTCACTGGCCGAAGCCTTCCGGCAACGGCGGGTCGTTCCTTTCGACGATGCGGATGCAGGCTTTCGCCTCCTCGAGCGTGTCTGCGATCGCGTAGTTCCGGCCGGATTCGTCGTCGACGTACCACGACCGCGGAACCGAGTCGCTGCGCCGCGCCCGTAGCTTGCCCTGAGGCGCGCCGTACCGCTGGCGCGCTAGCCATGCGTAAGCCTCATTCGCGCCCCGCATGGCGCCACGCTTGCGCGGCCGCGGGCCCACCGCGAAAAGGGGGCGGGCGGTGCGGAATGGATCGGCGTTTCGGGCGGATGCGTCGAATACGATCCAGCCCAGAGACTCGGAATGCCAGGTTATCGTCAGATCCGGCGCTTTGCGGCGGCAGGCAACGAACCAAGCGCCGGCGGAGGTAGGCCGCGCCTCCACCTCGAAAAGCCGCCATCTCGGCGCTTCGCGGTAGCGCGCGGCCACGATTTCGGCTTCTTCGCGGGTTGCCATGTCGCCTACGGCGCTATGCGCGCGAGCCCACGGCGCGGCGTTGTCGCTCGTCATTTTCAACCTCCTGCCGGCCCGAGGATGACAGCGCCCGCCGGGATCGCGCGCCCCGGGAAGAAGGCCGGTTCCGGAACCTGCTGAATCACGTTCCCGGCGCGAACCCGGCCTTGCTTGTCGCGGTACACTGTCCAGGCGGGCGGCACCTTGACCTTGACCTTGACCTGGCAGCGGCCCCACCGGAGGTCCACACCAGCGGCTTGCGCGCGCTCGAAAGCGGCCGCAGTCGCCCGGAACCAAACCCCGCGCTCCGGTCCTAGCACCATCGGCGCGGCTTTACCGGCCGGCTCGCTTGCGGCCGCCAGGATCGCCAGCGCCGCATCCGGAAGGCCGGGCAGGCTTGCGAGTGCAACGGTTTCGGCCTTCGTAAGACCGCGCTTAATGTCGATCGCCATTTTCAACCCTCCCTCACGAAAACCAACGGGACGCCAGGCTCCGGCCGAACTCGAGGCCGGGCCGCTGGCGAATCCATTTGTCCAGCGCCGCGAGAATGCGCGCGCGTTCGTCTTCCGTCATTTTCAACCCCTGTCCCATCTGCGCCGGTTGACTCCGGCCGCATGCCCTACTGGCGTCGCGCGGTAGCGACGCCAGCGGGGGTTGCGGTCAGACCGTGGCGGATATGAGGGAGTCCGCCAGTTCCTGCGCCACCTCGCGCAAGTAATCGCCCGCGTCGCTTTCGATACCCCAAAGCGATTCGGTCGCGCCGGTTTCGTTATCGGTGACTACTACCCCGCACCAGTGCCATTCGTCGCGGCACCAGTCGCGCAAGCGCCGATAGTCGGATAGAACGGATTCGCGCGTTACTTCCTTGCGGGTGGGCGCGCGACCTAGTTTAGCGGCGAGAACGGCGGTTTCTTCCTCGCCTAGGCCCCATCCATCGCGCTTGGCGATCCGGGTTGCTTCGGCGAAATCGTAATAGCGGCGATAGCGGCCGTTCCAATCGGTTGCGAGTAGCATCTCGCCCGGCGCCTTGGCGTAGTCGGAACTACGCCAGTCCGAAACCGGGCCGTGCCCGACGTGCTCTTTCCACGGCTCGCCCATGTCGGAATCGTGGTGCAGTTCAGCCGTGAAGGCTTGGCCGTTGTGGACAAAATCCCGCGAGTCGTATGCAGCCATTTTCAATCCTCCAAAGCGGCCGCGACGATTGCGGCATTGCTGGGCATGGTCTGGGTATCGGACGGATCGCGCCTTTCGTGCTCGCGTGCTCGCGCGAGGAAGGCGTCTAGGGTGTCGTCGCGTTCGGAGTAGTCGCGCCACCCATTCGGCAGATGCACGCGAATCGCGGTAACGCGACCTTTTCCGCCGCCAGCGCGGCTTATGATTACCCGGGCTTCCGGCATGGCCGTTGACTCCTGTAGGGTTGCAGTGACGCATCCGTAGAAGGCTTTCCGCATCGTGTCAACACATATTGAGGTAGGTTCCGACAGTGATTCGCCCGTAGGTCGCGCGCCGTCGGAGGGAACGCGGCAACGGCAGGAAATCTTCCTGCTAGAATACGCTAAGACCGCGTCTCTTTCGGCTTCGTCGGCAAAAGCCGGAGTCTCTGAGGCAACAGCGCGTCATTGGATGAGAGGAAAAAATGCGGAAATCGCCCTTCATAGGATTAGAGAGCGCCTCCTTAGGACTGAAGGCGCATCCGTTGGGCTCCGTGTCCTACTAGAGATCGCCGAAGACACAAAAGCTCCTAGCCATGTCCGCCGCGCCGCTGCCAAGGACTTGCTCGGGCTTGGTGGTCACAGCGAAGCCGTGGCAGCGGCGCAGGCTGCAGCCGAGGTGCAGCGCAAGGGGCTGGAAGACATGACAGCCGACGAGCTAGAACGGGTTGCCGCCGCCGCCGCCGCCACGCTGGCCCAGCTCCGCCGCCAGTCCGCGACCGTCGACGTAACGCCCGATCCGCCCGATCCGCCCGAGGTAACGCCCGCCCTGCCCGATGCGTCTAGCCTACTGTAGGGCTGTCACTCCCTAGTCAGGGGAGCGGCGGGGCCGGCGATGCCGCCTCGATCCAGGCCGATCCCACCCCCTAGCCCCCTCCCCCGGGGCGGGGGCGGAAGCGCGCGTCTATTTTTTGTTATCGCCACCGACCGCAAGCGCGCGCAATTTCGTTTCCGACCTTACACGCACGGAACGACCTACACCGGCCGACAAAGAAAAACCCCCTCCGCGTAAGCGGAGAGGGCCAAGTCGTCGGAACCGGGGAGCGTCCAGAGTCTGGGGACGCACCGCCTCTACAGCGCTTTGCCGCCCGCTGTCAACAGCATTTCGATTTCTGCTGGCACGGTGCCCGCAACCTGTCTACATTGCCGGCCCATGGCGAAAGCACCGACCTACACCCGTCAGCACCAGTTCGACGCGCTCTCGCCGTCGAACTACCCCGGCGCCGGCCAGGACCTGGACAACGAGTTCGACACGCTCGCCTCGCGGGTCAATCAGACCCGGGACAACCTGGCGCTGGTACAGCGCGACGACGGCGCGCTGCGGAACGCCGCCGCCACATGGGATGCGCTGTCGTCCGCGGTGAAGACCGCGATCCAGGCCGGGCGGTGGACGCCTCGAGGGAACTGGCTGACCGGCGCCACCTACGTCTACCTCGACATGGTCTACGACCCGACGACGCAGCGTATCTACGTCTGCCCGTCCGGGAGGAACCACGTCGCCAGCGCGACCTTCGCCGCCGATCTCGCCGCCGGCCGCTGGATGGCGCTCGACAACGGCGCGACGAACGCCGACATCGCCAGCCTGATCGCCGCGATCGCCCCCACCGTGCCCTACACCGGCGATGCCAGCGCCGGCACGCGCATCGCCGCCAACGGCGAACGGGCGCGGACCTTCGCCCAGGCCGCCAGCGACATCATCTGGCTGCAGGACTTCGACGGCGTCGACACGACCAACAGCGCCGATTCATCCTCGGCGATTGGCCGGTTCTTCAACAAGGTCAAGGAGACGCGCAAGGAGGGGCGGCTGCCTTCCGGGCGCATCCGGATGTCGCAGAAGGTCATCTGGGACTTCGCCAGCGCGCGCGACGGCGCCACCATCCGCGGACCCGGCGGTAATGCGCTGGTGCTGGACTTCACGACGGCGCCGAACGGCACTCAGTTCGAATGGCGCGCGCCGCTCGGCAGCGACGCCTTCGATTGGGACATCGGCGGGTTCCGGATTGAGATGGGTACTACCACCGCCGGCGCGGTGGCCGCGCTGCTGGGGCGGCTCGACGGCGGCGGTCTGGCGATGGACGCCTTCAACGGGTTCAAGCTCGACCTGACCTTCGGCAACGGGACCGGCAGCGATAACATCGTCCTGCAGATGAACGGCTGGTATGGCTGCGATTTCAAGTTGCAGGCCGCCGGCCCCAACACCGCTAACGGTATCGCGTTCGACTGGAACTACTTCGCGTTCAATAGCGGGAAGCTGTTCCCTGGCGGGCGTAAATACGGCGTGCGTCTCGGCCAGTATGTATTTGGGAACGAGTTCACGGCCTGCGATTTCGAGATCCTGCAGACCTGCATCATCAGCAGGCTGGACAGCAACGCCTCGCGGAACTCCTTCAGCGGCCAGTTCGTATGGGGCGCGAACACCGGCGTCCCCGCCACGGAGGGACAGAACGGCGCGACGCCCTTTGCCGACCTGCCTTCGCTCGGCGGCCCGCTGTTCATCGCCCCCGGCAGCAATTTCTCGTCCGGCGGTGTGCCGAACCCGACCGGCGCTGCCGCCAGTCTGCTGCGGGCCATGCACACGAACTACGGCGATTGGGAAGCGGGCGGCCTTGCGATCTACCGCCCTGTCGGCAAGCCTGCGCGCCTGCTGCTTGACACCGAGACAGGCCAGATCAGCGTTATCTACCACTACCGCGGCAACAGCCTCCGCTGGACCGAGTACCGCGATACCGGCGCCGAAAGTGGCGGCACCGCCCGTCTCAATAGCGCCCTGGTCTTCGAGGCACGGGATGACGCCGGTAACAACCCGATCGCGGTCCTGACGCTGCTGCGCGACGGGCGCGTGCAGGTGCTCGGTGGGGCGAACGGGTTCGTCGTGCAGGGCGCCCCCTCCGGCAGCGACGTGGCGATTTCGGCGGTCGGTACCGATGCCAATATCACCGCTCGTCTCGCCGGCAAGGGCAACGGCGCTGCGCGGCTCGATGGCAACGTGATCGTCGGGAACGCCGGGCGGAACCTGGGCTTTTTCGATAGCGCCGGCACCGGGCGCGCCACGCTGCCGGGCGCCGCATCCGACCCGGCGACGACGCAAGCTCTGGTTAACGCGATCCGGTCCGAAATGATCGCCAAGGGCTTCTGTCTGTGACGCTGCGCGGCGCATATAAGCCGCGCGTCAGCAAGGGTGCCGAGGCCCGCGCCAAGGAAGACGCCGCGATCAACCCGGTTGCTCTGGCGATCGCCGAGCAGGAGCGGGCGCTCGCGGCCGTCCGGCGGCACCAGAAGATCCGCAAGGCGCGCGAGCTGACGGTCGAGGGACTGCAGGCGTTCATCGAGCTATGCATGCCCGATCCGGAGTTCCCGGACGACTGCGACAAGAGCCTGTTCCAGTGCAAGCCGCACCATCGCGTGCTGATGGAGATGGTCGTCGCGGTCGCGTCGAAGAAGACGATGCGCGCCGCGTGCTCGATGCCACCGCAGCACGGCAAGAGCCTGATCCTGTCGCGCTTCGGCCTGGCCTGGATCATGGGCCACGCGCCGCACATGCGGATTCTGTTCGCCACCTACGCGGCGACGCTGGCGAGTACGCGCGGCGACGAAGTCCGGACGGTGATCCATCAGCCGGTCTATAGGGAGATTTTCCCGAAGGCGATCGTCGGCACGAAGTCGTCGACCGTCGAGCTGACCTTCACCGCCGGCGGGTCGATCAACTTCGTGGGTCGCGGCACCGCGACCACCGGCCGCCCGGCGGACCTGTTCATTATCGACGACCCTTATGCGAACGAGGAGGAAGGCTCCTCCGAGGTCGTGCGCGCGTCGGTGAAGGAGTGGTACTCGGCGGTCGTCTTCTCGCGCTGCCACGTCCTGACGCCGATTCTGATCGTCCACACGCGCTGGAGCGAAGACGACCTGCTGGGGTGGCTGACCGACCCGGAGCACCCCGACAACCGGGCGAAGCCTGAGCGCGTGAAGCGGTGGAAATACGTCAACCTGCCGACGCCAGTCGACGACCCCTCTTTGGCGAAGGCGCTCGGCCTGGCGCCCGGCGCGCCGCTGTGGGAAGAACGCTTCCCGCTGCACCACCTGAAGGAAGCCGAGGAGAACGACCCGCGCATCTACGCGGCGCTGTACCGCGGCCAGCCGTCGCCGGCGGATGGCGACTTCTTCAAGGCCGAGCACATCATCACCTACCTGCCCGGCGAACTGCCGAAGGAACTCCGCTACTACGCCGCCAGCGACCACGCCGTCAGCGAGAAGCAACGGGCGGACCTGAACTGCTTCGGCGTCGTCGGCGTCTGCCCGAACGACATCGTGTGGATCATGCCAGATCTCTACTGGCAGCGCGCGGACACCATGAAGTCGTCCGAGGCGATGATCGACATGATGGCGCGCTGGAAGCCGCTCTGGTGGCGCGCCGCGGCCGATCACATCAGCAAGTCGGTCGGGCCGTTCCTGAAGAAGCGCATGCTCGAGCGCCAGGTCTTCTGTAACATCGTCGAGAGCCCCGAGGCCGGCGACAAGCTGCGGAAGGCGCAGGCGATCCAGGCGCGCATGTCGATGGGGCGGGTGCGGTTCCCCGCCGGCGCGCCGTGGCTGATGCGCGCCCGCGCCGAGATGCTGAAGTTCCCGCACGGGGCGCACGACGACTTCGTCGATATGCTGGGCCATGTCGGCCGCGGGCTGCGCGTGATGCACGCGCCGGCCGGGCCGGTGGCGAACGACGACGACCGGGCGCCGGTGCCCGGTACCTTCGGCTGGATCAAGTGGGCGTCGCAGCAGGATCGGCGCGGCGCTGAGCGCGCCAAGCGCCTTCGGAGCATGTGAGCATGGACGACGCGATGCCTTCCGACGAGGACGCCGATCTCGCGCCGGCGTCGCCTGTCGTCTCGATCCGCACCGAGCCGGGCGAGGTACCGCCGGACGAGGCGGCGCGCGTCACCTGGATGATCGACCAGATCAAGGCGGGGAAGCTGCACTGGCAGAAGGACTTCGACCGCATGCGGTCGGATATGGACTTCGCCTCCGGCCTGCAGCGCCCCGGGCAGGTCAGCTATGAGCAGGACTTCTACACGCTGAACCTGGTGCTGCGGCACATCATGATCCGGGTGGCGACGCTCTACGCCAAAGACCCGCGCGCGGTCTACCGGCGCCAGCCGAAGCTCGATTTCGAGGTGTGGGACGAGAAGCCCGACAGTCTGGCGGCGGCGGCCGAGCAGGTCGGCAAGTTCCAGCAGGACGCGGCCGGCATGGGCCACAACGGCGGCCCGCCGATGGACGATGGCGCCCCCGCGCCGGCGGCGCCGATGATGCCGCCGGAGCCGCCTCTGGCGGCGATGCGGCTGCTGGCCGACTACGAGCAAGGCATGATGGCCCGAGCGCAGGCCGAGCGCCTGGGTCGCACGCTCGAGCTGCTGTGGGCGTGGTTCCTGCGGGAGCCCCGGCCCAGCCTGAAGCCGCAGATGAAGGCGATGGTGCGCCGCGCCGTGACCTGCGGCGTCGCCTACATGAAGCTCGGCTTCCAGCGGCGGATGACTCCGCGGCCGGACCAGGACTCGCGCATCGCCGACCTGACGCAGCAGCTCGCCACGATCGAGCGGCTGCGCGCGTCGATCATGGGCGACAACCCGCTGTACGACGCCTACAGCCGGCAGGCGGCCGAACTCCGCGAGGCGCTGACGAAGCTGCAGTCGCAGCCGGAAGTCGTGCTGCGCGAGGGCCCGGTGCTGAACTTCCCGCGCGCGACGTCGATCATCCCGGACCCGCGCACGCGCAGCCTGCGCGGCTGGGTCGGCGCGGGCTGGCTCGCCGAGGAGTTCGACCTGCCGTCGTCGAAGGTCGAGGAAATTTATCACATCCGGATCGCGCAGAAGGGCGACGAGTCCGCCCGCATCCGCGAGACGGCGCAGCGCCCGGACGGCTCGCCGCAGGCCGACCCGGCGGTGAAGTTCTGGCAGTTCTACGATCTCGGTACAGGCCTGATGTATACTGTGGCCGAGGGCTGGCGCGCCTACATGGAGACGCCCCGCGTGCCCGACGCCGAGGTCGAGGGGTTCTTCCCCTACTACCCGGTGATCTTCAACGAGATCGAGCACGAAACGCGCATCTTTCCGCCGTCCGACGTCGAGCTGCTGCGGTCGCCGCAGGACGAATACAACCGGCTGCGCGAGAGCCTGCGCCAGCACCGCATCGCCAACCGGCCGCTCTATGCGTCGCCGGTCGGCGCCTTCGACAAGAAGGACAAGGCAAATCTGGCCGGCTACGACGCGCACGACGTCGTGCCCCTGAACAGCCTGAAGGAAGGCGAGCCGGTATCGAACCTGCTGCAGCCGGTCCAGAAGGTGCCGATCGACCCGGCCGCCTACGAGGTCGAGGGGCTGTTCAGCGACGTCCAGCGCGCGACCGGCAGCCAGGAAGCGAATATCGGCGGCACCGCCGGCGCGACGGCGACCGAAACCAGCGTGGCCGAGGCGTCGCGCATGTCGGCGCTGTCCTCGAACAGCGACGATCTCGACGAGGTGCTGACCGAGATCGCGCGCGACTTCGCCCAGGTCTGCCTTCTGAACATGGGCGTCGACACGGTGAAGACGCTGGTCGGCCGCGGCGCGGTGTGGCCGACGCTGTCGCGCGAGGAGGTGCTGGCTGAAGGCTCGCTCGATATCGTGGCCGGCAGCAGCGGGCGGCCGAACCGGGAGCGCGACCTGGCGAACTTTGAGCGCGCCGCGCCCTTCCTGATGCAGATCCCCGGCATCGACCCGGAGAAGATGGCGGAATACGCGCTTCGTCTGCTGGACGACAAGCTCGACATCGCCAGCTTCCTTAAGCCCGGGTTGCCGTCGATCACCGCCATGAACAGCCAGGCGCAGCCGCAGGCGCCGACCGGCGACCCGGCGACCGACCCGGGCGCGCAGGGCGGCCAAGGCGCGCAGAACGCGCCGGCTACCGACAAGCGGCCTGGCGGCGCGCAGCCTGCTTACGGCCCTTCGGGGAACGCCGTATAAAGATGTTGGATTTTGCGCCGGAACGCCGTAAACTTTCTGGCGCACTGTCACCAATAGCGTAGGAATGCCATGACCGTTCCCAGCGACACCCTGGAAGCACCCCGACCCGACGAGCCGGTGACGCCGGCTCCGGAGCAGGAGGTTTCCGCGGCGCCCGAGACGGCGCCGGAGGGCGGCGCTGCACCGCCTGGTGACGAATCGGCCGAACCCAAGAGTCTTCTTGATGCGGCGCTGAAGGCGCTGAAACAGGAGCCCGAAGGTCAGGCCGCGGCGGCGGAGCCCGCCGGCGATAAGGTCGAATCCCCGGCCGCGCAGACCCCGGAGCAGACGGACCACCAGGGCGACGCCCCGGATGGCGTGCCGATGCTGCCGGATGACGTGTTCAAGGCTCTCCCGAAGGAAGCCCGTGGCGCCATCAACACGCTGCGGACGACCGTTGCCCGACTGAAGCCGGACGCCGAGCGCGGCGCCGCGGTGGCGGATTTCATTCGCACCAGCGGCGTCACGCCGGAGGAATATCTTCAGCTTCAGGACGTCGGCGCGCTGCTGAAGCGCGACCCGATGGCCGCGCGAAAGGTTCTCGTCGACAAGCTCGCCGAGATCGACCGCGTCATGGGCGTCACGCTGCCCGACGATCTCCGCGAGGAAGTCGAGGATGGCTACATCACCGAGGAGCGAGCGCGCGAACTGTCGCAGACCCGCGCCCGTGCCGACCGCGCCGATGGCGCGATCCAGGCGCAGGCGGAGGACCGGCGGCTGTACGGCATTCTCTCCGGGGTGACGGAGTGGGAGACGGAGACACGTCGCGGGGACCCGGATTTCGACCGGAAGCTGCCGCATATTCAGGAACTCACGAAGGCCGCGGTCATCGCTGCCGGCGCTGCCGGCAAGCCGGTGTCGTCCGCGGCCGAAGCCGTCGAGATGGCGCGCCAGGCGTACTCCAAGGTGAATGCCTTGGTCACGACCATGGCGCCTTCCCGGTCGGCGACCCGTGCGGTTCCGAGTTCGGCGGCGTCCGCCCCCGCAGGCACGCCGGCGCCGAAGTCTCTGCTCGAGGCTGCGCGCGCAGGGCTGGCCCGCGCCGGGCGGTAATCCGCAACCCGCGCCAAGGCTGAACGACAATGGCACTCGCCGATTTCACCGCCGAAGAACTGAACAACATTACGAACAGCGTGCTCGACTTCTACATGAAGGGGCCCGCACTCGCGCAGACGCTGCAGGACCGTCCGTTCCTGAAGGCCCTGAAGTCCGGGCAGTCGACCTTCCCGGGCGGCAAGGAGATGATCCGCGGCAACGTGAAGGGCGACTACACGACGACCTTCATGGGCTACAGCTACGACGACCAGGTCGAGTACGTGAACCCGACCAACATCCGCCAGTTCGCGTGGCCCTGGTGGGAGATCCACGCCGGTATCTCGGTGACGCACACCGAGCTGAAGCACGCCGGCATCACCGTGAACGAGTCCGGCGCGAAGCAGACGACCAGCACGAAGCCCGAAGCGGCGATGGTGCAGATCACCAACATCCTCGAGGACAAGCTGGACGACATGGCGGAGGGCGCGGCCCGCTCCATGAATCTGCTCTGCGTCCGCGACGGCACGCAGTCGGCGAAGGTGTTCCCGGGCCTGCGCGCGATCGTGCGCGACAACCCGACCACCGGCATCGTCGGCGGCATCGACTCCGCGACGTCGACCTGGTGGCGCAACCGCGCGCGCACCGCGGCCAGCGGCGGCGTGATCGCGTCCGACCCGACCAACCAGACGCTCACGCGCACCCTGCGCAGCGAGCTCCGGCAGCTTCGCCGCTACGGCGGGCGGCCGAACTTGGTGCTCTGCGGCAGCGGGTTCCTCGAGAAGCTCGAGAACGAAGTCCAGGCGAAGGGCATCTACACGCAGGAAGGCTTCGTCAACGAGGGCAAGACCGACGTCGGCATGGCCGCGATCTCGCTGCGCGGCCTCGGCCGGTTCGAGTACGAGCCGACCTTCGACGACGAGGGCATGACGAACTACTGCTACATGCTCGACACCCGTCACCTGATGCTGAAGGTGATGGACGGCGAGGACATGAAGGTCGCCGCGCCGGCTCGCCCCGAGAACCGCTACGTCATGTACCGCGCCATCACCTGGACCGGGACCATGATGGCGCGGAAGCTGAACTGCCACGGCGTCTACGTGGCCTCGTAAGGGAGAATCGCGATGTCCTTCCGCACCATCCAGGCGGTTCTCGCCTCCGCCGTCGCCAATGGCGGCACCTTCACCGTCAGCTACCCGCCCGGCACCAGCCGGTCGACGTTCCTGCGGGCGAATCGCCACGTCATCCGGGCGAACAACGCGACCTACGTCTCGCCGACGAACTTCACGGTGTCGCTCGGCGCCAGCGTCGCTACGATCACCTGGAACGTGGCGACCACGCTGCCGGCCGGTAGCGCGGTGGCGGTGCAGCTCGACGCCGCCGGGCCCGAGACGTACCGCGAGATGCCGCCGCTGCGGCGTCCTCGGGCGAACGTCTCGGACATGTTCGTGCGCCTGGTGAACCTCGGCAACCCGGCGGCCGGTTCCTCGACCGCGATTGCCGCGTCGCAGGGTGTCGGCGCCGGCGCGGCGGCGGTGCTGACCGCGGCGCCCTACGCCATGGACTTCGCCCGCAACGTGGTGGCGGCCTGGACCGGAACCTCGGTGCTGACCGTCACCGGCCTCGACGTCTACGGCAACGTGATGGTCGAGTCCTCGGCGTCCGGTACCAGCATGACCGGCGCCAAGGCGTTCGCTTCCGTAACCAGCGCCGTTTTCTCGGCGGCGGTGACGGCGGCGACCATCGGCACCGGCAACGTGCTCGGCATCCCGATCTACCTGCAGAACGCGCAGTCGGTGCTGCGGGAGTTCCAGGACGCGGCGGCGCCGACCGCCGGCACCCTCGTTGCCGGGCTTTCGGTCGGGACGCGGTCGACCGCCACCACGGCGGACGTGCGCGGTACCTACACGCCGAACGCGACGCCGAACGGCAGCATCGTGTTCGAGCTGCTGATCGCCACCCCGGACCCGAACTTTTTCGGCAATCCGCAGTTCGCCGGTTGATAGCCGGTAGTCGAGACGGGGCCGCTTTCGGGCGGCCCCGCTCTTTCCCCGCAGGAGCAGAACCATGGAACTCGCATCCGCCGTTGTCCGCCACGCCGGCAACCTGGGCATGACCATCCACAGGGAGAAGCTGACCCCGGCGGACCTGATGCTGCTCCGCTACATCCACGGCAACGACGCCGTGCTGCAGATCACCGTGACCCACACGAACGCGAAGCGCGACATGGCCAAGGAGGTCGAGCGGCTGCGCGAGTTCTACGGCACGAAGGCGTTCGAGACGGTATTTCCCGGTGTGTCGCCGGTGCTGCCGGTGACGCTCGAGCAGGCCGGCGTCAAGCCGCCCGCCGAGGAAGACGCGCCGGAGATCGACGAGGATGACGGCGCCCCCGTGGTGGGCCTGCCGCCGCCGGCCGAAGCCGTCGACCGCGCACGGGCTGCGCGCCGCGCCGCCACGATGCCGACCGCGCGCGACCTGGTCGGCTGACCCGCCGTGCCGACCGGCGTCCCCCTCGGCAGCCTGGTCGTGCAGCTTCGCTCGCGCATGCTGCAGTCGGTGAACCCGGCGCACAGCGTCAACACGCTGCCGCAGTACCGCGAGATCCTGGAAAGCCAGCAGCGCCAGCTCTGGCTCGAGCACGCCTGGACGCACCTCCGGGTCGACCGCGACACCCCGCTGCTCGCCGGCGAGCGGTACTACGACTGGCCCGACGATCTCGACATCAACCGGGTCGAGGATGTCTGGTCGATCTACAACAACCGCTGGCATCGGCTGCGGCGCGGCATCAGCCCGGACCAATACAACGGCTTCGACAGTGACCGCGATGTGCGCGCCGACCCGGCCGCGCGCTGGGCGCCCTACGGCACGAATCAGGTCGAGTTCTGGCCGATCCCGGTATCGGACGGGCTGCAGACGGCTCGCATGCGCGGGATCAAGAACCTCGCTCCGCTGGTCGACGACGCCGATCTCTGCGACATCGACTCCGACCTGATCGTGCTCACGACCGCCGCCGAACTGCTGGCGGAGATGAAGTCGGCTCGCGCCGGGCTGGTCGCGGCCAAGGCGCAGTCGCTCTACAACCGGCTGAAGCAGCGCGGCGAGTCGAACGACGACGGCCCGGAGGACGGCGTTATCAACCTCGGCATGCCGCGGCCGCACCGCGATCGCGGCCGCCGCCCGCCGCCGCTGGTTGCTGTTGATCGCGGAGGCGGAGGCGCGGGGGTGGGGGGCGCGGCCGGCGGCCGGCTCGACATTGACTTCGTGCTCGACGCCAGCGTGCTTGCGTGACCACCTTCGAGATCCAGGACTTCCGCGCCGGGCTCGATACCCGGCGCAACATCGTGAAGGGCGCGCCGGGATCGTTGCGCGTGCTGCGGAACGCGCATATCACGCGCGGCGGCGAGATCGAGAAGCGCAAGGCGTTCTCCCCCTTCTGCGAACTGCCGGGGAGCACCTTCGGCCTGGCGGCCGTGAACGGGCAGAAGTACGTTTTCGGCTCGGCCGCCAGCATGTCGGTGCCACCGGGCGTGGCCTACCAGCGGCTTCCGGCGCCGGCTGGCCGCACGATGACAGGCGTGCTCTCGGTTGCGCTGTCCGCCGGCAAGCTGTTCGTGATCGCGGCCTATGACGATGGCAGCACGCGCCAGTTCTACGACGGCGCCCAGGTCACGAACTACTCGATCAATCCGGACATCCAGAACGCGCGGATCGCGCTCGCGTACAAGAACCAGATGACGCTTCTGTCCGGCAACGTGCTCGCCCGGTCGAAGATCGCGGACCCGGTCGGCTTCAACATCGGCGACACCGGCGCGGCCTTCTATGACCTGTCGACGCAGACGAACGGCAGCGAGGCGCTGACCGGCGTCGCAGAGTACCAGCAGAACCTCGCCGTCTTCAGCCGGCGCACGATCCAGGTGTGGGCGTTCTCCGCCGACCCCGCAGCCGCCGCCAAGGCGCAGACCTTGACCCGCATCGGCACCACGTCGCCGCGCAGCGTCGTCTCGGTCGGCGGCGCCGATGTCTTCTTCCTGGCCGACAGCGGCGTCCGCTCGCTGCGAGTGCGGGACTCGAACGGGAACGCCGCGGTGCAGGACGTCGGGACACCGATCGACGACACGTTGGTTTCGTTGCTGCGGACGATGACGCCGGCGCAGTTCGAGGGCGTCTTCGCCGAGCTCGAACCAGGCTCCGGTCGGTACTGGATCACGCTGGCCGGCGCGACCTTCGTCTATAGCGGGTTCCCGTCCGCGGGCATCACGGCCTGGTCGACCTACGATCTGCCGCCGGGCGCGACCGATATGGTCGTGGTCGACGATCGGGTCTTCGTGCGCGCCGGCGACGCGATCTATCTCTACGGCGGCGCCGATAACAATCAGTACGACGCGACGCCGGCCGAGGTCGAGATACCCTACGTCGACGGTCGCGGCATTACGACCTGGAAGCAGTGGCAGGGCATCGACATCGCGGCCGAAGGGACGTGGCAGGTATACGCCTCCTACAACCCGCTGCAGCCCGACCGCGAGGATCTGCTGGCGACGCTGACCGGCAGCAGCTTCTTCGATCTTGACCACGCCGTTGCCGGCATCGGGCCGTTCGTGAAGCTGCGCCTGGTGTCGGTCGGCAGCGGTCCGGCGAAGCTGGCGAGCATCGCGCTCCGGTACGTCGCCGCCAGCATGGGCCGATGATCGCGCGGCCGCTGACCCACGCCGGCGCGCTGCACGTCGTCGCCCACGTGAGGGCCGACGATCTGGCCGAGGTGCTGGCGACGCGCTGGTCCGACGACCGGCTCGACCTGGCCGAGTCCTTCCTGCGGGCCGGGCCCTACGCCTGGGAGTGCGGGCTGACCGAGGCCGAGCCGATCGCCTGCGTCGGCGCGCTCGAGATATGGCCCGGGGTGTGGCAGGCGTGGATGGTGGCGACCGACGCTTTCGACAAGATCGGATTTCAGCTGACACGCTTCGTCCGGCGGACTATAATGCCGATCGTTACGACCGCGGGCGCACATCGCGTCCAGGCTCACTCCGCGGAGACGCATGCCGTGGCGCATCGCTGGCTGGAATCCCTTGGCGCCAAGTACGAAGCCCCCGTGCCCGCCTTCGGCCGGAACGGCGAGGACTTCCGCTGCTACGCCTGGACGGCACCGAAATGTGCGGGTTGAATCGCGGCGCCGGCGCGGCGAGCGCAGCGGCCAACCAAGCCGCCGAGGCCGAGGCCGCGCGCCAGCGGAACATCAACGCCGGCATGCAGACGATCGACCAGACCTTCTCGCAATACGGCGACGACTTCTTCAAGGGTGTGGCGAACGACTACACGAACTTCGCGCTGCCGCAGCTCGACGACCAGTACAACGAGGCGCGGAAGACCCTCGCTTACAAGCTGGCCGACGCCGGGACGTCGAACTCGAGCGCGGCCGGCGACCAGCTCGCTCGGCTCGAGCGCACCTACGGCGGCCAGAAGCTGCAGGTGCTCGACGACGCGCAGAGCTACGCCGGCCAGGTCCGCAGCAACCTGAACAGCGCCCGCGCCGGCGTGACGTCCGACCTGCTCTCCGGCGGCAGCGCGGCGCAGGCGCAGGCCGCCGCCGCTCGGGCGGCGCAGTCCTCGGCCGCGACGCCGCAGTTCTCGCCGCTGGCGCAGATTTTCCAGAACGTCGGCAGCGCGGTCGGCACCGCGAAGGCGGCGAACCAGAACGAGCGGATTCTGTCGCAGGCGCCGATCTACAAGGTTGGTGCCGGTAGCTCCGGCAGGGTCGTCGGCTGATGTGCGATCCGGTGACAGGACTCGCGCTGGCTGGCTCCGCGGCGGCGAGCGGGCTGCAGATCGCCGGGCAGCAGCAGGCGCAGCGCGCCCAGGTCAACGCCGCTCGGCAGTCGGTCCAGCAGCAGCAGGCGCATCAGCAGGAAGGCATCGACGCCGCGCGCGGCGAAATCGCGGCCTACGATCCTTCGACGCTTCGGAGTTCCGCCGACAGCGCGACCGAGCGGCGCACCGCCTACTACGCGCCCAGCGTCGTGTCGCAGCCCGGCGGCGCGCCGCTGGCCGGCATGACGACGTCGGCGACGCAGAACTACCTCGACGCGCTGCGGAGTCGGCACGCCGCTTTTCAGACGCAGCAGGCCGGCGCGAAGGCGCGGATGGGCGGGCTCGCGGATGCCTTCGTGACCGCAGGCCAGGCGCAGCAGCGCGGCGGCGAGCGGATCGCGCGGGCGGGGAACTTCGCCGCCGGGGATCTCTCGACGTTGCAGCCGAAGATGAACGCAGCGGCCTACCAGGGGCGGGGCTTGCGCAACGCCGGCGACATGCTGGGGCTCGCGTCGGTGATGGCGCCGGCAGCGGCCGGCGGCTTTGGCGGCGCCCCCGGTGTCGAGAGCCAGGGCTTCAACATGCGCTCCTGGGGCAACGTGTTCGGCGGCGGTGGCATGAAGGGGGCGGCCTGATGCAGAGCCCGTTCTTCACCGGCGGCGCGGGCGGGCTCGGGCTGGGTCCGGGCTTCGGCTCGCTGGCGAAGGCGTTCATCCCCGAGCCGGTCGACACCGCCCGGATCGTCGCCGCGCAGGCGTCGGCCGGCTACGACAACGCGCGGACCGGCGAGATCGGCGCTCGGCGGAGCGCCTTCAACGCGCTCGGCGACCGGCTTCAGCAGGGCGGCGTCTCGCCGGACGTGCTGCGCGGGATCATCGCCGAGGCGGCGCGCACCGGCGATACCGGGGCGCTGGCGAACGCCGATCAGATTCTCCGCGCCTATGGCTTCAGCCAGCCCGGCACGACGCAGGCCCAGCGCGACCAGCTTTTCATGGGCGCCGGCGGCAGCGCCGACAATACCGAGACGGGCCGCGACATGCGGAACCAGACGGTGCGCCGCGGCCAGGACATCGACAGCGGCGATCGCCGGTTCGGTATCACGACCCGGGACGCCACGGATCGGTTCGGCATCACGACCCGGGACGCGACCGATCGATTCGGGATCACGGAGCGTGAGGCCGGCGCCGATCGGCGCTTCACCGTCAACGTGCCGGCGGGCCAGGATGTCTACGTGCCCGGGAACTCGCCGGTGGCGCCGCGGCGTGGCGCCGGCCTGGATACGATCGTGCCGGTCCCCGAGCAGCGCCGCGGCCCGAACGGCGCGGGTAACGTGCCCGACACCGCGACGCGGGATCTCAATGCGGCGTTCGCCCGCCGCCGCGAAGAGATCATGAACAACCCGAACATGACGCCGCGCGAGCAGGCGTCGGCGCTGGACGCGGTATCGAAGGCGCATCACGACGCGCTGAAGCGGCTGCGCATCGGCGATGGGCGCCTGACGGTTCCGGTCGATGAGGCCGGTGGTCCTGCGCGGCTGCGCGGCCAGCCGACGCGCGACACCACGATCGCGGACGAGATCCGGCCCTATATTCAGGGCGGCCGCCCCGACGACGCGCCCGGCGCGCAGGACCGCCGCCAGGAGATCGTCGCGCCGACGCCGGCAGCGGCGGAGACGCGCGCTGCGGCGGCCGCGAACAAGCCCGGCCAGCAGCGGCCCCCGATCGAGATCGGCGGCGCCGACGCGAAGGCGATCGACGACGAGATCGGCAAGTCGCTGCCGGACAGCACGGTGCTCGACACCGCGGCCGCGCAGGTCGTCCGCGCCCGCGCCGCGCAGATCTGGCAGGAGACGCGCAACCTGCCGCTGGCGGCGCAGCAGGCGGTGAAGGAGTTCCTGGCGGCGCAGCCCAACGAGAGCCGGTCCTTCTTCGGCATGGGCGGCACGCGCACGCTGTCGCCCGCCGCCGCCCCGCCGGCAGCACCGACCGCTGGCGGCGCGCCCGCGCCACCGGCCGGTAACGTGCCGCGCGTGCGCAACGCTGCCGAGTGGCAGGCGCTCCCGCCCGGCACGCAGTACATCGACCCGAACGGCGTCCCGCGGGTCAAGGGCGGCTCCTGATGGCGCAGCCCTGGGAACTCGACGCGCCGGTCGGCTCGCCCGCGGCGGCGACGGCGGCGCCGTGGGAAGCGGACGCGCCCTGGTCCGGCGACGCGCCGGCAGCGCCGCAGCGGCGCACACCGATGCAGAGCCTTGGGCTTGGCGCTCGCGGCGTGCTGCAGGGCGCCGGCTCGCTCGGCGACATGGCGCTCGACGTCGTCCGCATCCCGGCGCAGATCGGCCGCGCCGCTACCGAGCGCGTCGTCGACGCCGCCGAAGATATCGGCCGCGTCGCCGCCGAGCGCGTTGTCGGCGCACCCATTCCGCCGCGCGAACGTCCGCCGCGCACCCCGTTCACGGTCGGCCCCGGGCCGCTGCGCTCGCTCGGTGTCGGCGTGTCCGACGCTCTCGGGCTGCCGACGCCGGCGACGCCGACCGAGCGCATCACGAACCTGGCGGTCGAAGGCGGCTCCGGCGGCCTAGCCGGCGCGGGCGCGCTGCGCATGGTGCCGCAGCTCCCCGGTGCCGCGGGCGCGGTGCTCGAGGCGCTGCGCGACGCGCCACGGATCGACACCGCTGCGGGCATGGCCGGCGGCGCCGCCCAGGGCGCGGTCGAGGAAGCGCAGGGCGGCCCGGTCGAGGGGCTGGCAGCGAACGCCGGCGCTTCGACGCTGACGGCGCTCATGGCGTCGATACTCGGGCGGCGCCCCGCCGCGCCGGCGCCGGTCCTGAACCCGCCCGAGCCGCCGATGCTGGCGCTGCCCGCGCCGGAGCCGCGTGCGCCGGTCCAGCCGGCCACGGTGCCCGATGCGATTGGCCGGCTGAACCAGGAGCGCGTCCGTATCCTCGAAACCGGGCGGCCGGTCGACGAAGCCGGCAATCCGGACGCGAACTGGCAGCCGGCGCCCGGCTCGCCGGAAGCGCAGCGCATCGCCGATCTCGACGCGCGGATCGAGGGGCTGCAGGCGCGCGAGGCGGCGCAAGCCCCCGGCGTCGAGGCGCCGCCGCGTTTCGTGGCGCCGGAGGAGCGGCTGCCGCGCACGCCCGAGCAGGTCCAGCAGGGCCGCGAGGCCGAGCAGGCTTTCGCGCAGGCGGACGCGCAGCGCGGCCGCGCCGGGCCTGAAGTGCGCGATACGCAGCCGGCCGGCCGGCCGGAAGGCGTCGCGCCGCAGTCGGTGCTGCTCGACCAGGGGTACCCGGTCCGCGTCGTCGGCGACGACGGCAGCGGCTTCGTCTCGGTCGAGCGGTACGACCCGCGCACCGGCGCGCCCGCGGAAGACGCGGTGCCGTATGTCGTGCGCCGCAGCACGCTTGAGGGGCGCCAATACACTGCCCAGCCGCGCCAGGCGCAGGATTTCACCGCTCGCGCCGCCGGCCCGGCCAGCCCCGAGATGCCGCGCGACGCCGGCCCCGGCGCTCCCGTGCGCGAGCCGGAGCAGACCTATCGGGCGACACCGCCCGATCCGAACCAGGACTTCCCCGGCGCGACGCGCCCCGGCCCGGCGCCGGAGCAGCCGCCGCCCGGCCGCAGTCCGCTTCCCGACCAGCCGCCACCGGCCGAGGGCCGGCGCTGGTCGAGCGCCGAGGAAGCCGAGCGCGCGTTTCAGGCGCGCCGCGCGCAGGCTGAAGCTGACGCTGCGGCCGCCCGTGCCCGCGGCGAGTGGCAGTCGGGCCAGCAGAGCACGAATCAGCCGGGCGCGCAGACGCCGGACGGACGCCGGCCGATCAGCCCGGGCGGCTACGTCGCATCGAGCGCTGGCGGCCCGATCCGCTTCGGCGACCAGAAGCAGGCCGCGCGCTGGATCTTGTCGCAGGGCCAGGCGAAGTCGCCCGACCAGTTTTTCGAGATCGCTGTGCATCCGTCCGGCCAGGGTTTCACGGTTCGGGAGGTCGGACGGAATCCCGGGGGCGGCGGGGGCGCTCCGCCGGGTGGCCGTGCTGCGCCGGAGGCGGGGGCGCAGCCTGGTCGCACGAACGGCGAGGCGCCCCGACTAGGAGGCCCGGATGGAAGTTCTGCTCCGCGATCTGCTGAACAACCCGAGCCTGCCGCCCAGCCTCCTGGCCGGGGCGGCGCAAGTGCTGCAGCGGATCGAGGCGCGCCAGCGACGAATGCGCCGGTGGAAGCTGCTGCGCGTGTGGAGGCGCCGCGGGTAGGCTCGCAACCTGACGGTATGCCGGCGGGTGGTGGCATGGCACCCACGCCGGAGCAGCCGGCGGTCGGGGCTGGCAGGCGCGACAGCGGCGACGCTGGTCCGCCGGGCTCCGGCCGTTCGGCGCCCATTTCACCGGCGCCTCGCCGGGCGTCCGGCGCTGCCGAAGACGCCACATCCCGGGGCACTCGGCGCGCCGGCGCGGACACTCTGTTCGACGAGACGCAACCCCGCGGCGCGCGTAACCGCGTCGATCCCGGCGAAGGGCCGGGCGTGATTCCTGCGCCGCAGCGGTGGCTTGGGCCGAACGCCAAGGAAGGGCCGCCGTGGGCGCGCAACCTGCCCGAGACGAAGGGCGGGATGTACCTGGTGCGCGGCGAGCAGGGCTTTCAGGACATCACTGGCGCGACGACGCGCGCGGCGACCATTGAGGTTGATCCGTCCGGCAAGCCGCAGTTCCGCGTGCTGAACAAGGCGGCGCCGCGGTCGACGGCGTATGGCCCGCTGGTCAAGGCGAACCTGTACAAGTCGAAGGCGGGCTGGCGCTGGCTTGACGCCCCCGAAGGATCTCCGGCGACGATCGTCAGCGTCGAATCGCGCGGCAACCACTACTACGCGCTGCGCGCCGACTTCGACACACCTACCACGATGATGCGCTACGCCGACGCGCCCAGCGAGCCCCGGCTGCGGCCGACCGCGAACGGCGTGCTCGAAAGAGGCAACGTAGTCGGCCGCATGGTGGCGCGCGGGGTCGAGCACCCGGTCTACGACGTGATCTCGGTGAAGACGAAGCCCGACACAGGGCTCGGGCGACCGGAAGACTACGGCATTTCCCTCTACAGCACGCCCTTCGACCCCGCCGCGATCAAGCGCCTGCTGGTCGACCCCGCCATGCGTCAGGCGGTGAAGTTCCGCGACTGGCTCCGCAGCACGACCGCCGCCCGCGCCTTCTCGACGCTGTTCGACTCCAACCGCGGCGCGCTGTTCGTATTCCGCGATATGTATCCGAACGTGCCCGAGGTCGGCGTCCTGACGGATGCGCTCGCTACCGATCCCGGTACCGGCCGCGTCGTGAAGCAGACGTTCGAGACGGAATGGCGGACGCGCACCCGCGGCCTGACGAATCGCACCATGGCGATTCTCGGCAAGGACATCAGCGACGCCGACGCCCGGGCGGTGCGCGACGTCCTTGCCGGCGGCCGCGCGTCGTCGCCGGAGATCGCCGACAAGGCGAAGCGCATCCGCAAGATCCTCGAGGCGCACCACGCCTACCTGAAATCCGCCGGCGTCGAGGTCGGGAAACAGGCGAACTTCTTCCCGCGCCAGTACGACGAGATGGCGATCCGCAGCGACCCGAACGGCTTCCGCCAGGCGGTCGAGGGTCAGTATATCAAGGCCGGGCTGTCGGCCGCCGACGCGCAGGACGCAGCCCGCGCCTTCACCGATGAGGTGCTGGGGCAGGCGACCGTGGGCTTCCGCAATGAGGCGCTGCTGTCGGCGAACAGCCTGAAGGGCCGGTCGCTGCCGGCCTCCGCCGACGCCGCGCTGGCGAAGTGGCTGGTCACGGACCCGCGCGTCGCGCTGTCGCGCTACTTCGACCGGACGACGCGCGTCGCCGAGTTCACGAAGCGGTTCGGGAAGAACGGCGAGTTGGCGGCCGAGTGGTTCGCCCGCATGGCGCGGCAGGGCGTTAACCCCGATCACATCGACCAGATGCGGGCGCATTTCCGGAGCGCGACCGGCACGCTGGACAACGGCGCCGGCGTCTCGGTCGCCTCCACCGCCGCCGGCTGGATTCAGACCTTCGGCATCGTGGCCCGGCTGACCGGCGCAGTGATCTCGTCGCTGCCCGAGGCGCTGGCGGTCGGCGCTCGCTTCGGTAGCCCGGTGAAGGGGCTGCAGGCGCTCGCCGACCAACTGCTGCCGCGGCGCGTGTGGGAAACCGCCAGCATATCGCACGCCCGTCAAGTCGCCGAGTGGATCGGGGTTGTCGGTACGACCGGGCCGGACATGACGGTGGCGGCGCAGGCCGGCGTTTCCGGGCAGACGGCGCTACAGACCCGCATCACGGACGGCCTGTTCAAGATGAACGGGCTGCACGCCGTCACCGATAAGCAGATGGTCGTCGCCACGAAGTACGCCACGTTGTTCGTCCGCCAGATGGCCGACGAAGTCGCCTCTGGCGCGAAAACGAAGGCCAGCGCGACGCGGCTGCTGGCGGAGCTCGGTATCGAGGCGAAGGACGCTGCCGCGCTGTCGGCCTGGCTGAAGAAGAACCCCGGCGAGCCGGAATTGTTGGCAGAGACGACGGTCGCGCAGCAGTACCGCACTGCGGTGACGCGCTTCGTGAAGGAAGCGATCCAGAGCCCCGAGGCCGTCGACCGGCCGCTCTGGTCCGCGCACCCGATCGGTCGGCTCGCCTACGGCATCACCAGTTTCCAGTACGCCTTCACGCGTAACGTCTTATTCCGCGGGGTGAAGACGGCGGACGCCATCACCGCTTCCGGGCTGACGCTACAGGACCGTGCCCGCCTCGCGGGCCCGCTGGCCGCAACGGCTATCCTGATGGCAGCGCAGTACGGCATCAGCGAAGCGCGCGACCGAATCGGTAACAGCCGCCAGCGTGCCGAGCGCGATCCGGCGATCACGGTCGTATCGAACCTTGACCGCATGGGCGTCTTCGGCAACCTATCGCCGCTGGTAAACATCGCGCTGTCGGCTCGGTACGAAGCGGACCCGGCGACGCGCGCAGTCGGGCCCTACGTCTCGAACATCACGAGCACCCTGAAGGATCTCGTCGGGACGATTCCGAAGCCCTACGGCCCGAACAGCGCGAACACCAACAACGCCGAGCACCGCTTCGCGCAGACGCTCTACTCGAACGTGCTGGCGCCGACCGTGATCGCCGGCATGTCGGCGGCGTCGTCGGCGCTGCCGGCGCCGGCGCGGGCCGCCGCGGGCGCTGCGGCGATCGCCGGCACGCGGCCGGACGTGGCGCGCGGCTTCGCTGACATGGTCGCCGGGCCGAAGCAGGTCACGCCGCGCCAGGCGCGCGAGGACCGCGGCCGCGGCATTTCGAGTTCCAGTGGCATCCGCGGCGGAGGCGGGATCTCCGCGACCCGGTAACAGGAGAAGGACCATGGTGGCGTATCTGAAGGCGCGGGCGCGCGAAGCGGGTACTTGGCGGGCGCTCGGCGTCTGGTCGAATGAGCAGGCGCTTCTGCTGGCGTCGGCCGCGAGCGGGCTGATCTCGGCGGCGATGCCCGAATGAAGCTCGACGCGCGCGCCGAGCGCAACCTGCAGGGCGTGCATCGGGATCTGGTGCGCGTGATCCGGCGCGCCGCCGCGGAGTCGGCGGTCGCCTTCACCGTGACCGAGGGGTTGCGGACGATCGAGCGGCAGCGGCAGCTTATGCGCGCCGGCGCGTCGCAGACGCTTCGGTCGCGGCACCTGACCGGGCACGCCGTCGATCTGGCGGCGCTGGTCGACGGCAAGGTGCGGTGGGACTGGCCGCTCTACGAGCGCCTGGCCGCGGCGGTGAAGCTGTCGGCGCAGGCCGAGAAGGTGCCGCTTGAGTGGGGCGGCGACTGGAAGACGCTGAAGGACGGCCCGCACTTCCAGATCCCATGGGCGCAGTACCCGGCGCCGTGAAGCATCGCGCCTAGTCCAAGCATCTGTTGGTTCCTCTGGATCGGGGCTCCTCGGGCCTTTTTTGCGTTCGGGCGGCGGGTGATGGGATCGTCTCCCGCCCGCCGCCCAGGGCGCGCAACCGGGGCGTCCCCCGGACCGCCTTCCCCAACTCGGGGTTTCTACGACTGCCGCGCCACCTCGGCGCGCAACAGCTTGGTAGCGGCGTCGATCCCGCCGGGCAGGTTGAGGGCCAGCACCAGCAACCGGGCGGCATCCTCGGCGGCCTTCGGGCCGGCTTCGGGAGCCCATCCGACATACAGCCGCCGCTGGCCCAAGCCGTCGCCGTCAACCTCGGCAATATCCCAGGCGGAATGCAAGCCGGCCTGGGCGACATAGCGGGGCATGGTCGGGCTCCTCGGGCGGTTGCGAGACTGAGACCGGCCCATCCGGCCATTCCCACTTGCCTTGGTCCCAACCTTATGCCACATTGTCGCACGCTGTCAAGCGGGACAATGATAGAGTGGAAAATCTAGTTTATCTTCGGGAGGCGGCCGGGCTTCCCAGCGTGACCGAGCAGCAGGCCATTCACCGGGCTGCCGGGCAGGCTGGTGTCGATCCCGAGCGCGACCGCGCCTACCTCGATCTTCGGCCGAGGAACCGCGCCGGCCGCGATGGCGGCGACCTCCCGGAGCGGGAGCGGTGCCTGAAGGCGATCCGGCGCGGCGCGGGCGACGTGGTGCATATCGCGGTGCCGGGCGTGCTGGCGGTCAGCCACGACGACGCGGTGAAAGTGCTGCGCCGGATCATGGAACGCGGCGCCAGCCTGCGGATCGCCAGCCTGGGGCTCACGGTCGGGCCAGGCGATGGGGTGGCGGTGCTGGAGCTTGCCGTCGCCATCGCCAAGGATGCCGCCAAGGCCAGGACGGCGCGGGCGCGGGCCTCTCGGGCAGAGCGCGGCAAGGTGCTTCCGGAAGTCCGCATGAAGGCGACCGCGCTCGCCAAGGAGATGTGGGAAGCCGAGACACCGGAGGGCTACCCGCAGCACACGGTGAAGGCCATCGAGGCGGCGACCGGGATCAGCGTCTCGACGCTGTACCGCGCCGTCCGGTCCGGGCTCCTGAAGCCCCGGAAGGCTCAGCCCATATCCATCCGGCTTGCCCTAGCCAACGCGGCCAGGGGCCGCAGGAAGGTGACACGATGAGCGAGAAGACGACCTCGCCGCGCCCTCTGGTGTTCTTCCAGCGCGCGTCAGTGCAGCCGCCGCCGCGCCACAAGTGGATCGCGCGACCCGACGATGGCGAGGGCTGGCGCATGTGCCATTGGTGCGGCCTGATGCAGCAACCGGGCGAGTACCGCAGCACCAAGCGGTACAGCGTGCCGGAGTGCCAGTGATGGAAGACACCTCACAACCGACAGAGCGCGCATTGCTGTTGCAACTGATCGCGCGGACCTATTCGCACATCGACGGGCGCGACCTGTTGGCTGAACTGCACCCGCGTAAAACGCTCGACATCAAGCGCCGAGTGGATGGCGTCGAGACGTGGTATGAAGGCGACTGGCTGACCAGTCTCCAGGAGGCGCGCGATGCCGCGCTCGCGGTACTGGCTGGGCAACCGGTTCCGCCGTATCTCCGGCACGGGCCGCAGCGGCGGCAGATTGATGCCGTGACAGACCGCATTATGGGGCCCCTGCCATGAGCAACGAAGTCCGAAATACGACAATCCCGGCGGCGGTGGTCGCGTGGTGCGAGGACGCGCGCAAGCTCGCGTGCATGACCATCGAATGGTTCGGCGGCGACGTGCCGAAGGAACGCGAGGCCGAGCACGTCACGGAGATGCTGCGTCTCACCGAGACCTGCTTTGAAATGCCCGACGAGGTGCTGAGCGATGACTGACCCAGACCGCCAAACCACCTGCATGGCGGCGGCGGAGGCTGATATCGCCCGGCTGCGCGACGATCTGCGAGATGCGCGCCGGCTGATCTGGGCTGCCGCCATTGAGGCGGGAGGAACGCTGCGCGTTTCCGCGTCGACGCTAATGCGGTGGACGCCCGGATGCGTGCTGTATCGATCCGAAGTGGACGAATCGCGCCATCTGG
>Ga0209087_1000116_pt1 | contig 50204 bp, 63 predicted proteins | sample S_130805_EF_Meta_FD_187321 | JGI IMG/M metagenome (GOLD analysis project Ga0209087, IMG submission 187321) | Freshwater microbial communities from Lake Simoncouche, Canada to study carbon cycling - S_130805_EF_MetaG (SPAdes) (version 2) | ecosystem: Environmental > Aquatic > Freshwater > Lake ... | reverse complement strand
GTTTATATGGATGGCGGTTCTTGGAAAGGTAACATTGCAGATAAGTATAAGAAACACGCCGCTATCTTAGAAGATTATATTGATAACAAAGATAGAAATGCTCGTTGGGTATTCTATACAGCACAATCATATCACGATTCAGCTTCTATTCCAGATAATAAGTTGGAAAATGAAGAAAGATTGAGAAGAGCAATGAAGTATTATCAGGAACGTGTAAATAGAACTGATGGATATGAAGAAGAAAGATTCTATTCTCAATTCCGTATTGGAACAATCATGAGAGCTATTGAGTCACCTTGGAGAGATACACATCAAGAATTGTTAAAAGCATATTCTATGGATCCACTTAGAGCTGAGCCAATTAAAGCAATCATTGACTATTATTTATCAACAGGAGAATGGAATATGGCTTATTTATATACCAAATTTGCTAAAGTTAATTTTCACGGTAAAAATCCTTACCCAACTAGATTGTTGTTCGTTGATGAATCTTTATACATTTGGAGATTCTTAGAGGTACACGTAGCAGCTTCTTTTTACACTGGTAGAAAAGATGAAGCATCTGCTAATTTTAGAGAACTGCAAGAAATGATTAAAAAATATCCTCAATACTTCACACCAGAGGATGTAATGAAAATCAATTCAAATGCACAGTTCTTCCAGTAAATTAAAAAAGAGAGTTTCGACTCTCTTTTTTAATGTTAAAAAAATAATCAATTAGAATTGAAATCAAAATTAGTAACAATAATGGGTGCTCCAGCTAGTGGTAAATCAACACTAGCTACATCAGTTCATACGGAATTAAAAAAGTTAGGGGAAAACTCCACCTTTGTAGGCGAGGCAGCAACTGACTATATAGCAGAGTATGGAATTCCAAATACACCAGTAGATCAAATTGTTATATTCTATAAACAACTAAACAGAGAAAGAATGTTTATTGACTCAAAAGACTATATTATTTGTGATTCATCTGGTATTCTAAACTATTTCTACTTTAGAGGATTATTTAACGAAACATTATCTAATAAAGATATTGCTATTATTAATCATTTACAAAAGGAAATACTTAAAACTCTCAATCAGTGGTCATATATATTTTATGTTCCACCAATGTTAGACAACACCGAAGATGGCATTAGATATCAAGATAAAGAACAGATATCAAAAATTGATAGATGGATTAAATCTTATTTAGAATTGGAGAATATACCACATATTGATTTAAGTGATATACCATTAAATAAAAGAACTGATTTTGTCTTAAAGACAATTTTAAAATAAAAAAAGAGATTCAATTTAATTGAATCTCTTTTTTTATTACTTACTTAAAAGTTTAATTAAGTCTTCTGTTATTCTTGATATCATCTTTCTACCATCAACTTCAACCAATGGAATATTTTTAACCCAAGAGTACTTATCATTACCATCTATCTCAATAGCCTCAATTAATTTAACCATTTTGGGGTTTTTAGCGTATTGTGAGATATAATAAGTTTTCAAGTCACCAACAAATTTAGCTAAATCCACACCTTTCTTATAGTTATACTTAACCATTTGAAGTTCATTATCTTGCTTTTCCACCATAATGTACCAAATAGATGATTTAGAAACTTTAACATTCTCTAAGAAGTTATAACCCTTAGATGCCTTAACACCTTTAGGAAGTTTAGCAACTTTACCATAAAACTTAACATTCTCATTTGATTCTTCTGTATCGGAACCAGGACCAGTAAATCCACCTTTTTTCGGATTTGTTTTAACTCCATTAGGCATCATGTAATCAGTAGAAGCTGATTTTTCAGCTTTTACTTTATTATATGGTAAATTAGGATTTGCTGGAAGATCGTCTTCTGTCTCAGGAAATACTGGAGAAGAAGGATCTTCATTAGTATCTTTTGGCTTTGGACCAGACATTTCTGAAAATTTCTTAAAAGAGGAAACTTTCTTCACTTCTTTACCAGATTCATCATTCTTTTTTATCATTGGTATATCTTTACTTTTATTATCTTATATATTAATTACCAGCATTGGTTTTTCAACTTTTGATTAATTTTTATGCTTATAGAAGTATTTATCAACAGTGTAATTTTTGAAATTTTTAATGATGTTGAAATTATCAAATAAAATTGATACTGGTCTTTGTAATTTTTTTAAAAAACTATTCATCAAATCATTATTAAAAAGATAAGGTGATAATGTTTTGTCTAATATCTTGTTTTCATAAGAAATATAGTCAGCATCATCATCGTGTCTGTGCTTCATATAGTGAAGTTCTGGTAAATCTTGTTCTTCGTAATACATATCTTAATTAAATTTGTTGTCTGTGTGTAGAGTCAACAGTTCCTTTATTTATAATATTAATGGATTTAAGACCACTATCTTCAATATCATCTGAATAGTATATTGTATTTCTATCATACCACCCACCTCTAATAATTGGAATCTCATTAGGTTCAAATATTATATCACCAAGAATTGGATCTATACCCAAAGTAGTTTGTGGATTATAATTTGGGTTCGGTCTAGATAATTTAAGAGCAGCTTTAGAAGCAAACGCATTTCTTCTATTTTGGTCTTGTTGCATTTGTTCTTTATGATAGTCTTCATTCTTTTTACAAACAAATGAGATATCAACAGAATGTATTTCATTTATAGTAGAAAGCGAAGCTACTAAATCACTTTTAGGAACTCTGTCTAATCTATTAAAGTTAAGAAAGTATTCAGATACTTTATCATAAATTTGCGAATTAACACTATCTGTTTGAGAATCAGAGTATGTTATAACAAAAACATTCATAACATAGTATGAAAGGTCTGGTGAGTTTATTTGATATCTCTTAGATAACAGTATATTACCACCAGTTCTTAAATATAAATCAATTTTACTTTTCTCATAAGCATCTAATTCAAAAGCTCTTTTGTCAATTGTAAAGTAATTTGAGTTTTGATTCTTAAATAGTTTAATATTTGGCGTCGCAACAATATAAATTGTTCCATATTTCTCATAGGCATTGACGTGTGAGAAAACACCCAACTTTTTAATTTGATAAGCGTATTGTTGAGGAAGACCTAATACAAAATTGTTACTAACAATAGGTAATACATTCTTTGTAAACTCTGTTGATTCTTTATCCGCACCAAAGTTGATATCGGTATAAATGGATATATCAAATACATTTGACATATCAATTGTATTTCCAAATCCATCCAAAGCTGGATCAATGAATGTCCAATCATTACTAGTTCTTCTAAAAATAGAACCAATGGAACCATCACTAACCAAATAATTAACTTCAATTGTAGATCCGATTATTGGAATCATACCAAACCCACTATTTCCAAATATAACATCAATTCCGCTATTAAATCCAGTTCTTATTACACAGGCCTTCTCATCTGGTAAAAGGTCATAAAGATGTTTTTTAACACTCCAATACTCACCATTAACCAATACCTCGTAGTTAAAATTCTCAACATCCTTTTGTACGCCTCTTATATTAACCTGAAAGCTTTGATTTGGATTTCCACTTCCGGTAAATATTTTTCTTTCCCATTTACCTTGTATTATAGAAGCAAAAAACTGCGAATTAGAAGTTATCTTATATGTTTGTTTATCGGCACCTAAGTTAATTGCATACTCTAATCCATTTGTTTTGTTTTTAAGAGCCTGTCTATTTTTAAGTGTTATTCTTCCACCCGGTACATCTTTAGAAACATCAGAAGATGTCTTAACTGTGAATTTCAATGTTCCAGTTGCGCTTATATTTCTACCAGGAATATGTCCAGCAAAAATTGCAGCATTTCTTATTATTCTAGCATTTAATGAATTAGGATCGGATAAATCATATTGTTTAATACTATTCTTCAAATAAAGAATTGATAATTGATATAGGTTCTCAAGAACAGATAAAATCTGACCATATGGAGAAGCATTTGAATAAAGAACTCCGGCTTTTGAGTGTTCTTGTTTTAAGTAAAGTTCAATTTCAGCTTTTACCTTATCAAAAGTAATTTCCGTTAAATTCATACTATATTTTTGTCTTTTATTATTGTATATATTAAATTATATGGACCTTTAATTAAAATTGAAATGATAATTTAATATATACTTCTAACAAAGAAAAATTTTAAAATGGAGTTAAAAGATATTTTAGAAGCTCTTAATAAGTACGGACTTGGTGGCACTTTAATAGGGTGTCTGATATTGGCCTTGTGGCTTTTAGTTAAGTCAACTTGGTTTACTAATTTGATGACTAAGGTTAGTGATAAAGTAATAGAAGGATTTATGAAGAAAAAAACCTCAGATGAACCTAAGGTTAAAATTATAGATGAGGTTGATATATTAAATCATGACATCTTTAATTATATTGACTTCTGGATGTATTCTAAAGTACCTACATTTCAATTCTCAACTGAGTATAGAACAGTTGTATTTAGAAAGTATCTAACAATTTTCTTAAAGAAGCACAAAGAAAACATAAGAAAGTATGTAGATAAGAAAGAGTTTGAAAAGATGGGTGAAGCAGAACTTTGGACTAGCCTATTATCATTGATTAATGATATTATCTATGACTATGAAAGAGAAATGGAATTAGCTGATATACCTAAAGTTATAATTGAGAAAATGAAAGTTAAGAATAATGATACCATATCTTTAACTATTGATTTAATAGAGGGTATTTGTAATTCACAATTCTATTCATCTGATAGAAATTTATTGAAGATATACTCAATATTAAACATTATGCTTTCTATATTAGAAAATACTATTTCTAACTCGGACCATATTTGTAATTCTATTAATGGTCAGTTGAAAGGTATGAGTATGGATGGTAAGACTGAACCTTAATTCATAAGGTCATAAACCCATTCTGCTTCAAATTCTGGGTCAGTTATTTTCAAATCATATCCTTTGAATTCCTTGAAGTCCAATTCATCTGCTTGTAATCTTCTTTCAATGGAATCATTATTATCATTTCTTTTAGAAATTCTTTTTCTTCTTATTTTCATATCTATATCTAAGTAAACTAAGAAACACCCTTTTAAGTCTTCTTCACTCAACTGTGATATTTCATATGGAGTCATTATAAACAACTGATTCGCTTCAAAGTTTTGTTTTGTGATACCGTAGTACCAAGTATCTTCACCGATTAAAAATGATTGATAAACTTTTATTTGATTTTCTTTTTGTAATTCTTCAAAATTTTGATTTTCTATAAAATTATATTCAACACCATCTGTTTCTAATGTTCTTTTTGGTCGAGTGGTAAACTTTGGTGAGTACTTCAAATCTTTATTGATAAGTCCTCTAAGTAAGAAGTCTTTTCCAGAACCACTCGGTCCAGTTAAAATAATTTTTTCTTGTTTCAAATTTGACATTCTCAAATCTTTTTTATTTTATAAACAAAATTATTAGCAAAGTTTATAATATTTATGAATTACACAGATGAGGATGGTTTTCCCGAAATAAAAATACAGGTATATAAGTTTAATATAATGGAGTACTCAGTACACTGTATATTATTAGACACTCAGTATGAGGTTATGAAAGAGTTTTTTAGTGAAATTAGTACCGGTAAAATCCTATGGGAAGATGCTAAATCTAAAGCAATTATAAATTTACATAAAGCAGAATATCCAGATATGACCGAATCACAGATTGAAAAGATTTATAAAATAAACCCAAGTGTATTTGTGAGAAGTAATACTGTTTTTCGTGATTTAGAGGCTAATGCTTCTATTCAAAATATTATAAGGGAAATTAAAATTAATCAAATTACTGATTAACATTTATTGTTTATTGTGTGTTACCTTATTTAATTCATCTTTCGAGAATGAATCAAAGTTCATAACTCTTTTAGGTTTATCTTTAGCTTGACCAGCAGTGAAGTCTTGTCTATTAGCAAAAACACTTTTCAAACCAGCTAAGACTTTATTCTTTCTTCTTTTATTCGTTCCTCTTCTATTATCAACCGGTGCTTTTTGAAACATTTTAGTACCACCAGCGTTATAAGGCATTGAGATATCACCAGAACCGGTTTTACCACCACCAGCCGTATATCCAGGTTCAGTAGTAACACCAGTATTGTTGGAAGGTTGAGCAGCCACAACAGCTCCCATACCACCAATAGCAGCATTAGAGTAAGCAACTCCACTACCACCCATACCAATTGAGGCAGCAGCGGCAGCTCCACCGGGCCCATCTTCAAATAATGAAGATAAATATTCCGATTCTTTACAATCAATTAAAAAGCTTAAAGATGTAACATCTTTGCCTTCTAGTATCATTGAGGTTCTCAATTCAACTAATTCTTCAATATTTAGATTTTCAAATTTCATAAAATTATATATTAAATTTATTTAATCAAAATAGGACAATTCAATATATAGAAAAGTGGAACATATTAGAAAGCTAGAAGTTAATCGACTTATTAAAGAATTAGATTATATTAAATCTGACTATAATTATAAATCAGAGTTAATTAGTGAAGCTGACTACAATTTTGTAAAATCTGTTGATACATTCTTAGATGGACATCCACAAATTAAACAAGCATTCAAAGAAAAAGCATCACCAGTTGAAGTACCACCGGTAGATTTTATTGATAAAGAAGAACCGGTTGTTATAGAAGAACCACCAGAACCAGAGTTTGAAGTTGAGTATAATGTATCGGATGAGATTAGAGATTCAAAATTAAGAATGCTTTACCGTTCTATCGCTAAGTCAACACATCCGGATAAACTAAAAGATGAAAGTCTAAAAGAACTTTATATTGAAGCAACTATTGCTTATGAAAGTGGTAATATCTTACCATTATTTACTATCTGTGATAAGTTAAGAATACCATATGATGTAACCGAGGAAGAGACAGACCTAATAAAAGATGAAATACAAAGTATTAAAAATCGTGTTAGTTTCTTAGAAAGTACATTTACTTGGCAGTGGTATGTACAAACCGATGAGAATATAAGAGAAACAGTTATACTATCTTATATTAAATCACAATTGTCTAGATAGTATGTTTATAAAGAAGATATTGTAACTCGATATTATTTTTAACATAAATTGGATCCGGCTCTGAATTTTGCGGCCAGAACTCAATACCACCAGAAAAGTTTAAGCCTCTTATTAAAGAACAATTGTTTGGTAAACCTTTAACCATTTTAGCATCGCCCATTCTAAAACTTCCAGCAAAGCTACCCAATTCCTTTGCTAAATGGTGTGGTTCCCAATTTAATTCTTCTACTTTAATATTGTCATCATAGAAATCTTTATCAACAATTAGAATATAAAAGTCTCCATAGTCTAAATCAATCTTGGCTACTTTACCAGTAAATCTTGGCCCAGCTAAATACTTTTTAAGGTTTTCATAGACAACTTGTGTTCGAACTTTTGGTTCGGATGCATCCAAGAATTGATGATATTCAACATAAATCCATTTATCTCCTTGGTCCATAAAGTTTGGTTCTTTTTCGAAAAACGAAAGTAAGAAGTCTTCATAGTCATCCATTGACTCATTAAATCTCTTTAGATACTTCATATTATATTAATAGTAACTTTCATATCATTGATAAGTTTTTCAAACTCATCCTTTCTAAAATACTTCTTAAATGTATCATTTTCCTTATCAACATTTTGTAATGTCCATTCATTACCATTCGAAGTCTGGTAGATGTACTTACCACCTTTATCATCTATCTCAATTACTCTTGATGATAATTTATCATAGAAGTTTTTAATCTCGCCATTAACCTTATATAACTTTGACTCATCCCATTTATCAATTGTTTCATTCCAAGATTGGAACACAATATAAATTGGATTCTCTAATTCACTTGCTTCAATATTATAGATTAACATGAATCTACAAGGTTTATTTACAAATGTTTCTAAGTCATCAGTATTTTGTAAGTTAGACTTTTTAAGACCAATACTTGAAAGTGAATTAATAAACTCGGTATTAGTTGTTAATAAATCTAAATTAAGTTTATCAGCAAAGTCATCCTTTGGTAAGCTAAAGGTATCAAACATATCAACTTCTTCGGCACCAATTGATTTTAGAATGTTCTCATAGTATAGACCCAATGATTCATTGATATCAACATTTATGATAGCAACATCAATTTTCAGTGACTCTAAATATGTGTTATATGGTTTAAGATATTTCATTGATGTAATTTGATACTAAGATTTTAATATATATATTAAAATTGTTAATTAACTATAATGAAGTTGTTAAAGAAATATGGTTTATTCTTAGAAGCTCAAACTCAAGTTCAAGCACAGAATGACTTAGAGAGACCTAAGATAATCTACAAGCCGACCAATTTAGTATCCGAAATTTGTGTAAGTATGGTATTACTTAATAATGAGTTTCTTGATAACATCTTAGATAGAGGACTAAAAGCTCGATATAGTGAGAATTCACAAGTGTTTTTAACTGACTTAAAAAATCTTCTTTTAGCTAAAAATAGATTACATTTAGGTCAATTTATTGATGGTAATTGTGTAAGTGATGATGAAACATCCAAAGTAAATGGTATTTTTGAGTCTGTTGAATTTAACATTGATGTTGATTGGAATGAATTAGTAAATGCTAGAATAACTGCTAGAAATATTATGGATAAATTATTATCAGATGATAAACTAACAGAGAATCAAATCAAAAGAATCTACTGGATTGGTCCCAATAAAACAAAAGAAAATAGTGAAGACACTGTAATTGAAACCGAAGACGGAAGACAATTTAGTTTCTATCTTAATAAGAATCTAAGTATGTCTAAGTCAGCTTCATTCAATACATTTGCTGATGATTTAATTGGCACTGAAATTGAAAAATTGTATTCAGAAGAATATATCAATAAGTGGAATAAATTAGTACAAGATTGGGTCAAAATAATCTATGAAAATGCTAATAAGAACATTCAAATTCATATTGAGAAGTTTATTGATCCAACAAGAATTGATACATTAGGTTGGTTTGAATACTTTGATTTGAAACATAGAGACCCAAGATATAAAAACTTAGGAGAACATATTAAAGAGTTTGATAAAAACATTCTTAACTTTTCAGATTTATTAAAAGAAGTTTGGAAAAATAAAGAAACTTGTTTCTTAGATGTTAATAGAGTTTATCAAGAGTGGATGGAGAAAAAAATTTTTATTCTTAATTCTAAAATTCTTGAACATTTATTAACTGAATCATTAACATCTAATAATATTTCCGATATTAAGAAATTAGATGATGGCTTCAAATTAGCAGAAGGAACTGTTAAAATGAAATTGATTAAGACTATTGTTGAGAAATTAGGATGTCTTGAAAGACCAGTTTATTATTTAGGTAATAACGGTAATAACTTTCACCAAGTGCCTTCTCGTCAATTCTTTAGAGAGTATTATGATGACATGAAAATCAAGTTTGATTATCACGTTAAAATGATTGTTGATAAAGAAGAAGAGAATAATGATTTTATAATCAAGTTGAAATTAGATTTAGATGAAAATACTTTAATGAATTGTAACATTGTTGTTACTTTCAGTGGTGGTGATATATCTAGTAAGTTAACAGCTAAATATAAATTTGAGCCAGTTGATAATTTCAACATTTTAGTGTCTGATAAAATGAAAGGCTTATCAAATGAAGAGGATTAAATCATTTAATGAGGCTCAAGGTGGTATGATATGGGTAGTTCTAACTACTTATTGGGATGGTGATGTTGATGATGTTAAAACATTTCTAAAAGAAATGGATGCTGCCGATTACTACATCAATATGGTTAATGAGATTTTCAGAACTGATTTTGAACCAATGAAAGAAGATAATGATAGGTTGTTTATTAATCCTGATGATAATCCAGATTACTTAAAGGCTATAGAGTATGTAAGTAAACAAAGAGGAAGAGGTCCAGCTGATGCAGCAAATAACAACCAATATTGGCCTTGGATATATAAAACACCATTAGATTAATGAAACACTTAAAATCATTTAATGAACATATGAATCAATCTGAATGGATTGGACCGGCCAAGATATTAAAAGTTGATGGTGATTTAGTTACTACTAAATTTGGAACATTTAAGAATCAATCCGGCAACAGACTAACAGTTGGATATTGTAATCTACTTAAAGTAGAAAATGATACTATCATAGAAACTGGTATGTCTTGTGTTGATTTGATAATTATTGTTGATAATACAATTCTTACAATTAAAAGAGGTGGTGAACCATTCAAGGGATATTGGGCACTTCCTGGTGGAATTATTGATGAAGGTGAACAACCAATTGATGCAGCTGTTAGAGAGTTACAAGAAGAAACTAATTTGACTTTACCAAAAGATGTTTTACAATTTGTTGGTAAGTTTGATAAACCATATCGTGACCCAAGAAATAAAAATTGTATATCATACGCATTCAAAGTTTACTTAAATGAAGTACCAGAAACAATGGCTGGTGATGACGCAACTGAATGTGTTTGGAATGAAGTTAGTCCAAATGGTGAGATGATTGTTGATATGGCATTTGACCATAGAGATATAATTAAAAAAGCAATAGTTGACGGTGTTAATGAGATGAAGTATCAAGATAAATTTGATTATGACCATATCATCACCATATTAAAGAAAAATCACGGTTGGGGATTTGGTATTATTTCGTCAATTGATGAGTTTGAAGAAAATGAAGAATATTTCTTAAACCCTATAGATGATAATGACTATGCAGAACAATTTCATATCTTTTTAACGGATAAGGAAACTGGACAATTGAGAGGTAGATTCCAAAACAAGGCTAATCTAAGAATGGGTAAGTGGAAAACAGGTATTCAAGTTGCCACACCAGTTTCAATTTATAACAAACTAGCATAAATTTAGGGAAGTTTAATCACACAATATATAAGATATTATGAGCCAATACACAAAATTATTGAGTAATATTGATGAGCTACAAAATCTTGGATTCAAAAGTGAATTCGATCTACAACCTTATCTACTAAGTGAAGACGAAGTGGTTAAAAAAATTCTTTTATTCAAGAATCCAAATATGTCACCTGAGCATGTTGATATGATAGTAGATTCGGAAAAAAAATCTCTTGATAAGTTAGAAAAGGATAATGAAGAAGGTCTAAAAGCAGATGATAGTGATTCAGAGAATGCTAAAATAACAGAAGAGCAGAAAGCTCAAAGAAAGGCGGAAGCTAAGAAAAGGAGAGATGAGGCAAAGGAGAGAAGGAGAGAAGAAATAAAAGTAATAAAACAAATTTATAAAGATAAAGTAACTGAGTTAAGAGCTCAAGCTAAATCTCTTTTAAAAGAAATAAAAATGGCTTTTTATAACTTAGTTAGAGAAGTCAAGGCACTGGTCAAAAAAGCAATAACATCGATTGTTCAGACAACCAGTTCTATAGGAGCAATTGCTGTCATAGCGGCCGCACCGCCTTGGAATATACCATTAGCAATATCATATACAATGGCTATTATTGATTTGATATTAGGTTTAATTTCACAAATTAAAGCAATATTGCCATTCACTGTTGTTTTCGAAAAGCTTAACCTTGTAATGGATGAGAAAAACTTATCCAAAGTATGTGGTATAATAAATGTAAATATAGAAATTGTATTGGGGCTTTGGAAAAAATTAACTCCATTGGATGAATTGATAAAGCTTTTACTTAGTAAGATACTAGCATTAGTTAGTGGTAGAAATAAGGCTAAAATTTTTAGAAAAGCGGAAAAGAAATTAAAAAAACTTGGATATTTCAGTACTGGTAATAGTGTGTATAGTATTGATAGTGTTGATTATAGAGCTAATAATGAGGAAGATGCATCAGAGGTTAAAGATATTTTAGATGTATTTGTTGTTGTTGGAAAAGATAAATACGATAAAGGTAAAAATGTGATTGATTATGTTAATAAAATAGATGAAGAGAGTTTAAATAGTCTAAACAAAGGTGTAAATATTGAAGTTCCAGAAGATATTAAAGAAGGTCCATTATATACATATGATGTTGAATTACCAGATGGTTCTGTTTTATATAATCAAAATGATGAGAACTTAGAGGAGTTAAGACGTAGTTATACATTAGTGATTAGTCAAATTCAAGATTTAAATAATAAAATATAACACAATTAATTGACCTGTCAAAATAGATGTTGTTGTTTATATTATTCGCCCGATTGATTTCTCAATAGTCCACATACTTGACATTCTTCGAATCCATCTCCGTCCACGTCACCCCATATGTGTTCACAATTTCTGTGTGGAAAATACTCATCAATATCACCATCATTATCAGTATCATATCCATCATTAACACCATCTCCATCTTCATCAATTTCTACTTTATCAAAGGTTTTTTCTGTTGATACTTCTGGTGTAGAAATTGATTCTACATCAACTTTTTTTTTCATGGAAGATGTATAGTCTGGTATAACTGTTGGTGTTTTTGGAGAATCTGGATACTCACCTACATTAGAAAGTACTGAACCATCTTCTTCATCTACTTTTTGGATTAACATTTTGTCTCTGTCTTCTGAATTGAACCAATAGTCAACTACTTTATTTAAGTTACCAACAAAGGCACCTAATAAAATAAGTAACATCTCTTTCCAATCCTCATCAATTTTTGAACCTAAGAATACACCAGCATTGATACCAAGAATTATCAAGATGAATATACCTAATACAATTGCGGTGATTCTCCATCTATTTGCTTGCATTTGTTGAAGCATGTAATAGAATCTATTTTTGTCTTCTACTTTTACATAGTCGTTTTTAGTGTTAAAAAAATTTAATGACATAGTTTTTATTTTATTTTTTGATTCAATCTCTATATATATTATATAATCAAATAGAATTATTGAAAAAATTGAAAACTTATTAGTTTGTTGACATATAATAAAAAAATACTTAAACATAATGGGTAAAAGGACTAAAGAACATCGTAAGAAAGTTGCTAAAAGAAATGAGCAAATTAAACAACATCAAAGAAAAGTGGAAAAAGCTCAAAAAGAGTTTTTGATGCAATTAATTGAACAAGAAAAACAAAAAGGATTGTTTAATGCTCCGGTGATGCCAATGCCAGGAATTGATGCTCCAACATTAGGTATGCCAAACTTAGGTATTCCTAACGGACCACAAATATAATACCTAAAAAACTAAATCTTAATAAAGGCATTTTATTAGGCTCACTCCTATTTAATGCCTTTTTTATTTTATGAGTAAGATACTTTCTGGCAATATTACATTTATTATCATCTGACTTACATAATGTAAGATACTTATTAGCCAGTAAAATGGATTCTATCTCTTGTTTTCTCATAAAATGAAACATTTTTACATGATGTATATATAAATAAAAAAATCAATTTTTTAATGGAGAACTCAAAAATAAACATTAACATAAATAAAGATGACCACAACATCAATGATTATCTATATTGCTGGTCCGAAATGGGTGAAAGACCCAATAAAATATCTTTATATAACCATTATAATTCTGATGAATTTAGAGATTTAATCCTTAATAAGAACTCTAAACATCGAGGCTTATTTACAGAGGTTATACCAACAGGTGTTGACTATATAGTTAATGAAAAGTCATTGGTAAAAATTGATAAATCAGTGTATGTTTCATTTACACAATTTGATAAATTAACAGATGAAAATGTAATTGGTGATGTATCATTTATTTACTTAAATAATTCGGTATCTAAGATAAATGAAATTTTATCACAATTAGATAAAATTGTAGTTGATATAACACTTGAAGATGCAAATCAAAGAATAAACACTATAACAATTGGTCAAAATGGGTTAGAATTGAATCCAATTGATGTAATGAAAGCTGATTATGATAATATTGAAAACTATTTCAATGATAAGACCATTAAAAGTGCAGATAAACTTATTAAGAAAATCAAAAAGACATCAAAAGGTCTTAGTTTGATATTTGGACAAAGAGGAACCGGTAAATCAACATTGATGAATTATATATCATCAAGTATTGATAAGATTGTGATATTTGTTCCTTGTAGTATGATTGAGTCAACAATTAATAATCCGGATTTTAGAAACTTTATTAAAAGATATAAAAATTCAGTTATAGTATTAGATGATTCTGAATTATATTTCAGTGAGTTATATACAAAGTCAAATATATTTACAAATAACCTTTTGCAATTTGTAGATGGATTTCAATCAGATGATTTAGATTTAAATATAGTGGCTATATTGAATGTTGATGATATAGATGAAGTAGATCATATCTTATTGGATTGTAACAACTTGATTGATGTAATAGAGGTTAGCGACTTAGAAAAAGAAAAAGCTCAAGAGTTAAACTCATTCTTAGGAAATAAATCTAAAATCAAAGGTAGCACAAGATTGATTGATGTATTGAAGAAGAGAAATTTCAAGATTGATACAGAAGAGATAGGATTTAAATAAAATTATATATAATTACATGATTAATAACTTAACAGAAAAAGATATAATGGATTACCTTATGACTTCTGAATTTGAAGAAGGTCTGACCCCAGATGAGTTCAAGTTACTACTATTTAAATTCAGAAATTTCTATAGAGTTCTAAATGGTAGAAGTGATCTTTTGAGAACAGAGTTGGAAGGAAAGATTAGAGAAATAGAAGAAGTTAAATCTAATCACTCTAAACAATTAAATAATCTTATGCGAGAAAAAGCTTCTATTGAGGATCAATGTAATTCATTAAAAAACAGACCTCTTTCTTGGAAAGAAAGATGGACTGGAAAAATTATAACAGAAGAAAATGAAACTAAGTGATTTTAAAAAATTAGAAGGATCCATACAAGAACAAGATTTTAATAAAAGCTTTAAGAACATTAATAAAGTAATGTTCTTTTTATCTATTTTTGGACACATATCTTCAATATTCTTAGCATACTTTTTAGTATCTAAGGTATTATCAGGTGCAATCACCAATAACCCAATATTAGTTGGTGTTGCCTCTATTATCTTATTAGGTGGTCTTGAACTATTAAAAAGAGAAATATTTGATAAGTTCAGTTTACAACAGATTAAAAATAAAAGCTTTACTAATAGTGATGTTCTTCCATTGATGTTAGTTAGCTTTGTTATTATTTCTATATCTTTCTACTCCTCAATTAAAGGTGCTCAAGAGTTTTCGAGTAAATCCAAAGAAATTGATACACAAGTTCAAGTAGATATTAAGGCATATGAGGATAGTTTATCAAAATCATATAACTTGAAAATAGAAGATATTAATAAAGAGATAGTATCAAATAAATTAAAAATTGATGAAAAAGACAAAGAGCAAACCTCAATAGAATCTAGTCAACCTATTTCATACCAACAAAGAAATAGAGTTAAGGATTTGAAAGCTGAAAAGTCTGAGTTAAAAAAAGAAGTTTCTTCGTTAGAAACAAAAGTTTCGGATGTTAAAGGAGAATTAGAGAAAGAAATCGATGATTATGAGGCTAAAGTTAAAGTAGAAGGTGAAGATAAAAAAGATGAAAATAAATCAAATTCTTTTTTCTTTGTTATCATATCAACGTTGATAGAATTGGTTATCTTAGCTGGTGTTTATTTCAATGAATACTATAAATTCCGTTCTTATGACGAATTCAAGAAGAAGATTGAAAGAGATCCTAATTTTCAAAAATGGTATAATTATAACTCTGTGTTAGATATTATTTACAATACTGACACTAAGATAAATGATAAGTTGCCTAGTGTTAAGGTTATACAGGATTTGTGTAAAGTTAATGGTATCATATTATTAAATAAAGATATGGCTGACTTATCTAAGTTATTTAGTTCACTTGGTATCATAAGAAGTGCTGGTAGTGCTAAGTATATAGCTAAGAGTAAAGAAACAGCTCAAGAAATCTTAAAGAAACATTTTAATATTGATTAAATATGTTAAAGTCACCTCTTAATTACGCAGGTAGCAAACACGACTTAATGGAACAATTACTTCAACACTTTCCATCATCGGAAAGTGTTGAAGTTTTTTATGATGTATTTGCTGGTGGGCTATCGGTATCAATGAATACCAATTATAAAAAAACTATTGCTAATGATATAATTAAACCGTTAATTGATTTCTACCACAATCTAAATATGTCTTCTAAGAAAGGATTAATTGATGATGAAATATCAAAGATAAAATCTTACGCCATCAATAAAGAATCTCAAGAAGAGTATAATAGGGTTAGAGAAGATTTTAATGAAACAGGCAATCCTTATCAATTTTTTGCGCTGGTTAGTTCTTGTACTAATAATATGATGAGATTTAACAAATCATTTAAGTTTAATCAATCGTTTGGTAAAAGAACAATTAATGATAGTACAATACAGAAATTAAAAGATTATTGTAATGTATTAGTAAATAAAGATATTTATTTTTCAAATTTTACTTACCAAGACTTATTTAAGATTCAACCTGTAAGTGAAAGAGATTTTGTTTATTTAGACCCTCCTTATATGATATCAGAAGCTGGTTATAATGCTTATTGGTCTAAAAAGAGTGAAGAGTCTTTATATGATTTACTGGATGAATTAGATTCTAATGGTGTTAGATTTGTAATGAGTAATCTAAAACAACATAAGGGAATTGTTAATCCATATCTACATAGAATTGAAAAGTTTCAGATTATAGAGTTAGATTATGATTATGAAAAGGTAGCTCGTAAAAAAGGTGGAGATAGTATTGAGATTATTGTTAAAAACTTTTAATATATACATAAAACTAAACAACATTCAAAATGGAGATTATTAACTTTACTAATTTTTTAGTACTTGAAGCCAAGGTAGAAAAAGACGAGATTAAAAAAGCTATCTTAGATATGCTTAAAGAAAAACCAACTATTGAACCAAGTAGTAAAAGTTGGCCAACACAAAAAGGAATTTACTTACAAGGATCAATTGTTAAACATTTATCAAAGTATAATTCAACAACAGTTCTTAATACATTAACTGATTTAAGTTCTAAAAAAGAAATTGAAAATGTTTCAGTAAAAAATATTGCATATAAGCACTCATATCCATATTATTATGTTGGCTTATCTAAAGCAGAAGCTAATAAAATTAAAGATAAATATGAATCTGAAGATGCTGAGAATCATAAGGATGATAAAAAGCCGGTTGCTAAAAGGGTAGAGTCAAAACCAAAAAGAAAACCAGTATCAAGTAAATCTCCAGTAGAGAAGAAAGAGAAAAAGAAATAACAAAAGAGAGTCATTTAGACTCTCTTTTTATTTTAGATATAGGAAAATTTAAAAATTCTATATATACTAGAAAATAAAAATAAAGTTATGTCAAAAGAGAACATGGAATACTTGGATAAGTATGACTATCTACTTAAAGTTCTTACAGAAGAAATTGATATAGATGGTAAGAAAGTCCGTCTAAAAGATGATTTTGAAAAGTTCTTTATAAAAGGCAACAAAACAGCCGGAACAAGAGTCCGTAAGTTTATGCAGATATTAAGAAGATCAGCTGAAGAAGTCAGAAATGATGTTCAAGATTATAAACAAAGTCTTTAAAAGTAAAACCCTACATAAAATGTGGGGTTTTCTTTTTAATATATACATTCAAATAGATTAATTAAAAAATGAAAAAATTCAGTAGTATTTCTGGTGAAAAAGTAAATGAAGAGCCAAAAATAAAGGTAAATAAAGATGAATTAGAATTTTTAGCACTAAAAGCTTCTGTAATAAAGCTAATGGATAACTATTTATCTATTAGATCTTATGGTTCAGCAAGAGCTGAATTATTAAACAATAGTTGTAAGATTTCAGGTAAAGAAATGTTTGCTGAAGCACTTATTGAGTTTTTAAGTGATAAAACTTTACAAGACCAAATAAAAGCTTTGGAATCTCTTAAATCTGAAAATAAAGATTGGAAAAGTATTGATAATAAAGTAAATGACTTACATAATAAGATAAGTGATATATCTGTATTAAGAGAAAACGCAAGTCAAGTTAAGAAGATTAAAACATTTTTAGAAACATATGGTGAAGATGAAAAGTTCGACCTAATGTTAGATACATATACTAAAAGAGTTAAAAACGGCAAAGAAGCATATTTAAGATCATTAGCGGCTAATAAGATAATTGAAAGTAAAACAAACTACTCAAAAGAAAAACTTACTCAAGTATCAGAGAAGTTCTTAAATAGAGCGAAAGAATTAGGATTCTAAAATGTCAACATTAATACAAACATCAGATTCACTATTAAAAAGAATATCAAGTCTAACCGTTATTAATCAGTTAGTTGAAACAATTTATGTTGATAATTCTATTGGTCAAATAGAAGTAGATAAAACTATTAAGGATAACAATGTTGTTAGACATATAGTTGAAAAATTAGATTATAAACTAAAGTCACATAGATTAATAATTAAAAGTCACAAAGGTAATGAAGATAGTATAATAATATCTGACTTACCGAACACACCAACAATATCAAGTAATAAACCAATTTGTCATTGTGTGTCATCTGATATTAATAATATTTTTACATCGGAAATAAAGTCTTTCAAAAACACACAAAAGTTCAAGTATAAATTCTTCAATCAAGGTTTGTTCAAGAAAATATTCAAGAAAAACACTGAGCACAATTTAGTTGATCATATCTTAGATTTAGGAAAGGATTGCTCTTGGATTATCATGCCACCTTTTATACTTGACATAATCAAAGATTCTGAATGGTTTGATGCAAATAATTACATATCAGAATCTTTAATTTATAACTCTGGTAAACTATCAGATATGAATGTTTATGTTAATCCAGGTGAAGATGAATCAGTTGTGTACTTTGGAAATTATGACTCTATATCAATTATCATCAACAAGAATATCAAAGAAGATATATTGAAGACGGCTTCTTTCTACAAAGAAGGAAAGTCAATAGTAGTTGATTATCTATTTTTAGAAACTGGAGTTACTAAATACTTATTAGTAGAGTAATTATTTAGTTGCGAAGATTCTAAATCCAGAAAGTAATTCATTATTATACTTTCTAAATCTTTCATCCAACTCTTCCCAAGTCCAAGTTTTTGATATTAGTTCTTTCCATATATCATTTGCACAATCCCAGTCAATAATTTTGCCATATCTTGCTATTTGCGAACCAAACATAACCATTCTCATTGAGTGCCAAATAGACTTAATACCAACATAATAATCTCCTTGTTGTAACTTTTTCTTACACTTTACCCAAGAATTTGAGTTTATATGTGAAACAGAGTGTCTCAATCTATTTAAGACTAAATCAAATTTAAATTTATGATTCTCTTGTAATTTAGCCCAATCCGGTGCCATTATACATTCAATATTTCTAATATTGTGTTGGTCTAAACCATCTTGGAATCTATCAGGTGTTAGAATGTGTATATTAAACTTATCAGTTTTAATTTCTGTTTCCGGTGAAGAAGTTTTAGCAATCATAATTACATCCCAATCAGAACTTTCTGTGGCATTGCCATAAACTCTACTACCAAATAAGTAGATATTTAGTATTCTAGCCGGATGAATTCCGGATGCTTTAATTATTTCTTCTTTTGTTATCATTTAAATAGTCTTTTTAAGAAGGACTCTTCTTCTTTTTCTTGAGGCTTATCATCTTGTTGATTATCACCGTCAAGTATGTCTTTTAATTTTTTATCTCTCATATAGGACTTATCACCAATACTATTTAACACTCTATCCAAAGTATCATCTTCTGCTTTAGAAACAATATTTGGCTTAACATACTTGAGATAAACTAAATTTTCTATTTGTTTAGTTATATCATTACTAGATATGTATTTTTTGCCATCAACAAGTCCATTATTATACAACCAAATAGCATTTCCACCACTTCTTAGTCCAGATAGGTTTTCATTCAAAGATATTTCTATATCAAAGTGTGTTTCTTTATCTATTGAATATGCTCTATAGTGATGATTTTTCTCAGAATTAAAGCAAGAGTCTCTCAACTTCCATTCAGTCGCACCACATTCTGTTGACTCTTTAAGAGCAACAAGTATATTATTTATTTTTTCTTCTTTAGTCATATTATAAATCATTTAATAGTTCATCTAATGCCGAGTCTCTCAAATTTGAGACTGTTTCAAATAGTCTATAATTATAGTATCTAGTATCTCCACTATCATTGGTTACTGAAACTTTCAATATACCATTTTCAATGGATTTAGATTTAACATCATAAACCTTATTGATTGTTAGTCCATTAACATCAGGTGAAATTTCAACACATTTAATCTTTTCACCTGGTTCTATTGTCAACATTCTATTTTTGAGTTCGGTGTTTAGTGTTTTAGTTAGATGGTCATAGTTAACTTTTCTAAAATCGGTTCCGGACTCTGATAACTTATTAATTATAAAATCAATGATTTCTTTTGTTCTGTTTATTTCACTTTTAATTGTTAGTTCTGGAACAGGAATCGCATACAAGTAATGTTTATTTAACCGATTGACACATTCACTGGTTACTTCTATTTGATTTTGCATAACATAGTTAGCTATAATAGCATCACTATATCTAAGGTTATTATTATATCTTCGATTTGAATAACCTCTACGGCGATTAGAAACATTAGCGATAAATAAATCCCACTTTTTTGAATTTATGAGAACCTCAAATGACTTTTTTGATTTAGACTTAAATGATTTTTTTGCATCATCATCTATAGCATTTGATACCAAAACATTTTGAAATTCTTTATTTTTAATTTTCTTTTTATAAAAAATTTCTTGACCTTTTATTTTTGATTCAACAATAAAATCAATAAAGTCAACATATGGTCTTAAACCATATGATAAACACTCTTCTTTTAGAGTTCTAGATAGGTTAATTAGATATTGGTCTAAAGAGTCGCCATTTTTTAATTCCATCACTCGTTGATACTCAGACAAGGTTGGAAATTCCTTTTGTGCCTTTTCTAGCCTATCTAAATTGACTGATATTGTTTCGGAGGTTAGCTTCATAACAACAAAGATAGTAAATATCAATATAAAATCCAAATGATTGAAATAAATTTAGATGAAGAATTAGATAATACTACTTCATCATATCATACCATACAAAGAAGATTTGTAACCGAAATAGTTCGTATAAGAAACCAGTATCTAATGGATAATGGATTTAATCCTACAAAATTAATTGTAGGTAGTAGGATATTTAATGTAATAAGTGATGTGGCTGCATATTCAACCGGAGGATACAAACTAACTGATGATAGTTTTGACCAACCAACTAAAGTTGGTAAGTTGATGGGTATAGATGTTTACTTATATGTTGAAATGGACATAAATCTGATGAAAATGACCACCGATGATGATATAATTCGAGATATGAAGATAGAGAGTATATTGAATGATATAAATATCAGTGATAAATTTACAATTGATATTAAAGTAATATCAAGTATAATATAATCTTTTCTTAGATTTTGAATATAATTTAAGACTAAAAATAATTAAAAATATGAGACCAGTTAATGAGATACTTAAAGGTGATGTATTAGAAGTACTTAAACAGATAGACAATGACTATTTTGATTTAGGGATTACTTCACCACCATACAATAAAGGATTAAAAGGTGGACCAATTGTTAAAAAGGTAGAATACGATGTCTTTGAAGACAATTTACCCGAAGATGTTTACCAACAACAACAAATAGATGTGTTAAATGAGTTATACCGAGCTACTAAGCCAGGTGGCAGTTTCTTTTACAACCACAGATGTAGATGGGATGATGGTAATATGCTACATCCAATTACTTGGTTAAGTAAGACCAATTGGTTAGTTAAACAAGAAATTATCTGGAATAGAAAGATAACCGGCAATTTAAGAGGCTGGAGATTTTGGCAAACAGATGAAAGAATATATTGGTTGTATAAACCAGAGAATAAAAATAAAGTAGGTGAAGAGCTAAAGTCAAAACACGCAAGAATGACTGGTATTTGGGAAATTATGCCTGAAAATAATAATCCACACCCGGCTCCATTTCCAATTGAACTACCAAGTAGAATTATTTATTCTATGTTTGATGATAATATGAAAGATAAAGTAGTTATTGATCCATATATGGGAAGTGGAACTACAGCAATTTCTTGTAAGTTATTTGGATGTAATTATGTTGGAATAGATATCTCAGACACATACATTGATATGGCTAATCAAAGAATTGATAACTATGAGTCATATAGAGAAAAGCATACTAAAGAAGTAGAAAAGCATGTAATAACAGGAATGACTTATAAAGAGAGGAAAGAAAAGAAAGCCAGAGAAAAACTAGCGAAAGAAATGAAAGAAAATGAAAAGAGTGAGAATTAATCTCACTCTTTTTTATTTTAATGATTTAACAAACTGAAAAAACGGTCCACTCATATAGTCATAATAATCATCTATATTATCTCTACGGTAGATTAATTTAATATCTTTACAATCTTTGTAATTGGTGTAACTAAAAGTAGGCAAAACTCTCTTTCCTTTAGATATAGAGTCAATTGTTTTAGTTTCAATGTGGTCCATAAAAGGTTTGAAGTTATGTGGAACTTCATATACATAGATAAGTTCACCATTAACAAATCCAGATATCATTAGATTTAGATGTTCACCTTTTGATTTATCTTTACTCAATCTTTCAATTGTGTAATCTGCGAAAGATCCACCACCATTTAACTTACTGTCTTTAGATGATGTCTTTTTAGGCTTTTGCTCAACATATTTTTGAGCTACATCATATGACTCACCAATAAATCCATCATATCCGTGTTTATCATCATGTGATTTGTACCCAGCCATATTGATTGGAATCGCCTCAGCCAATGAGGAGAAATTTGGATCGGTTAAATTAATCATTAAGAGATTTTCAATACAATCTCTAAGTTGATCAACATCCATTGACATAAGTTTATCTTTATATTCTTTTTTATCTAAAGAAAATGTTTTTGCTAACTCTAAAACTTGATTATTCATATTATTCTAATTATTTTCAAATGTAGTAAATTATATCCAAATTTCCAAGGAATGTTTTTAATATATACACATATGAAGAAATATTCGGAATCATTTATTAATAATTCAGATTTACTAAAAAAGGCTCGTATTGGATTTGAGTTTGAATTTTTTATGAAGGATTTATCCTATTATAAAACTATGGAACTTCTTAATCAATACCTTTCTCCGGTTAAAGTTTGGGGATTTCGCCAGTACCATTCAGACTTCAAACCAGACTCACAAAACTTCAAAATAGAGCCAGATTTATCAGGTGGTGCGAACATGGTTGAGTTAGTTACTGGTCCATTGGAATACTTTGAAGCAAAATATCACTTGGTTAAATTATTAAAGTTTATACAACAATATGGATATACGAATGAGAAGGCTTCAATACATTTTAATTTATCATTTTTAGAGGAAGCGGATAAGGATCTAAATGATTTAAATATACTTAAATTGATTCTGAATATTGATGAAGAAGAAATTTATAGAGCTTTTCCTTCACGTAAGAATAATGTTTATGCTAAAACAGTTAAGAAAGTTATTCCATATAAAGAATATGACTTTAATAATATTGGAATTGATGTTGTTAAAAACAATATTAGACTTCCAAATGATAAATACTATGGTGTAAACTTTTTACACATCAATAATCCAAGAGAAACTCAGAGATTAGAATTTAGATATATTGGTGGTAAGGATTATGAAAAGAATATTGGTCAAATACTTTACTTCTTAGATAGATTTATAATTGACGTACACAACTCAATAGATGCTTCTTTTAATGACCATGATATAAATGAATTGGAAAAGTATTTAGATGAGAATATTAGTAATTTTAAAAACTTTTCTAAATATGATAACTTCATTGTGGAATTTCCAACTGTTTCTTTACAGATTGACCAATTCTATAGTTATGATATAGTAAATGCTTACTATGACAAGATATTCCCTAAACTACACACTTTAGTTGATTCAACAGATTCACTAAAAGATTGTATTGTAAATTATGTAACCACTACTCAAAAGTTTGAAGTTATTGATGCTACAATTAAATCAACTCAGAATATGAAAGATTTTGAATTTATCAATTGTAGAATAACAGATGGTATTTTTGAACACTGTGACTTTATTAACTCAGAAGTTGATAACTGTCAATTAATTAAGTCAAAAATAACAGGTAGTAATTTATCAAAGACTAAAGTATTAAACTGTTCGGTTGAAGCATCTGAATTAAAAGATTGTTTCTTTATGAATGGTTATTTAAACGGTGATATGGTTGGTGGTGTATTTAGAAGTGGTAAATTAGGACCATATGCAAATATTAGTTCAGAAACTAAGATTGTTACAGATAGTGAAAACTTTTTTGATACTTCATTTGAAGATGATAACTATGATGTTAAAAAAGACCAAGGTGTTATTAAAGCATTTAAGAAATAAAAAATATAAATCAACATATGATTAAAAAATATAGTAATTTTATCAACGAGGAAGTAGGTATTAGAAATATTACCAAGATAATTAAAGACCATAAAGATGAACATGGTAATAATTTTGAGATTTGGTTTCACCAAGATTTAGATGGTGTTACTTCAGCACTTGCTATGAAAAACTATCTCGAAAGATATGGTATGAAAATGGTTGATGCTCATATCACACAATATGGTGGTATGGAATATGCTATTAAAAACAAAAAGCCAGATTCTATGGCGGTTTTGGTTGACTTTGCTCACTTTAAAACTATGTTTACAATTGCAACTGACCACCACAGTGGACAAACTGGAGCACCATCTGGAGCAGCTTATGCTAAACCTTCTAGATCAAATGTTGAACAGATTTCTGGTGAAATTTCACCATCAGATGTTTTTACACCAGGTGATATTGATTTAATAAAAACAGTTGACTCGGCTGATTTCTTAAAACATAATATTCAACCAGAAGATATTCAAAATGCTATTTTCAAATTAGATAAAGCCTTGAGTGGTGAGAAGAATAGATTTATGATGGGATTTGTTGTTAACAGATTAATGTTAGTATTTAAGAATAAAAGAATTACAGTTAAAAGTTTAGATGGTAAAAGAAATCACGTTAATAAAAACTTCTTAGAGTGTTTAGTTATGGATTCGGCTCCATCATTGGTTTCTATCTTTATGAATATTAAACACTATATGAATAGTGCAATGTCATTAGAATGGGATAGACAGAAAAGACAACATAATGTTCCTAAAAAATTAGCTTCACCGGAAGAAATTACGGCTAATTTAGATAAGTATATTAAGACTAGAAAAGAAGGTGGTGAAGTTGACTTTGATCCAGAGTATAAAATTGCTAAACAATATGGAATTGGTTCGGTTTATGATACTGGTTCTTATGATAGATATGTTGTATTTAAGAATAACCCAGCTGCTGATTTTGTTTGTACAATTTATCCAATGGGTCTAATTCAAGTTTCTTGTAATCCATTCAAAGAGAAGGTTCTTAAACAAATTGATTTAGGAGCAATCACAACAGAAATATTAGCAAAATACAAATATCAATTATCAAATATTAATGTTCCTATTTCAGACATTAAGAGAATAAGTGAAGATGAAATTGCTAAAATGAAAACTAAGTATGGTCCAGACTATGAAGCAATTGGATTCACATTTGGTGATTTGAAAGCTTTCTATCCAAAAGCTATTAACTATCTTCCAAATAGAAAGGATAATGATATGAGAACTAAAGCAACATTAGATTTGAATAGTGATAATCCAATGGTTAAGATGGTTGAAGACTGTATGAGTAAGCCATTTGCTGAGTGGTCATATAAAGAAAAAGATGAGATGAGTTGGTTAAGAATTCCAGCAATGACTATTATAGAAGTTAACTCTGGTGGTCATCCGTCGATTACTAATATACAAGGGTTAAATTACTTAGGAAGTAGAAGAGATTTATTGAAAAGATTGTTTAATACAGAAGATTATACTGATGTAATGAAATTATTTGCTGATGAGTTTATTGACAACTTAAAAGGTAAAATTGATGATGTTAAAATGGGTAAGAATGTTGAATATCAAAAAACAGATGTTGAGTTACACGGTGATGTATCCAATGAGAGTTTTGACTACTATTTGAAATCGGATAATGGTAATGTTAAACCAGTAACCAAAGATGAATTTATAAAGGCGGGATTTGATAGTAAATTTGAACCAAAAAGACCAGATAATGGAAATAAAGGATTTTCTATTGATATTGAAGATAAAAAAATAATAGGGAAATTTAATTAAATTTTCAAAAAAACCACACTTTCAGTGTGGTTTTTTTATTTTCTAAGGAGGGCCGATAAAAAATTATATAAATACATTATAATACAGTATGCCACAAGAGGTTTTCTGTAAAAAAAGATATTTTAACATGGAATTCTTTTGTGTTTATGTAAAAACTCGTAAAAAACTGGATAAGTATATCAAAGTTAATAGGATTCGTAATAAGTATATTATAGATATCAAAAAAATCATGGAAGAAGAAGAGATATCGTTTGATAAAGAAAAAACATATCTAAAAATAATCATCTTTCAAAAGATACAACAAGCAATAGATAAAAATAAAGATATTTATTATATACCCGATTTTGACAATCAATTTTCAATTGAAAAACTCATTAATATAAGAAAAATACTCGGAGAAGAAAACAATTTTAATGTTTTAATATTCTACAATGAATTCCGAAAAGATCCAGAAATACTGGATGATGTGCTTAGTAATTTATCAAAATTTAATTCGTCTCAAATAATAAGAGATTATTAATTTTTAATTTACAACCACTTTGTTCATATACCAATAGACATTTAAAAATGGATAAGACTGACTTTTATATGATAAGAGATTATTGATTCTTTAATATATAAAGAAAATAATCTGACCAATAATGGCATCACCACTAGGACTAACTTTCAATTATTCAACAACAGCTAAATCTTGGAATGATTCTGAAAGAACCGGTAACTATAGAGTTATTGATAATAAAAATGTAGAATCATTATTTGGTAATGCACAATTCAGTCCTTTCCCAGAAAAAGGTGGTGTGGATGCAGCATCTGGTAATGTTACTAGAATATCCAAAGGTAGTTCCATACACAATGACGAAAGTTATGATATATCAATATCGGAAATAATTAAATATACAGAGGATAAACCTTCTATGAAGTTATCATATGCTGACTTTGCTTATCTTAAAAATCTTGGTGTTTTTCCAAATAACCGTTTAATGGTAGCTAGAAGATTTGCTGGTCCAGTTGGTAATGATTTAACTTCTACTAGCTCTAAGCCATTAGCAACATTAATCTCTTGGGTAAAAGATAATGAAGATTATATATCTGTTCAATATGGTGAAGAATGGGTAGAAGCGGAAGCTTCTTTTGAAAAAGTTTTAAATGATATTGGTGAACAGATGAAAGCATCACAGGATAATAATATGGGTAATTTAGGTGGTGCGGCAGCGTCTGCCTTTAATGCACTTCCATTTCCTGGATTTATGGAAGGTATTCAATATCAAGTTATGAAAGAAATGGGTTTAACTGATGCTGGTATCGGAAATTCACCATTAGGTAATCCAAACTTAATTAGACAAGCTAAAAGAAGAAGTACTGTGGATAAAGGAGAAGCAGGTAGTGGGTTAAATGCAACATTTACTGTAAAAATGGAAGTTGAATATGAGCAAAAATTTATCAATGGTGTTGATCCAACATTAGTTTATTTAGATATTATTCAAAATGCCTTAACATTTGGAACATCAGATGCAGCATTTCAATTTAGCGCCGCTTTTGCAAGTGGAACATCTAATATAATTGGTAAACTAATTAGTGGTGATTTGGCAGCAATTGGTCAAGCATTACAAGAATTTGTTGGTAAATTATTAAGTGCCATTAAAAACATTGGTGAGAAAATAATTGCAGCCTTAATTGACCCACCAGCTGATGATACAAAGCCGCCAGATGCAAATACAATATTCAAAGCAGTTGAAGCGGCTTTCTCCGCAACTGTTGGTCACGTTGTTAGTAAATATAAATTAAGATTGATGGGTATTGCAAATGCACTAACTGGAAGTCCATCAACACCTTGGCATATAACAATTGGTAACCCCAAAAGACCAATGTTTTCTTCCGGTGATATGTACACAAAAGAAGTTACATTAACATTAGGTAAAACATTAGCATTTAATGATTTACCATCATCAATTAAAATTGAATTTAGCTTAACAAATGCTAGACCATTAGGTGCTAGTGAAATATTTAATAGATTGAATACTGGTAGAGGTAGAAGTTATAAAAGATTACAACAATCATTTGTTGAAGCTCCGGATAGAGGTAGTGAACCAGATACTCAAAAACAAACTTCAAATGCTACTAATCAACCAACACCAGCTGGCACACAAGCAGTTGATCCAAAACTTGATAAGAATAATGATGGTATAGATGATAGTTATCAAATGAGCGCAGATCAAGCTACTAAGTATAATGGTGATGATTCTTATATTTCAAATTCTAAAAATGTATCTGACTGGATGGATGGTGATACACCACCAACAGAACCGGTTAATGTGGGTGAATCTCAGAAAACCGATACCGGAAATGTAAATCCACCGAATACAGAACCAGAGACAAAACCTTCGGTTCAATCAGATTCAACTAATAAGGGAGCAATTGCTCCGGTTGCTCCACAATCTACTATACCAACACCAGAGCCAGGATCTATATCATTATCTGATGGTCAGATATCACACGCGGATGATTCTTTATTAACGGCCAGAAGTTCTAAGATAGAAGAAGAATTGGATAATACACCACCATTATTAGATAATACATATACAGATTCAAATGGTGTAACAAGTACATATCAGACTATAAATCCAAAGTATAGAATGTTACAAGAAGAAAAAGAAAATATTAAAAATGAGCAAGAAGACAGAGCAGAAGATGCGGAACTTGGTATAACTAATAATGTTAAATCTAAATCACCTGTTTTAGATGAAAATGGTAATCCGGTTGCAAATTCATACCTTTCCAATGATATTAATTTTACTAAATAAAAAAGAAACAAATAATAACAAAGCATAATGAAACTATATGATTTAGATAAACTTATTAGAGATAAAAAACAAGACAATCTTTACAATCTTTTCGATCCAACATTTAAGATGGTTAAAGGTTATAAGCTGACACAATACGTTGTTTCGCCAGAAGAAGAAATGAGAATTGATTTGATTTCTAAATCAATGTATAATGATGTGAATCAATGTGATTTTATTTTAGATGTAAATGATATAGACAACCCATTAAACATAATGGCCGGTGATATTTTAATTTATCCAGAATTCGCAACAATACAAGAGTATAGAATTCAAGTTGTTGATAATAATAATGCAAGAGCTCTGTTATTAAATGCTAATAAGTCATCTAGAAAAGATGATGCTAGAAAGAAATATGTGGAAGATAACTATTCTCTACCACCAACATATTTGGAGACACCAGCAGCTTCGGTTAGAATAGAAAGTAATCAAATTGTAATAGGATAATGCCAAAATATAGAAGTCAAACATTTGCTAATGTAAGAGAAATTGATGCTTTTTTTCAAAAATTAGGAGCAAAAGGATTTGCTGATTGGTTTAACTCAAATATAGCAGGTAGACAAAATTGGGGAAAAGTTAGACTACAGAGTCCATCTAATTGGAATAAAGTCTGGACAAATGCTAATGTAATTTTCAATAAAGAAACATTTAATTTAATTGAGTTTTTATGTATAAACTCAATTATGATGAATGAAACTGGTGGATCATTTACACCACTTAGTGAAGGATTAGGGAATAGCGGTCACCCAGGCATTTCCTATGCTTTTGATAAAATTTCAGGATTAAAGTTAGGGTATAATACATTAAATACAAATAAAACAGCTTATGATTTATTTAGAGATTCCAATTTCAAAAATGCTCATGTTAATAAGCCATTAGGTAGTTTGTTAAAAGATACTAGTGATACAAGATGGCAAGGTAATACTTTTCCTCAAGGATTCAGCGGTAATGTTTCAAAAGAGACCTCAGTATCAGGAAAGACTAATACATTCTTAACAGAAGCTGACTTTGTTAAGTTTAGAGGACGTGGTTATATACAAACAACCGGGAGAACTGTTTATTATAGTTTAATTGATTTTGTAGTAAAATATACTGGTGGTAATTCTGTTATTAATAGAATTAAAGGTGAGTGGTCTAAATACAATGGTAATAAAGATGCAATTGGTTCTGTTTCAACTAATCAACAATGGGATGACTTATTTCAAAAAACTGAATCAATAGTTGCTAATCACGCAGTCTATGTACATGCGAAAGCTGGTGGAGCAAAAGGTAAAAAGAATTATCATTGGATAAATGCAGATTCAAGTGATTCGGTTTTAGCTAAAGATATTAAAGATGTTGCCTACTGTGTTGCGGGTGGTGGTGCAACTTCTTATGCAAATTTATTCTATGGTAGAATAATGCAACAACTCAATCTAATTGAGGAAACAGAGGCAGGTCCAGTTGCCGGTGGTGCAACAGCATCAACCGGACCAGCTACATCAGGTCAAGCACCAACAGAGTCAACACAGGACCAGAGTAGAGAAGAGAGAACTGGTGAGGATCCAAATTCTTCGTCACCAAAAACAGAAGGAGAAATTAAACCAAATATAATTAATGTTTTCCAACCAACATTAAAGGCTAAGGAAATTAAATTTGATTTACCACCACAAAAAGACCAACAAAAAGAAACTGCTGAAAGTTTAGGTAATTTTCCATTTATTTGGTATAATGCTTATCAGATAGAATATCGAGATATTAGTTACTTTAAATTAAACACTAGTGGCAATTTACCATCTATTAAAATAGTATTTTCTGATACTATGAATTTAATGAAGGACAAAGGGTTTCCTTTGGATGATAGTAAAATATCACTATTCTTAAATCCAAGATCTCAACAGTTGAAACCAATACATATGGATTTTAAAATAACTAATTTCTCTGTTAATGGTGGTACATATACGATAGGTGGTGTTATTGATGCTGACAATCTTTATGTTAAAAATTTCAAGTCTTTGTCAAAAATGACTTCATTCGAAGCTCTTAAATCACTTGCTCAAGAAATTGGATTAGGATTTAACACAAATATTGACAACACTGATGATAGAATGACTTGGATAAACACTGGTCAAAGAATATATGAATTTATTGAAAGTATTGTAGAGACATCATATAAGTCTGATGAGACTTACCTTTTATCTTATATTGACTATTATTATAATTTAACTTATGTTGATTTGGAAAAAGAATTAAGTAGAGATATAAAGCAAGAGTTGGGTGTTGCAAATATTGGACTAGAGGAGATATCTAAAATTGATGATAAAGAAAGAGTATCTAGACTTTACCTCTCAAATGATTATGCTTTACAAAATACTAATAGTTTTTTTACAGACTATAGAGTTATAAATAACTCAACATCAGTTTCTTTAAGAGAAGGGTATTTAACTAAAGTTAAATTTTATGATGAGTTAAAGAAGGACTTTTTAGTTTTTGATGTTGATTCCATTACCAGCAAAGGTGATACTAATATTATAATGAAAGGTTCTCCTCAAGATGAAAGCTTTTTTAAGGAAAATGTCAATCTAGTTTACACCGGTAAATTAGATGTAGATAATATGCACAAGAATTATCATTATTCTTACATACAAAATCAAAGAAATATATCTGAGTTACAAAAAATTGGAATAGAGGTTAGTATGAAGACCCCTAATTATAACCTATACAGATTTCAAAAAATATTTGTTAACATTTCAAATCAAGCATCAACTCCATCAGCTCCACAGATTAATAATAGATTAAGTGGTGAATGGTTTATAATTGATATTATTTACACTTTCGATGGGAAAACATATAAGCAGACTGTCAAACTAATAAAACGTGAGTTAGATTTATCACCGGAAGAACTAAAAAATGAAGGAGACCAAAACTCTACTAATGGTGATTCATCAGGAACTAGTGAAAATACATCAAATGATAATACTAGTGATGGTGCTACAAATCCAACACCGGAAAACCCTGGTGAAGCTAGTGGTTTAACCTCATCTACACCGGTTGATGATACTGGATTTCCACTAACTAAGGAAATATTTAGATCTATCTATAAAGGTAAAGTAAATGATAAAGTTATTGAACAATATTATGCACCTATGAAAGATGCGATGATTAAATATAGTATAAATACCAAAGAGAGAATTGCAGCATTCTTATCACAGGTAAATGCTGAAACTGGAAACTTAATCTATTCAAGTGAGTTAGCTTCTGGTCAAGCATACGAAGGAAGATCGGATTTAGGTAATACTCAACCGGGTGATGGTAAGAAGTTTAAGGGTAGAGGCTTAGTTCAATTAACTGGTAGAAATAACTATAAAAAAGCTGGTCAATTCTTCAATAGAGATTATCTAACAAATACAACTGTTGTTGCAGCTGATAATGAAACACACAGAAAAGGAGCAGCATCTGCTGAACAGATTCAGAATACTATATTAACATCTGTTAGATATTGGTTAAAAGGTAGTGCTTGGGGAAATTTAAATGATTATGCTGATAAGATGAATATAAAAAAACCTATGAATTTAGGATCATCTTCTGTTTCTGCTTTACCCAATTCACATGCTACTGGAAAACAATATGGAACTAAAAGAAATAATAATTTTTCCACAAGATATAGTCCAAATGATGCTAACTTTACAAACTTTACACTTATTTGTTTTGGTGTGAATGGCGGATATAATGGATATCAAGAAAGAGTGAAAAATTGGATTGAGATAAGAGAATACTTTAAATAATATATAGTGTAAAGTAAATACTATAAAATGCCTAAAGGAAGTCCATTTTTTAAAATTTTAGATGATAAGGGTAATCCTATCAACAAGGCTATGAATCAGGCTGCTGATTCTGGTAATCATTTTGGTGATAGTAAAAGTGTGGATGCTAATGGACAAAAGTATCCTAAAGGATTTACACCACCGGTTGATTTCTATAGAGATCCAAAATCAGCTGATGAATATGGTGATAGTTTAATTGTAGATGGTGTGTTGATTGACTCTGACGGTAAAATAACTAAAACCGACGGAAATGGTAAGGTAAATAAGGATAATTTAGCTCAGCCAAAATCTTATATTGATGAAGGAAATACAAACGGTAGTTTGCCTGTTGAGTATGGTAATTCTATAAATCATGATGGATTAGACCCTTCAAAGCCTGATGATAAACTTAAAGATAGATTAACTATCTATGATAATTTTAAGGACTTTTCTGGTAAAGAATTTACTCACTTATTAGATTATTTTATTGATCAGAATGGTGATTATACTGTACCAAAGACTATATCTACAGTTACTCAAGAAGGTTCTGATACTATTGACCCGGCCAAATCTAGAATTTATTTAGGGTCATTTATTAGAACTACTGATGATAATGAAGACCCAACCATGTTGGGATATGATATTGAAATAAAATATAATGATTCTCCGTTGTTTAACGGCACTGCTCAGTCATTTATAGATAAATTTTCAGCAGTATCAGAGATAAAAAGTAGAGGTAGTATATTAGATAACTTTAAGAAGCAATTATTTAGATTCTTAAAGACAGATAGTCCAATAACAGCAGCAGGTGCGAGTGCTTCAACCAGTAGACCAGTTTTCTCAAAATCTGATGGTACAAAAACTTATTATTTAAGAAACTTAACAGGTCTTAATAATCTAGTAGAATCAGTTAGCTCAAATGAAGGTAAGGCATTTGTTGATTATGGAAAAGATATGATTGGATTGGAGTTCAATGAAGATGTGTCTCAAAATATTGGATACTTAGCTTCATTGTATAAGTTGCTATCTTGGTCGAGAATGCACGGTAAGTCCATCATGCCAGAAAATCTATTAAGATTTGATGTGGATATTACAATTACCGAGATAAGAAAGTATAATAGAGTTATTAAAGATGGTGATAGTTTAAAAGTTTATGCTGATTTGATATCTAAATATACATATACATTATATGAGTGTCAATTTTTCTTTACCAGTTTACCACATGGTGATTCTCTTGATATGAGTGATACTAAAGCTTTAGATAAGTATGAAATTAAATTTAATTATAAATTCTCAACTATGAAATTTACCAAATTTTTTGGGCCAAATGAGGATGAATATACAATTGACAATTCTTACATTGATGTAAGTAAAGTTAAATCTAAAGATACTAATAATTCGGCGGTGATTGATGGTAGTATTCAAAGTAGTCAACAAACGAGAGATTTAATAGGATATGATGAATTTCCAAGAACTGCAAAAGGTGGTTCTAATCAAGGAGGCACTATAAAAGATAAAAAAGCAGAAGATGATGCAAAAAATAGTCCATCCAACTCTATACCAAATGCTGCAGTAGATAAATTAAAAAAACAAGCCTTAGGTAAAAATTTACCATTTGATAAGTTAAAAAAAGATTTGAAAAATGCAGTGGTTAATGCAGTCAATAGACAAATATTAACACAAGCCTCTCTATTAAACAAAACATTAAATAATATTAGAGATTCTATACCGTTTGCTGGTAAGATGAGTGAGCCAAGAAATATATACTCTGGTAATCAGAACCCCTTTCAAAATGATATCGTCAATGCGGCTAGAAACTTTGTTGGCAACTCATTGAAAGGATTTTTTACAAAACCTTAATTAAATTAAATATGACAAGAGACGAATTAAATGGTCAGATATTTATTGGTGTTGTTGAGGATAATCTTGATCCAAAAAGACTTGGTCGTTGTAAAGTTCGTGTTTTAAATCTTTTTGATGACATTCCTGCAGAAGATTTGCCTTGGGCAACACCTTGGAAAGATTTGAACGGCAACAGTATTATCTTACCTGATAAAGGTAAAGTTGTTTCTGTTGTATTTGATGAGGGAAATCCTTATAAACCAGAATATATTTTTGCAGAACACTATAATATAAACTTAGAGAAAAAATTAAAAAGTTTATCTGATTCGGATTATATATCAATGAGAGCTCTTATGTTTGATCATAAGACACAAATATACTCAAATGATTCAGAAGGTCTAAAAATAGATTATAAGTTTAATAATATAAATATAACAGAAGGATCTATAAATCTTAACTTAAAAGATAATAATGGATTGGTAAATATTGGAGACTCAACAGCTGCTCAACAAGCCATTTTAGGTAATCATTTTTTAGATTGGTTTGATGAGTTTGTAGATAATCTAATGGGTGCAAAGGGTGGACCTTATTTAGGTAATCTTGGATCACCGGTGGTTGCCAATCCAGCATTGCTTGAGGTATTAAATAAGTATAAGGCTCTTAAAAATCCACAATTTCTATCACATCATGTTAATATTGTTGATAATGACAAAGTTAGCACTGTAAGATTAGGAAGTAGAGAAAATGAGGGTCAACTAGGTGATAGCTGGAAATCAACAGTTAAAGTAAACGAGAGCGTTACTAAAGAATCGAACGGGTATGCTCCAAAAGAAGGACCAAAACAAGAGTATGATCCATCATACACACCACCATCGACAGATGGAAGTGGTGATGGTGTGAATAGTTCAAATACTCCACCACCAGCTACTCCACTATCAGCTCAAACTTCAAATACCAAAATAGACAAATTAATTAGATTTATGCAATCTAAAAAATATGTGGTTTATGATAAACCAAATATTCTTAATATGGTTGGACTTAGAACAAAAGATAATGGTCAAGTAACTAATAAATTTGATGATACAATGTGTGTTTTCTACAAAAACTCAAATGGAAATTGGGAACTAATGGAATATACAATAACAACTACACCGGGATATAAACCAAAAACATCAACCTTACCAGATAAAGTTGCTGTTCTACAATTAGGTCAGTATGTAGACCAATATAAAATTGGATTACACCAAAATAAACCAGGATATACCGCACTAAAGTTCGCAACAAGTATTGTACATAGGAATGATAAACCGAATCAGTATAATTATTCAGCATCAACTCAGAAGGGAGGTTTTGGTATCAATATTCACCACTCTAGTTCTTCTGGATCATCCGAGAGTGTATTTAATTGGTCAGAGGGTTGTCAAGTGTTCAAGAATATTAATCAGTATAACCAGTTCATTGGATTGTGCCAAGACCAAGTTTCTAAAGGAAATAAATCAACATTCACTTATACACTGTGTAGGAAGAGCGAATTTGATGCTTTTTCTTAAAGGTTCATTTTAATTACCTTATATGGGTATTGTCTTTTCTTGTAGAACTTCTCTCTTTCCAAAAAGTGTTTATATAGAATATTATTAAGTTCTACCGGGTCAAACACGTCCACAATATCAAAGATGTTTGCTACTTTCTTTTCATCATGCTTTCTCAAAGCACGTCCAATTGATTGAATAATAATTTGTTCTGACTTAAATGAATCAGCAAAAATAACATTAAAGATTGCATTAATAGATACACCCGTTGATAATGTACCATATGAAGCAACAAGTACTTTTGGTTTACCATCGGTCTTTTCCATTTCTTTTTTAATGGCTTCTCTTTGTTTATTATTTACTTCACCATCAATATAGTAGAAGTCTTTATCTTCTAATTCTTCTTTTAACTTGTTATAAATCTTAGTTCCATATTCAATAGTATGAAATAGTAATAGGGTATTAGTATCACATTTAGCAACTAACTTCTTTATGAAATCAAGTCTTTTATCTGAGTTCTGTATGTATTCTTTTTCATATCGAAAAGCATCAGCACCTGCACCCATCTTCTTAATATAATTAAGACGATCATTCATCTCACCAGTTGCATGATTCAATACAACAGCTTTAATGTTCATTGGTGTAATTGTTCCGGATTCAACTAAGGTCTTAGCTTCAATTTTAGTTACATTTGGACCCAACACTGATTGAATTGTTAATATTTCTAAACTATCATCAGTTGGAAAAGTACCAGATACACCGAATCTATTATAAGCGTGTCCAAATGTTCTTTTAAGAATTGTAGTTAGTGTTGTTGCTTTTGCACCGTGTGCTTCATCACAAGCAACTGTATGAAACTGTTGAAAGAATTCTTTAGGCCATTTTTCTAAAGATTGATAACATCCAATATAAATATTAGGTTGACTTGGTCCGGTATATTTTCTTGGCTTATCCGACATAATTTCTTCCATCTTTATATGACATGGTTTATAGTCTGGATTGTCTTCTAATATGATATCAATTAAATGGTCTCTAAATTCAACTTTATCTCCATATTTAGCCAAATAATTAAATCCATAATTATACTCCATAATATTTTCATAGAACTGGGTAACAAGTGTTATAGATGGAACAATAATAAGAAATTTAGCATCTGGGTCCATATTCTTCAACGTATAGAACATAACAATTGAGATAACTAATGACTTACCACCAGATGTTGCTACCTCTGCCATACAATATCTATTCTTTAGAATATTATAAGCTGTTTCAATTTGATAGTCATAGGGCATAAATGGAATCCATTCACCGGTTTTTCTATCTTTCATTTTATGATCCTTGAAGAATTCTTTACAAAAGTCTTTAACTGATTCTAAAGTAACTGATCTATTTAGGGGAAATTCTGTTCTATTTTCAATATTAAAGGTAACTCCAATTTCTTTACAAGCTTTATAACATTCTCTCCAAAGTCCTAAGTTAACTTTACCATTATCAAAGTAAGATTGTTGACCATTCCAAACACCCATCTTAAATGCAGGCATAAATCTATAACCCTTAACGTGTCGGGTTAACCAGATTTTAATCTGGTGATATTCAATTCTAGTTGCGCCGGCTACTACAATTTTTTCCTCATTGGGGTCATAGCGGAAGTTCATATTACTTATATGTATTAAATATCAATATGTTTTTTTATGGAGGGAGGTCATGTCCTTAGATATATATATTAAAAAAATAGAAACTATGGAATTTTTCAAAAAAATCAAGAATTCAGTTTTAGGTTTATTTGGCTTTGGTAAAGCTAAAGTACAAGAGGTAGAATCTAAAATTGAACAAAAGATTGAGGCTGTTGAAGCAACAATTAAACAACAAGATAATCCTGTTGTAGAAAAAGCTCTTGAAATAACTGCTGCTGTTAAAGAAGAAGTTAAACAAGTTGCTAAAAAAACTGAAACTGCTATAGAGAAGGCTGAAGTAAAGACTGAAAAAGTTATTGAAAAGGTTGAAAAGAAAGTAGAAAAGGTTGAAAAAGTTGTAAATGAGGCAAAAGAAACTGTTAAGGACATTAAGTCTCGTTCAAGAAATAAGCCAGCACCAAAAACGGATAAGGTGGAGACAAAAAGTGAGGCACCTGCAAAGAAGCCAAACAGAAGAAGACCAAAACCTAAACAAAAGCCAGAAGGCAATTAATTAAAAAACCACTTAAAATTAAGTGGTTTTTTTATTTTATTTACGTTTAACTATTTCATCAATCATTCCATATTTCAAAGCTTCTTCTGCGGTCATCCAGTAATCTCTATCTCCATCTTTATAGACTTTATCATAAGATTGTGATGTTTTTAGAGAAATAATTTCATATAGTTCCTTTTTGAGTGAGTTGATTTCTTTAGCTTCAATTTCCATATCGGATGCTTGTGCGTATGATCCGAATCCGGTCATTGGTTGATGGATCATTGTTCTACTTCTTTTTAGTGCTTTTCTTTTACCATCAGCACCAGAACAAAGTAAAACGGCTGCCATTGATGCTGCCAATCCAGTATTTATGGTCATAATATCTGGTTTAATATAATCCATTGTATCTAATAAACCCAATCCACTATAAACAGAACCGCCAGGTGAGTCAATATAGATTTTAATATCTTTTTCTGGATCTTGTTGTTCCAAGTATAAAAGTTGTGCTTTTATAATATTACAAATATCGGATTCCATTTCAGTGCAAAGAAAGATAATTCTATTATCAATTAGTTTTGAAAAGATATCTATCATTATTCCCTCACTAGCATCATCTAAGATGTGTTGTGTTGTATTTACTTTTCTTGAGTACGAGTCAAAGTAAGTGCTATTAATTCCTCTATGTTTTAAGGCATAGTCTCTAAAATCATTCTTAGACATATATAAAGTTGTTTTTGTTTTTTAGTATTTTAACTGTAAAAAGTTGGATAAAAAAAGAAGTTATAGATTTAATATATACATTAAAATAAAAACTAATTAATATGAAAACAACTATTGAAGTAGGTGGTTTTGAAATCAAAATCGAAGAGCTAGACGGTAAGGTTACTGTTGTAGCTGAACAAGAAGGTGAAGTTATCGAACAATTTGAACTTGAAACATCTGGTGAAGAACTAGCAGGTGAAGAAGGTGAAGATATGATGCCATTTGGTGATGATGAAGAAGAAGACTTTGGACAAGCTCAAGAAGAAGATGAAGAAGAATTCGGACAAGCTCAAGAAGAAGAAGAAGAAGAATTCGGACAAGCTCAAGAAGAAGATGAAGAAGGAGAAGGAAAATTAGAATCTTTCAACTCATTCATCAAAAAACGTAACAAGTAATCACAATGATTAAAAGATTTAATGACTATATCAATGAATCTAATGGTTTAGAACTACATTATTCAGCCTTTGACTGGGATGATAACATTCTTCATATGCCAACTACCATTCTTATGGACCAAAAAGTTGGTGATAAATGGTTACCAGTTGAAGTATCTACTGCTGAATTTGCTACAGTTAGAAATGATAAGGAAAATTATCAATTAAGAGATAATAATCCAAATTTGGCATTCTCTGGATTCAGAGATAACGGCCCAAGAGGACAGAAAGCATTCATTGAGGATGTTAAAAAGGCTATAAATGAAAAATTATTCGCTCCTTCTTGGGATGCGTTTATAAAAGCTTTATCCGAGGGTGCAATTTTTGCCATTATCACAGCTCGTGGCCATGAGCCAGAAACTATTAGAGAAGGTGTTGAGTATGTCATTAATAATGTGATGACTGAAGAACAACAGTTCTTAATGTATAGTCATTGTCTTAAAAATGCTTATTTATTCTCAAGACAAGATGTTGATTCTTTTGATAGATTACCAAAAGGTGAAATAACAAAAACTCCATTAATTAAACTATATTTAGATAGTTGTGATTATTATGGTGTGAGTTCCGACTCATTCAAAAGTGATTTTGGTGAAGGTTCGGCTTCAAATCCAGAACATGCCAAAGAATTAGCTCTTGATAGATTTGTTAAGAAGTGTAATGACTTTGGAAGTAAAGTTGGTGCTAAGAGTGTGTCAATTGGATTCTCAGATGATGATCCTAAGAATGTTGAACACGTTCAAAAGTTCTTCAAAGAAAAATCAGCTCTTGCTAATGAATTAGGACATGAGATGAAGTTAAATGTTTATAAAACAACCGATAGAACAATTAAAGGTGGTCAAAGAAGTAAATTCAAAGAAGGAGAAATGTCTGAGTCATCTCATCAAGCATGGGGTGTGGAAGGTTCTGTAGTTCCATTTATGAAATGGACTAGTCAAAGTCAATGGTTACATCCTGATGATAAAGATATCCCAACAGATGACCAACATAATGCTAAAAAGAATCAAGCAGGTTTAGCTACAGATATGTATAAAAATTTTGCTTACAAAAGAAAAAAGTAATTATGAAACATTTAAAAACATTTGAATCTTATGAAGCTCCAATGAACAGAGAAGAAATGATTAACCACTTATGTAATTGTGGCTGGGAAAAGCATGAACTTGAAGATAAGCACGAAGAAGAGTTATCAGATATGTGTAGAGAAGTACCAAGTGAGATGTCTGAGGCTAAGAAAGATAAGTGGATTGCTGATGCTATTAAGAGACCAGGTGCTTTGAGAAGAAAATTACACAAAGGCAAAGGTGAAAAAATTTCTGGGGAAGAAATTAGTTCTGAACTTTCTAAATTAAAAAAGAAAGATAAGGATAAAGAAAAACCAGGATTAAAATTAAGTTCTTCCGATAGAAGAAAACAAAAACAATTAGTTTTAGCAAAAACCTTAAAAGGTATGAAATAAAAAAAGAGAGTCATTTGACTCTCTTTTTTAGTTTAGAATGTTATCAATCTTTTCATCTCTAACAACCGCCTTATCAGCTGCCTTTTTGATTTCGGAAATAAATCCGTTGATTTTTTGATTCTCTTTTTCCGATTCTTTTTTAATGTGTGTTTCCATTAAAAAATCAAACATTTTAGATTGTATATCCCTTGTACTTAGTTGACCTTTTTCCATATAATCGGTATCTAAATAGTAAGCCTCAATTTCACTTGAAGAATAAGATGAATATTCTTTTATACCAATTTTTGTAATATATCTTGAATCATCTACTGCCTTCCAAAATCCTTTTGTTCTTTTAACTTTAGAAATAGTAACATGAAAACTGTATTTCATTTTTTCACCATTCACACCATGACTAATTGTAAAGTCAAATCGGGTACACTTTTCCGATATTCTATCAACTCCCTTTTCCGGTAGAATAGTGTAAAAGTAATCATAAGACTCAGGTCTTATCCAACTACTTCTATTTGTGTCCTCTACCATTCCTTTTACTGAATTAAAGACTAAACTTATAAGGTCTTTAAATTTTGTTTTATCCATTTTTATTTTAATTTAATATGTTATTAATTTTATCTTCTCTTTCTTGTTCTATTGTATAGATAGTGTAGATTGAATTTCTAGTTTTAAATGTTTTTTCATCTATAATCTCCACTACTTCTGTAGTATTAACTGGAACCGAATACCGATAATCCATATCAAAGAATAAAAAACTACTACCCAATTTGGGCCACTCGAAAAAGTAAGCATTGAATTGTCTACCTTCAACAATAGAAGCCATCTTATTACCATTAAGGTCTTTTTGTTTGGTTATTTTAGCTATTGTTTTTAGTGATTTCTCCATTTTGGTATGATTCTAAAAATTTTTCAACATAATTATTATCGATATATTCTCTAATTCTTAAATAGTTGTCTGTTGCAAATTGCCTAAACCATCCAGAACAAAGTGTAGTACATATCCTCATTAAAGACCAATCTAAAGCCTCACTTGAAGAAAAATAAGATTTACCGCCAAATAACATTGGTAATATTTTTCTCTCTAAGGCAATAACATAAGCTTCTTCTAATACACATTTACATTTTTCTTCAAATGTAAAGTCTTCCCACATATCTTTTTCACACTTAGCTGATATAGAATCTTTTTGCATTTTTTCATAAAGAGGTCTATCATAGTGAGACATAACGCGATGTATATCATCATGTACAAAAAATGTTTGCACAAATCCATCAGATTGACCAAAAAATTGTTTAGTTGACTTATTTAGAGACGGTGTTTTTAATTTACCAACTCTCATTTCGGTTTCTTTGAAATTCAATTTAGTAATCTCTGATAAAATATCCTTACCATCTAACTGATCATATAAAAAGCAATAGTCTTTAATATGTTTCTCAAATTTAATTGGGAAATGAATGTGGCTCTTCTTCAAAGAAAAAATTACTTCTTTAGAAGCATATCTAAGTCCATTACCTAATTTACCATCTTTGGTATCATAGTTAATGTATTTACGAAGTGATTCGGACTTATCGGAATTTAGAATTTCAACATTATTAGTAGTCCAAATACCGAATTTGTTTTGAATACCAAATAAAGAAGTGATGTTATCGGTCACTTTAACCTTAGTTGGAATCAGAGTATTAATAAGATACTTGATATTATCTTCATCACCAATGATATCAATATCTTTAATTTCCCTATCAATATTTGGGAAATGGTATTTAAGTGCTGCTGATCCTACAATTATCATAATTCAAAAAATGTTTTAATAATAGTTTCTTCTAAATGTTTTTGACAAGCATTCTTAGCTCCAAAAAGTGTTTCAAATTCACCAAGTTCAATATCATACTGTGAATTTGAAACTAATAGCTTATTATTCAATTTACCACCATAATTGTTAGTTATGTTATATGATAAAAAAGGATGTCTATGTTTCTCGGATTCATATAGTTCACCAATAAAATAGACATGTCCTCTTTCTTTTCCTAATTCAGTGACATTATCTCTCCACTTTAACTTCCGAAACGGTACTTTTACTTGTGTCATTAATTGCGATAAATTCAGTGATTGTTCCATTTTCAAATCCATAATAATTATATTTGTAAGTATTTCTCCATATAAATTTAGTTGTTGAGTCTATCATATCACTTTCATAACCGGTATAGACTCGGTTGTAGTTTTCAGAAGTAGAAACAACGGTAATATGTTTACCCTTTATAACTTCTAAGACTTTAGCTTCTTTATTCTCTACTTTTGTGGTTTCGGTAGCACAAGAAAGATAAATCCACCATCCAAATATACCAAATAAAACTAATGCTATAATAAATGTTGCCGTCCACCCTTCTTTTTCTTCTCTAATAGACCAGATTAAAAGAGAGATTAGTGTAAGAGTAAATGCGATAAATGAAATAATTGTAGGTGACATATTAATATTTAATAAGAGGTTTCATCATCAGAGTCATAAGAAGAATCACTTTCCCATTCTGGTTCAGTGAATGATCTTTCATCATCAAGTTTCATTAAGAATTCTTCATCTAAAATATTAGGCGATACTTTTACATCAAGGTTTGATTCTTTTGCTTTCTCTAAAAGTGTATTAAGTTTTTCACGAGCTTCTTCCTTAGAAAGAAACTTTTCTCTAGCATCAGTTAATAAACTAGATAGTTGTTTATAAAAATCTATTACGGTCATATTTTTTATTTTAAAATTTGATTAAGTGTTATATCTCTAAATTCATCCTTAGACATGAATCTCTCAGAATCATACCAATATTCAATCTTATCATCATTATCAATAACGAGATCCATATAATCATCATCCAACATAACGCCTTTTATTTTATATTCTTTTCCAACAGTTAGTGATGCTCTACTATTGATAACACAAATAACAATTTGTCCTTCTTTGAATTTTGGTTCCTTTCCTGTAATCATTCCACAAAGATATTTAATTTTTTTCAATTTTCAAATAAGAAAACTTAATATAATAAAAAGTATATCATGAATATGGATAAAGTTTATATAAAAAGTATTGTACAGTCAGTTCTCGATGCTAACTTCAAAGTTGTTGAGAAAAGACGCATGAACGAGTATCATGACCGTGTTCAATTTGCTTGTCCATATTGTGGTGACTCTGCTAAAGCTAAATCAGCTAAAAGGGGTAACATATGGTTTAATAAATTAATCTTTGTTTGTTTTAACTGTGGTAAAAAAACTAATCTTGATAAGTTTACTAAAGACTTCAATTTTAGAATGGATCCAGATAAGAAAATGGAACTTATTGAACATCTTAATTCCACAATGTCTTATAAAGATGCTGAAGATGATTTCATCGATACTGAGTTTGATAAATTAATCAGTATGAATGACTTAGAAAGAATATTTAATAGTGGTGAGCATGTTATAACAGATTTCAAACCAATTGTTAAAAATGGTATAATTTATAATTATTTATTAGGTAGAGGAATACACGAGAAGTTACATCAAAATATATATGAAGGTAAATATTGGATTAATTCTGATAGATACGATCCTATTATTATTTTATTGAACCGAAGAGGTGATAAAGTATTAGGAGCACAAATTCGTAACTTAAAAGATGGGAAAAGACGTTTATTCAAAATCTATAACTTTGAGACACTCTACAAGTGGATACATGAAGTTGAAGAGATTGAGGAAATGGATATTAATCAAATTGTTATCTATAATAAGCTTTCTTATTATTTTAATATACTCAATGTGGACTTTTCAGAGAAAGTCACCATATTTGAAGGGTACCTTGATTCTTTATTTTATCCAAATAGTATCGGGGTTGTTGGTGTCAATACTGATATGAAATTTTTAGAGTCTAATAATTTAGATTTACAGTATTTTTATGATAATGATGCTGCCGGGTTTGATAAATCCGAATCTAAGTTAAAAGAAGGATATCCAGTATTCCTTTGGAAAAAGTTATTTCAAGATATAGTAGATAAGAAAAATTCATCCGATCCTTACCAGTTAATGTATAGAATAAGTAAAGTAAAAGACTTAAATAAGTTAGCCGAATTAGTACCAATGCCTTATAGTAAATTAGGTCTAAAAGAGTTCTTTAGTAAAGATGTTTTAGATTTAAGATGGATACCAAAGAAAGAAAAGAAGAAGTATCAAAAATGGAAGACCAAATCAATTTAAGATTTGGTCTATTTTTTTATCTCTATAAATTTGTTTTAGTTCGAGAAAGTTACCACCAATTTCGTGCATATCACAAGTGAATTCTAATTCAATTTTATCCTCGTGTAAAGTCCAATTCTTTGGATAAGAACTTACAAATTTCATATCTACTTTGTTGACAAAGGCGCTAGTTATAAAAATATCTCTTTTATAATCAAGAGCATTTCTCATCTGACCGGTACTAGAAGACCAAACATCACTTACCCAATCTCTAATCCAGTCAATATATTCAATGTTTAGAAATATTGTTACATTTGATTCAACATTACCCTGATAAAATGGCCCATGTCTGAGTTTATGATTTCTTGATAATCCATTTTGATCTATCAGACTATTTACTCGCACATCCAATAAATTTATAATTTGGTCATATTTTACATCAAGTAGTATCATAATAAGATATCTAAATTTTTTTCTCGGTTTTCAATTTTTTGAAGTTTGTTTACAAACCCCTCAGTCTCTATTAAACCATTTATTAGGAGGTTTTTCAATTGATCATCTATATTAACAGTTCCCGTATTTTGATATTGTATATTGGTTGAAAATGTAACTGAGTATTTAGTATCAATACATTCTATTCCTACAATAAATCTATCTCCTTCTTTCTCAAAAGAAAAAGTTGAACGGCTTTTAATTCTTTCCTTTAGGTTCATGAATTCCATTATACAAACGGGTACTTTACATTTTGATACTTAGGATTCTTCATTTTAAGATATCGGTTAAATTCCATATTGCCTCGTTCATTATTACAACCCTTACAACAAACCATTAAGTTAACTTGACAATTATTACCACCTTCTGAAATTGGAATTATGTGATCTGATGTTGCATTTTCAATTGTGAGTTGATTCTCACAGTATATACATTTTGGATTTTTACTCGATTGTAGGAATTCTTTAGCGAATCCACTTGTTCGTCTTTTGACATTTTTTCCTCCCCATTTTAAACCAACAACTACAAATCTTCTGTGGAATTTGTATTTTTTTCTAAATACTTCACATTGAATGTATTCTTTATTAAAGAATACAATCAGTTTTATTATCCATTTCCATTTCTGATAGAATTCAAAGTCAACTGATAGAAAGTGTTCGTGTTTTGATTTATATAGGTCTTTTAATATTTTCAAATCTTTCATTTGAATTTATATATCCTTTTTTACTATTTCCATACTTAATATATAATAAAAAATAACTTTTGTTTATGCTATCAAACATTTCAAAATTTTCATGGCCTGAATTGTTTTCTAATGATAATGGAAAAACGTCAGGTACAGCATTTGTAGGTATTATTATTTGTTTAGTTGGGTCTCTTTGTTTCTTATTAGGTTGTATTGATAAAATGTGGGTATCTAAAGATATAGATATCATCACACAATCAATTGTCTTTGTAGGTATCGGAGCAGCTTTAATGGGTGTTAGAAAAGTTGTTGGTCAAAAATCAAATGATTCAACATCTACAACAACCGAACAACCAGTTGAACAAATCAACTCTTAATAAAAAAACCACTCAATGAGTGGTTTTTTTATTTATTTTCTTTTACTTCTTTTAAATCTTCTTGATTCTAAAGCTGGTTCTAATTCATGTTTATGTGAATGTGTATGTTCTTCACCTTCACCTTGTAGATAAGCCACCACTTCTTCAATATTATCAAACTTCTTTCTATCAACATGGAAAGCTTCGGTTTCAGAATAATAATGAATTTTATGACCATTATAGTCAATTTCATTATTTGTAACTTCAGTACCCAACATTTCTGCTAATTCATTCATAAGTTTAGTACCTTCATATTCACCGGATTCTTCTTCTTCCCAGTTTGCTTCTGGTTCATCAATCAAGTTAGATTGATCTTCTGCTTCGACATCTAAAGTAGCATCAATACCAGCTTCTAACTCAGGATTTTTTTCTGTTGGATTTTCAATTGGTTCAATGTTCTCATTGATTCTATTTTTAACGAAATCGTTAAATTTTCTTACAAGTTTCATATATAATGGTGTTTTTTTCTATTCTATATATTAAAATTATTACACGGTTTTTTCATCTTCTATAGTAGAAACCACATAATCTAAAAAATTATCTAACTCATACTCCAACCCATTGCAAAATTCCAAAACATCATACTCGCCTTTATCAAAAACTGGAATAACTTGCTTATTATCTACTATCCAAATATATCCTTCCATTTCACCATCGATTGTTTTTCCATTCTCCCAAACTAAATCCGGAACAGTCAAAGTACCATGATAGTAAATTCCATCCGGTGACTCCTCGGAATATGATAATCTGAATGTAAAGTATTTATCACTTGAAATAAATGTTCTTTGATTTTCTATTCTTTCTATCTCCGACATTATTTTATCATCACCATCTTTATAAGCATCTAAGAATTTTTTATCATTGTCACTCAATGATGAAATTCCGGATTTAGATATCTTATCTAAAATACCATCCAGATGACTATCATGATAACCCTCAAATGTTTTTAAATGTTTCATATAGTATATATTATATTAAAAATCAAAAAAGTCATCATCTAAGTCAACTGAATTCTTAGAGGTACCAATGTTTAAGTCATCTAAGAAGATTTCAAAGTCATCTTTTTCTTCTAATATTTCTTCAATAGTAATGTCTCTTTTTATAGCCTTATAAAGATTGTCTTGTTTCTCCTTAAATTCTATATTAGTTTCATATCTATGAACAAAGTCATTGAACATAGATTCCGATATCTGTGCCAATTTGAAAGCTCCAGATTTCATCTTTTTATTTTCTAAATATGAAATGTAAATTGGGTATAATTCATCATCTTTAATAGACATAGTTGTAATATATAATTTTAGAGATAGACCATAGTCTTATCTTCTAAATTATATATTGTAATAGGCTTAGCCTCTGCCACCCAATCAACCTTATAGTATAAAAGCTTACTCCAGTCATCAATTTTAGTCTTAACCTGAACAGATTTATATCCATAATCATCTCTAAATACAATCATATCACAACCAAATATCATATCAATAAAGTCACCATTTCCTCCAGAATAAACAATTGTAAATTCGTTGTGCTTTAAAAATCCATTAACTTTATTTTCAGAATCTTCACCAGCTTTAGACATTTTTTTAGAATACTCAGTAAATGATTTGAAATCATCAATTCCTTTACCATTGTCAATGAAATAAAAAATAATCAACTTTTTCAAATAAGCTTTTATCGATAATAATCCATCTTTTGGATTCTTTACAATTGAATCATAAATAGCTTTTCCTTTTTCATAGTTTCTACTAATACCTCTCATTACCAATTCTGTTAATAAATCAGCAAGATCTAAGTAGTTAGTGTTCAATTTGTTAACATGATGCCAATTATTATTATCATCTAATACCAACTTAGCATTTTGAATTCCACCCGGTAACTTATATGATAATTGTGAATTAATATAAGAAATAGACATTGATGTCTTTTTCAATGCCTCAAGTCCTTTATTGAAATTGTTAATTTGTTCTTGTGTTAATGGTGATTCATATTTATATTCAGTAAATATATCATCTATAATTTTCATCATACCAAGACCATCGGATTTGTATAACCAAACACCTAAAGGTTTTATTCTTTCAAATAAAACCTCTCTATCTGGCGTATCAGGTGAATTGAATATTGATAACTGATTCTCATTAGTAAAATTAGTAAATGTTTTCATAATACTATATATTAGAATCCAGTCCCAAAAATATCCATGACCACGCTCAACCTTTTGGTTATGTTAGGTAATCCTAAAGGTTCAACAATTGAATTAATTGGTGATAAGATACATTTCTCAAATTGTGTATCTAAGTCAATATCCGGTGCCATCTCAATTGGATATGAACCCCTGATATAAGCAAAAATGTCATTTGTAGATTTATCCTTACAATAGTAGTATTTAATCTTTGTTCCAGACTTAATAAACTCATACTTAGCTTGTAAGTCTTTATTACGGTGTAATAAGTAGTTATAGTAAGCAGATGATTTAACAGCAAAGTGTGTACCAGACACAAACTCTAACTTGTCTTTATCATTCAAACATTTTTCTTCATAGTTAGAACAAGAAGACTGCATACAGATTTCATCAATTCTATCCGGAACACAAAGGTCAAATTCTTTCTTTAAGTTCTTAACTAATTTTAGTAATTCTCTAATATTGAATGTATCTGGATTCTCAAATAAATATTTAACAATTCCAACAATCTTATCACGAGCAAATAATGGTGTAGATGACCTAACCAATTCAACTCCTTTCGGATACATATAAGTCAAACGGTCATATGGAATACCATCTTCAAATACAATGTGTTGAATGTACTTCTTCTTAGCAATGTTAATAATTGATTCAGATATACGCTCTAACTCAAAGTCTTGTTTGTTTTCTACTCCATATTCAGCGGCGTGTTCTTCTAAACACTTCTTAAAGTATCCAGCATATCTGTGTTTATCTAGTGCATGTATGAATTCTAATTCGGAATCATAAGCATGTCTCCATTCACAATGATCCATTGCTGGTTTAAATGATACAAATAAAGAATCCGTATCAGCATAGATACTTACTTCTTCATTTCTTCCAATTGGAGTTATATTTTTTAGATTCATTTTCTCATGCAATTCGGTATCTAAGTGCCATTGGTTATACCAATAGTCTTCATTTACTTTGTGCATGGTTTGTGTCAAGGTTCTTCCTTGAGCTGTTATTGTGCCGGCCACATGATTGTTAAACAATATGAAATATGGCGTGGCAAATGCTCCGTAACTCCCATTTAATACTAATTTTAGTTCACTTCCCCCATCGAGTAAACGATGGGGGTTAAAAAAGAGCGAGTTGTAAAGCATTGTAGTAATCTACATCCTTTTTCAACT
>Ga0209087_1000114_pt1 | contig 50326 bp, 45 predicted proteins | sample S_130805_EF_Meta_FD_187321 | JGI IMG/M metagenome (GOLD analysis project Ga0209087, IMG submission 187321) | Freshwater microbial communities from Lake Simoncouche, Canada to study carbon cycling - S_130805_EF_MetaG (SPAdes) (version 2) | ecosystem: Environmental > Aquatic > Freshwater > Lake ... | reverse complement strand
TACTCGTAAAATGGCGCCCGCATCGTCAGCATCAAACAGCGACGAAGCCTCACGTAGCTCGTCAGATAAAATGCTGGTACCGATCTTAAAGAACGCAGGTTTATGTTCAAGAAGCTCACTAAGGGCAGCAGAATCACCCAATTCAATTTTTTCGGCTCCGCTAAGAACTTCTCCGCTATCACCTAGTGCAGCTGTCATCGCCGTATTTTGTGCCTCCAGTCCAACACCATACGATATTCTAAATTCTCGCGATAGGATATGCGGCGTACAGTCGGTCGCTTGAATAATGTTAAATCCTTGGTGCAAATCAGATAGTGTTTCTATCGCTTCAGGAGAAAGTTGGCTTTTAGGATGATTGTTAGGGTTATTTTCCATACGGACTTTTTTTATTTTGTATTTATTTCCATATCATAGCCCAAAAGAGGTAGAATTATCAATATGAGAGTTCTTGGTATAGAGTCGAGCTGCGACGAAACTGCTGCAGCGGTAGTTGAAGACGGAACACGTCTTCTATCTAATGTTGTTGCTAGTAGTATGGATTTGCATGCCAAATATGGCGGTGTCGTTCCGGAAATTGCAGCACGAAGCCACATTGAATCAATAACCCCTGTCGTAGAACAGGCTCTAAGCGATGCCAACTGCACGTGGGATGATATCGATGCTATCGCTGTAACCTACGGGGCTGGGCTTGGCGGTTGCCTGCTAGTTGGTGTTATGACCGCTCGAACTCTTGCTATTACGCAGAATAAACCCCTTTACGCCATCAACCACGTCGAAGGCCATGTATATGCTAACTTTTTAACAGAAACTAATATGGAAGGATATGTCCTGCCTACTGAGGCGCCTAAATTCCCTCTTCTAGCTCTGATTGTCAGTGGTGGGCATAGCCAATTGGTACTTTTCAAAGATCATTTTGACTATAAGCTACTCGGACAAACACACGACGATGCCATTGGAGAAGCTTTTGATAAAGTAGCTAAGATACTAGGTCTTCCCTACCCTGGCGGTCCAAGCCTAAGCAAGGCAGCTGAGCATGGAAACGACAAAGCTTTTAAGTTTCCGAAAGCTAAACTTGAAGCCCCCTATGATTATTCGTTCTCAGGCCCGAAGACAGCCGTTCTAAGAGCCGTGCAGCAAATGTGCGGTAAAGATCACGACTTTCCTAGCTTTAAACTTGCAGAGCTTCTCAGCGAGTCTCAAATAGCAGACGTTGCTGCCAGCTTTCAACGCACAGCCGTTGAGACTGTAGTCGACAAAACCGTTAAAGCATTCGAAGAGTTCTCCCCTGCCTCAGTAGTCATTGGTGGAGGAGTTGCTGCCAATAAAGAGTTGCGTAAACAACTGTCTGAGCGCTTACCAATAGAAATTCATTATACCGATCCGAAACTATGTACTGACAATGGTGCAATGATAGCCACTTTAGGTTGTTATTCGGCACTAAATAACAGGTCTACGGCTGACCCTTATTCTATAGATATAGCTCCCCAGCTCAGTATGTAAGTTATGTAATAATATAATGCTTATGTCAATATTGACGACCCTGCATATAGGCGAGTATTCTAAATCTGAAAACAAACATTTTGTGTAGCCTTGCAAAAGTAGTGAGGTTACACACAATTTAGAAATGATTGGCGCTGGTGATTATGGCTTTAGGGAATAGAGTCCTAGAAACTAGTGCCATTTTTCACGTGATTATACGGTGACTTTTACATTACTCAACAGAGGTGATATGATACATGCAAGACGCAACAGGGGAGCGTACACTGTTAAGACCAAGTGCGTGGACTAATAAAGGAATCTTATGAAGCTAACAAAAACATATGACCCAGGAAAATATGAATCAAAGATCTATGATTTGTGGGAAAAGCATGACGCCTTTACTCCTAAGCACAGGGGTTCCAAGGAGTCCTTCAGCATCGTCATTCCACCCCCAAATGCTAATGGCGACTTGCATATCGGACATGGACTCACCCTAGCACTAGAAGATATCGCTGTACGTTACCACCGCATGAAAGGGGAGGCCTCTTTACTTCTTCCAGGAGCGGATCATGCAGGCTTTGAAACATGGGTTGTCTATGAAAAATACTTATCAAGCATTGGCAAAAGCCGATTCGATTACAGTAGGGAAGAGCTTTATAAGCAAATATGGGATTTTGTAGATAAAAACAAGACAAACTACCTATCGCAATTCAGAATTCTTGGAGCCAGCGCTGACTGGAAACGCTACACTTATACCCTTGATAAAAAAATTGTCGCTCAGGCATACAAAACGTTCGAAAAGATGTGGCAAGACGGTCTAATATACCGGGCAGAGAAGCTTGTTAACTTCTGTACTTACCACGGTACTGGATTTGCAGACATCGAAGTTACACACAAAGAAACAAAAGGTTATTTGTGGTACATAAAATACCCTCTTTCTGATGGGTCTGGTCATATAACTGTAGCTACTACTCGACCAGAAACGATGTTAGGTGATATGGCTGTTGCCGTTCATCCGGATGACCCCCGTTATAAAGCGATGGTAGGCAAAACAGTTAAAGTACCAATAGTCGACAGAGATGTTCCAGTTATAGCGGACGAAGCAGTAGACCAAACGTTTGGTACAGGAGCAGTCAAGATTACTCCGGCTCACGACCAAAATGACTTCGACATAGCAACTCGTCATAACCTACCTCAACTGAGCGTAATTGGGCACGACGGCACCATGATTACTCCTTCACCTAAAGAATACGTTGGTCTCAGCGTAGCCGTGGCTAGAGAAAAGATAGTACAAGAACTTATAGATAGTGATTTTCACGAAAAACGTGAAGAAATAACCCACAACGTCGGACACTGTTATAAGTGTGGGACTGTTATAGAACCGCTTCTCAGAGAACAGTGGTTTGTAAGTGTAGAAACCTTGGCTAAGCCAGCTATCCAAGCCCTCAAAAAAGATAGTATTGTTTTCTATCCTGAAAATAAAAAGAAACAGCTTATAACTTACTTGGAAAACTTACGTGACTGGAATATAAGTCGTCAGATTGCATGGGGGATACCAATTCCTGCCTTCCAAAGCTCCGAAGACCCAAGTAAATGGATATTTGATACCCGTGTCGAAGAAGAAACTATTACTGTGGATGGAGTTATCTATCATCGAGATCATGACGTATTCGATACTTGGTTCAGTAGTTCAAGCTGGCCATATGCTACCTTAGATTATCCAGATGGGGATGACTTTAAGTCGTTCTATCCTCTTAGTGTAATGGAGACGGGCTCAGATATCCTCTATCCTTGGGTTAGCCGGATGATCATGCTAGGCCTCTATGAAACGAGTAAAATACCTTTTGAATCAGTTTATCTCCATGGCCTCATTCAAGATGAACATGGTCAAAAGATGAGCAAGAGTAAGGGTAATGTTGTTAATCCAATAGAGAAAGTTAAAGAGTACGGCTCAGATGCATTCCGCATGGGCATAGTAACTGGAGAGACAGCAGGCAGTAACAGGCCTTATACTGAATCCAAGATAATTGGTGCTCGAAACTTCTGCAACAAACTTTGGAACATTGCCCATTTCGTGCAAGAAAACGTACCTAAAGATACAGACTCTACACCAAAAGCTCAAAGCGCAGCAGATCATTGGTTGTTGAGTAAATTACAACATACTGTAGATGCTGTTAGTAAAAATATTGAGTCAAATAGATTTAGTGAAGCATATAACTCCGCTTACCACTTTGTACGTGATGATTTTGCCGACTGGTACATTGAGGCGTCTAAGTCCGAGTCAAATCCCTCACTACTGCGCTTTACACTTGAAAGCATACTTAAGATTAGTCATCCAGTTGCACCTTTTATTACTGAAGCTATCTGGCAACAGCTGGGCTGGAGCGATGAGTTGCTAATTACGAGTGCTTGGCCTGTCGTTCCAAAAGCTAATGTAGCGGCTTCTAAGGACTTTGAGGAGATTAAACGAGTAGTTATTGAGTCACGTCAATTAATCCTGGCTATGGGCCTCAAAAAGCCTCAGATCGAACATGTAAGTCCTGTTCTAGATGCTCATAAGGAAGCTATTGCGCGCATGGCTAGACTTGGTGATGTAGTTTTAGTTAAAAAGGGAAGGGGCTTGCAGCTTCTTTCTACTAAGCACGCAGTCTGGATTAATGTAACTGATTCAGAAATTAAAGAGTATAAAGACACAATCGTATTACAGCTCAATCAGTTGAAAGAGACCCAAGCAAGGCTTCGGCAACGACTAGATAATCCAGGCTATATGAAGAGCGCTCCGGAAAGTATCATTACACAAACTCAAGAACAACTCGAAAGTTCTCAATCTGGTAGTGCGCTACTCGAGAAAGAACTATCTAGATTTAGCAACTAGTTTGCTGGCTCAAGAGCTTTTCGCACTTGGTAAGCTGACTCCTGTGAGTCATAGTCATCGAACCACATTACATGCCATCCAGCTTTTTGGGCAGGTGGTAGGTTAGATCTAGTATCATCCACAAGAAGAATCTCTGAAGCAGGTACGCCAGCCATTGATTCGGCTATCTCGTAAATCTTAGGGTCTGGCTTTGTAACGCCAACCTTTGAAGAATCCACTATAGCCGAGTAGGCGATATCTGGAATGAGCTTATTTTTTATGAGAAGGTCAATGATGCCCCCGGCAATATTTGTAAGAAGTCCAACTTTGTATTTTCCAACCGCCCATTCAATGAGTTCGTGCATTTCTGCGATAGGATTGACTGCATCAATGTAATACTTCTCCCAGTTAATGTGATCTATTCCAAGTTCTTTTGCAAAGATGGTGTTAAACGAATCAAGCGTAAATTTACCCTGGTTAACCGCATCGTTATATTGCCAAAATATAGTCTCGACGACATCAGGGGAAACGTCATAGTCCTCTGCAATTTTCGTAAATGCACGATGAAAAAAATGGACTAAACAGCCATTAACATCAAAGTATATGAAGCGTACTCCGCTTTTTGTTATATGTTCTTTTGGTTTAGTTTTCTTAGAGCTTCCAACGAGCTGATCAAGGGAAACGTCAAGCACCTCAGCAATGTTCATAATTGTAAAAATAGAAGGCGACTTAATAGCACCCCGCTCAATTTTTGCAAGCGTAGAGTAGCTTAATCCAGCCTTCTGACACATTGACTGTTGTGTTAGTCCTGCCTTCTGGCGTGCACGTTGCAGCGTCAGCCCCAATCCCTTTTCATCCATAGCCTTATAATACCAGCTAACACTTAAAAAAACTATCAAAAAGGGACTAAGTGGCTAGGCTAATCGATTAAGTAAAGTACTGGCTAGAGTAAGAAATAGGATGAAGGCGATAACCCCTGCAACCGCCGCTCCAATAAGCGAACGCTGTGTTAGTCCGCCGTTACTTCTCTGGAATTTTCCATATACCTAAGCCCCAATGCCAACCGCAAAAACTAACGCAATAAACACACTATTCATAATTTTATTATATCATTTAAAGGACTAGTTTCGCTGCCATTTCAGCTAATGCCTCGTGGTCCGGCGGGATACTCTTATCTACGACAGTTCTATATTCCGGCATACTGTCAAAAGGGAAGACATGTACGTGTGCATGAGGAATGTCTACGCCTACAACATGGATACCAACTCGTCCACGCTTCAGAACTTCTTTTTGCTTCTTAGCTATTTTTTTTACTGCAGACCAAAGTGCAACGTAGTCTTCTTCTGGAAGATCTTGAAATTGATCTACTTGAATTTTCGGTACAACAAGCACATGTCCTGGTTGGATAGGGTGAATATCCATGAAGGCGAAGATCCGGTCATCTTCATACACCTTATGGCATGGTATCTCGCCCTTAATTATCATGGTAAAAATAGATGGTTTCATGCGTACAGTATATACCAAGAGGGCTCAACGCAGATGGGATAAAAAGTTAAATATAAAAGACCAACTAAAGAGTTAGTCTTTTATATAATACGGCTCTGGCAGGAAACACGGGTCTGGAACTCAGACACTGTCTCATGTATTAACACTTTACAGAAAAAACAAGACAAATGAGACACATAACGTCAATATGTGCATTGACTCATCATTTAGTAGCCTATGGCTATTGCTCTGTACTAAATATTCTCTGTGCTACTTCAATTTGGCTGATATCTTTAGCCTGTTCTTCGGGAACCAGCTGGTCGAAAGGCACATCTAGTTCGCCGCCTTTTGCCCACTCATTACGAGCCAACCAAGCATCATGGATAATTCCACCGACTTCTACACGAGTAGCCTGGTCAGAAAGGTCTATTACACTATCTCTGCCAACCATAACACCAATAACCACTTCTGCTGCTGCTTTGTTTTCGGCTTTCCAGTCTTCTGGTAATTGGTCGTACGTTGAATTAGCTATATCAACTTTGTCTGTACCATTAGCTTCAATCCATGCATTATCTTTTGTTTCTTTAATTCTAGGCTCAAAAGTACCAGTTGATTCATCTAGTCGTGTCTTACGCCAGTCTTCATGAAAAGCAGAACCTAAAGTGTCAACTGCTTCTTTTACAGCTTCTAGTGATGCTTGAGCTTGTTCTGGGTTTGTATTTGTAAGTTGTTCTTTCATATTTATCCTTTTTTATTTTTTTGCTATATATGTCAATATACTAGCATAAACGGTACGGTATGTCAAATTTAACTAGCCCTGTGCCATCTTTTGCCATAATTCACCCACTTTAAGTGACGAGAATACGTCTGCAACTTGAGGAACATCATAGCCTAGTGTTACACCCCTAAGTTTTGCCGCACCCACGTCCGCATGGGTCAGCATTCTTTTACCTCGACTACCAGCATACGGAGTAGGATTTAATCGCACAGGGACTTTCTTCACTGACCCATCCTGTCCAACGGCTGTTATTTCTGTTACGACCATACCACCCTCTGTATATCCACTTGGCTCGGTAATTATTTGATTACGTCCACCAAAGCCATATTCCTCCTGGTAGAACGAATCAGCCATTTCGATAGTAGCGACATGACCGTCATCGTTAAATGTAATGATCCCGTTCCAAGTGTGGTCTTCAACTGGTTCAAAATCATCACTTTCTATCAGTGACCCATTATTATCCTGTTTAGGATCGTATTTGCCATTCATCTGTATCTTTGACTCAACTACCGAGTCGAATATCATCATTTGCTTACTAAGTAATTCTTGTATTTGCCGTCTGGCTTTCTCGTCATCTGCGCTGTCCAGAGTTTCGTGAGCATCTTTTAAGGTGCCTATAAGGTTATTGAGCCGAAATGTCTTCCATGAGTCAAAGATAAGTTGCTTGGCATGGGCGTGCTGGCGACAATCTCCCTTGCCAAGTAAAAAGTCCACCATTACATTCGTACGAGAATCAACAATTGATTTGTCGACGTCATCATTTATTCCTAGGGCGTCAAGCAGGTTTTTCATCTGACTATCATAGACTGCGTGTGCCTCGCCGTGTAGGTCTTCTAGTTCGGCTGTTCCAAATTGTTCACGGATAATAACGTCTACGGCCTGATTAAATTCCTCGACTGTTCTGACGGAATCAAGTCCAAAGTGCTCCATTACGCTATGAGCTACTTTTACATCAAAACGATTGACTATATGTGCCTGAAGCTGACCGCCAAATTGTATATTACCACCAATAAGTGTTGTGGTTTCGCCATACATAAAGCCCTTTCCTAGTATTAAATCGTTGGGCCTAGCTTCTGTATCTACTGATAATAATTGCTCACCTTCAAGCACACTTAACACTCCAGGATTATCGGTATTGCCGTTGATAATGCCTAGTATTTTGGTCAGGCGTTCGGTCATTGATTCGTCAAGCTCGTAAGAGCCGAGGTGTGTCGATATAGTCTCAGCTACACTTTTCAGGTTACTAACGGTAGCCCCCAGCTCCCAATCATACTGACTTGTTTCAAGACAGTTTTGCACCATCTTAGGCGTAACTTCACCTGCGAAAATAGCAGACTCAAGCAGGGTTGCTGCTGTCCAGAAATCTTCTGTGCGCTCAGCTCCTGCTTTTTTAGCAGAGAACATCACCAATTCTGCATCGTTAAAAGCTTTTTCAATCAGCGATACATCACCAGTCATTTTGGCGAGTTCTATTTGGTTGTACACGAGATTAATGCCAGGGTAAAATTCATATGTTGAATAAAAACCTTCTTGTAGAGTATCTACTGACTGTCGCATGAACTCTATTTTTTGCTGTTCGTCGGTGGCTTCTTTTGACTGAAGTTTACGAACTTTACCAAGAATGCCTGCGACCTCACCAACTCGAGAACTATCATCTGTCATCAGCCCCTCAAGCACAGTTATACTCTCATTCAATCGACCAATTTTGTTTAAACTCACTGCATAAAACTCTTTTAGAACAGCAGACTCATCAAGTCCTACAGGTGCACCAGCTTCAAATACCTCGACAACACCTTCGTCATCACCTCTATTTTTTAGCTCATAGAGTACAGTAGCTATTTGCTGACTTGACAACTTCTCGCCAGCCTGTAATTTTTCTGTAAAGAAACCACTTATAGCTCCTGCTTCTTCTGCTTTCTGATCATTTGGTTCCTCCGCATGCACTGTATCAAGTACAGTCCTTAATTCAACAATAAAATTTTCGTCCTGCCTGCGAGCGTTGTGCAACTCAGCTAGATATACAGGATCAGAAACACCCTCGACAAGAGCGCTTATTTCATGCCATTCGTTTTCAGACGGTTGTTCTACGGGGATTGCCTGGTGTGGTTCGGGCGGATTTACCATTGCTTATTACTCGATTGTTTTTGTTTTTAAATTGAACTATTGATAGGCTAGCATAAAATACACTAGCTTTCAACGTACTGCTGTAGCTACCATCTTATTAATTCAATGGTGTGCTGGGTTATACGGGGGAGGAGTTAATACATAAACCGGCCATCGAACTGAAAGCCTATGCCAAAAACGTCCTCCAAAAAAGAACGAGAGAAGAAAAACAAGAGATTCTGAAATATGTAAACGGCGAACAATATCTAAAAGGCCTAAAGGTTTATGTAGACTGAAAACCAAGGCCTTAAAAGTTTAACTAAGCTTGTTCGAATTCCATTGCCATAGTTAGCAGGAATGCTGAATTTAGACTCATTTCATAAAATTTCAAGCCAAATGAAAACGACCCTCTTCTTTAGTAGTCACTTTAGAAGAACGGTCGGATCCGAACTATATTCTTGGCGGAGGAGGAGGGATTCGAACCCTCGCTGGAACTTGCGCCCCACTAACGATTTAGCAAACCGTCCCCTTAAGCCACTTGGGTACCCCTCCGCAACTGTACTAGGCTTCTTATGATACCTAACAGAGGCCAATTATACCATCAAAGGGCACATGAGTGCCAGTCTTTCTATGAGTTACTGGTTATGCATAGCATAGTGATGGATTATTATATACAATAGTTACATGCAGAATGATGATCTACAAGAGAAACCTAAAACATCCCAAGAGCTTTCTTGGACGGCATCCGAATTTATTGAACACAAAAAAAATGCTACTTGGTACGCCTCATTATTCGCTATTACTTTAGTTCTAGCAGCTTTGGCGTACTTTATAGCTGATATAGTTGCAGGCATTATGATAATAATCGCGGCCTTACTTTTTGGAATTACTGCAAATAGAAAACCCAGGGAGCTTACTTACATTATCAGTAACTCGGGACTTACCGTGGGCAAAAAAAAATTCACTTATAATTCTTTTAAGTCTTTTTCTATAGTGCAAGAGGGGGGAGTACAGTCCATTTGGTTTATGCCTAGCAAGAGATTCGATCCTGGTTTGTCTATTTATTTTGCACCTCAAGATGGACAAAAAATAGTAGATCTTCTTGGAACACTAATTCCTTATGAGCAGAAAAAGCTAGACCCGATTGATAAATTAATGCACCGCCTAAGGTTCTAGCAGCAGCTCAACTGGAACAATTTTCTATATCATGGTATTATAACCCCTGTTGTTTGTACCCGTAGCTCAGCTGGATAGAGCGTCGGCTTGCGGAGCCGAAGGTCGTAGGTTCGAATCCTGTCGGGTACACCAAATATATAGTCCATTAATTTAAATGGACTTTTTTATATTATGCTTATCTCTACCTATAATCTTTTGAACAAACTTCTTGTGAGTTGATCTTTTCCATGCACTCTTTGTATTTAACTTCTTTATATTCTTTCTTGAATTTATCATTTATAAATATAAAATTTAAAATAAATGATATAGATATGAATACTAGTCCTATTAATAGGCAGATCTGTCCTATTCTTCTAAATTGATGGTTTTTATTCTTATGCTTCATGCTCTACAATTATATTGTCATGATAAAATCAAAAAAACAAATGTCCTCAAAGCAACTAATAGGTATTTCGATGTTCGCAGTCGGTTTGATAATGCCACTGACCCAGTTGCCCCAAATTAGAATCTTATATACGACTCAAGTTACAACAGGTTTATCTATAGAGACATGGGTTATGTATTTACTGTGCGGTTTTGTGCCTTTAATATACGCCTACATCAATAAGTTAATCCCTTTAATACTATCTAATATACTTTGGATTATTGTCGACCTTGTTATGATTGCTGGGATTCTTAAATTTAACAATGTCGGGAAAAGCTCAAACTTTAGTTATTTAGTTACAGTAAATAGTGTCGGTAAAATATTTAGCATGCTTGGGTTTGTTTTACTTAGCACAGCGTTCGTTTTGCTCTCCTTAGATTTAATGAAGTATAAAGAGCGCAATGTTTAAATTTCCAAAGATACGTTATAGGCAAAAAGAAATGATGCTTATATTTGTTACAGTGTTTGGGCTAATAGGAAGCGTAGTTATCTATAGAAGCTATGCAAAAACCTTGCCCAATACTAATAGTCCTGGCGAATACAGCATTACATCATTTATTAAAGCAGGTGGCTATAACACTACGACAATAAATGGCCTTGACGCAGTTTATATTAAAGCAGGGGATAGGCTAGTGATTACGCTAAAGAATAAAGAGGGACTAAACTATTGCCTAATGGGCTGGAATAGTAGCGATTCATCATTAGAAGTTACTGCGCTTGGATTCACTGAAAACTTTACTAAAACAGGTGCGCATTTACCAGAACCGGGTATACCTCCCGCTAAGCTTGGGTGTTTTACTGGAAGAACCACAAGCAACAGAGCAGAATTCACTATTCAAGCCAAAGACACATTCATTTCAAGTATTTTAGTTAGCGACTAATCATTTAAAGATAACCTGGCCTTTGAAATAAAAAAAAGCTCATATGAGCTCTTTTGTTTAATTACTGGCGGAAGGGGTGGGATTCGAACCCACGGTACCGTTGCCGGCACGACGGTTTTCAAGACCGTTTCCTTCGACCACTCGGACACCCTTCCGCAACAGGGGTGATTATAGCAGGGAATAGGTCCTAGAACAAGACTAGTTCTAATGACCCCACTGGTAAAGGCTAAGAGCTAAAAGGGTGTTGTAGATATTGTGTTGTAAATATGCTGTCATTACTTGCGACTCCCATATACCTAACGTATACTTCAGGTAACACAAAAATATAGAAATAATAATATATCTGATACGTGGAGGGTAATAACTACAATGGCGCGAAGAAACCGCGATGAAGATCTACTAATGGAAGACGAGTTGACCGCAGCCTTTTTAGGCGAAGATGATGCTCCATCTGCTTCTGTACCTGTCGAAGAAACAGTAGCAATTGCTGAAGAGTGGGATGAAGAAGAAGCAGTTCCAGGACAGCTTGCAGTAGACGTCTATGAGACAAAAGAGAAGATTGTCGTTAAGGCAAGAACTGCTGGAGTCAACAAGAGCGAACTCGATGTAAGTATTGCAGATAATACTCTAAGTATTCGTGGAACACTTTCTGCAGGCAATGAAGACGACGTAGAGAACTACTTTGTACAAGAATGTTATTGGGGAGAGTTCTCTCGCAGTATCACTCTACCAGTTCCTGTAAAAGAAGAAGAGATCGAAGCTGTGCTTAAAGATGGAGTCTTAACTATTAGCTTTGCTAAGCTTAAGCAAGATTCAGTAAAGAAAATTCAAGTTCTTTAGGATAACTTCCGACTTATATAGAAAAGCCCCTTTGTTAGGGGCTTTTCTATATTCTATATCTTAAGAAATATATTGGCGAGAATAAAACCCCCATGTGGGGGTTTGTAGTTATCCGACAGTATTACTACCAATGAATCGATCGAGTACGAATCGTACAATCACTTGTGCTAGTGCGACCACAACAAGTCCGACTAGTGCGTAAAGAATTGTATTCTTAGCTGAAGTTATGTTTGCTGATTCACCCTGAGAAGTAATATACTTTACACCTCCAACGATAATCATGACAACAGCGATGATACCAACGATTGCAGAGAATATATTAAGGGCAAGGGAAATAGTGCTATTAACTGTTTTCTCAGAGTCGCTGTTCACACAAGTTGCACCGTCCGCTGCAAGAGTTAGGCCTGTACCACCACATAAACTTTGAGTTAGGTCTGCAGCGTACACGCTAGCGGGGACAGCAAAGGGTACGATTAGTGCTGCTGCAGCCATTAGGCTTATTAGAGTTGTTTTTATTTTCTTGATCATTATGAACCTTTCGTTAATCTTACCTATTTTTATACCATAACCATTTTAGTTATTACAAGTGTATTTGCTACATATTAAGAAAACCTAGTTAGAACAAATCTTACAATAACTTGTGCCAGAGCAACAACCACAAGGCCAATTGCGGCGTATATAATGCTGTTCTTGGCTGTAGCTATATTAGCTGACTCTCCCTGTGATGTTATATATTTTAAGCCAGCTATCATAATCATTACTACCGCTATAATACCTATAATTGCGCTAAAAAGATTAAGCGCAGTCCTAAGTACTGTTTGTAGTGTATCTTTACCAGTAGCAGAGCAGTCCACAGTGCCGGGACTTGCTGTAGCGCCAGCACCCTCACATACAGCTTGCTTAGGATCTGCAGCCAGGGCAACAGAAGAGGGAACTAGTAGTCCATACGCTAGAAAGCTAACTTGTAGTATGGCTAGGGAAATAAAAAGTTTCTTTATTCTATTTATCATATAAGACTCAGTATAAATGCTACGAGCACTCTTGCAAGCATAATTATCAACAAACCCGCACCAGCAAATATTAATGTCTTTCGAGAACGTGCGAATTTCTCGCTATCTCCACTGGAAGTAATCATTTGTAGTCCACCGACCATTACCATAACGACAGCTATAACACCCGCAACAATTGTTAATATATTAACGACTTTGTTGATTAAACTATCCGTTCCTGAAATAGGATCATTAATAATCTTTCTACAGGCACTGGATTCATAACCATCAGAACCTGGCGAACACAAACTAGTGTCAGGTGTTCCTTGGTTGGCATTGTATGGATCAATCGCATGAGCTTTAATCGGTACAGCTATAAGACACAGCAGAAAAAAGAAGGTTAATAACCGCTTCATTAAAGCTGACCTACTACAACTGAAACTATAGTGAATGCCGATATTGATATAGCTAGTCCTACCGCAGCATAGATGATAGTATTGCGAGCTTTGGTAACTGCCTGAGGGTCTCCACTAGAAGTCATGAGTCTTATTCCTGCAATTATTATTACTATTAACGATACCCCTCCAAGAACTATAAAAAAAATGTTTAGAACTGTAGGAATGATAGTTGTGTCATCTGTTGGTCGTGGAAGAGGAGCAACGTCTGGTAATTCAACAGTTCCGGCGGCCAGCCTAACATTTAAGCGCGTGTATAAATTGAGTAAGTTCATTAAAATTTTCCTGCTATAAAGGTTACTAATGTTGATGCAAAAATAGTTATAGCAAGACCTATGATGGCATTCAATATAGTAGAGCGGGCGGCCTTAATGCCTTCTGCTTCACCTTGACTCGTAACAAAACGAAAGCCTCCATACATGATAAAACCAACGGCTATTAGTCCTGCAAGCCTTAAAAGAATATCAATAATACCAAATCCAATAAGCCATAAATTTTGAGGGTTATCACTTATATCCAATTTGACGCTACAATTGTCACTAAATGTTATGTACTGGTACCAGGTTGGTATAATACCTAAAAATTTGTCATTTTTTCCGCATTCTGGAGGTAACTTAGTCGTAGCAGTTGCTGCAAGATACGTAAATGTCTGCCAGATCATAAAATACCTCCAGGAATTAACCAGTTAAGTATCGCAAAGAGCATTATGTAGAGTAAAAGTGCAAGTAGTGCATTCATAATTTTTCTTTTAGCGGATGCAATCTTTTGAGGATCACTACCTGCAGAGGAGTACTGGATTCCTCCAATTATAATCATGATTGTAACGACTACGCCGACTCCTGCAGATAAAAACTTGATAGTAGGGTTAATGAACTTATCAATAAAGTTACAGTTAGTGTTATCTAAACAATTAGCTGCATCTTGATCAACAAGGCTTGGGCCGCTTGTCTCAGGCTTAAACTCAGATTTCAGTGTTCCAAAATTATTTGCTGCATACGGACAATTTGTGCCTGGTGCCGGCGGACCTGGGGGGCCATAAGGACAACCATACGGTATAGCACTTACTTTATTCATTTCGTCTATCATATATTTAGCACACGCGAGACCATTATCGTTAGGTACCACGTCACTGGATGAATTAATGACATAACATTTCCCGTCATTAGAGTTTACGCTACTTGGGCAACTTTTTTTCTCATAGTAAAACTTTCCGTCTTTTGGTTCGGTCTTAAAAAAACAGCTACTGTCTGCTGCGCTCGTCTTTGCAGGACTAATTAGAAATAAAAATGAACCGGTTATTGCAAAAATAACGGCTATAATAATATTTCTATTAATTTTACTGAAGTAAGTATTTTGAATCATCTTTATTAAACTTCGTTCTTATTAAGTATACATAGGGTTGAACCATATGTGCAATATTGTTTTTGCTTAACGTTATTACTCTATCCTTACGGATAATTCAACCATATTGATATTGCAAGCCTATAATAATTAACCTATCATAAGCAAGTAGAGTATACGACACGATGAAATATATCAAAAAATTATCAATTGGGCTTGTTATTGCTGTTTTAAGCAGTGGTATTTTTATTGGCTTAGTGCCCTCAAAGGCCTATGCCGCGCCCGATCCCATTTCAATGAAAGACCAATACGTAATCTATAAATCTGCTGATTTATTAAAAAAGTGTATATTTATTGCGAACGAATATAAAACCACCAATGCTCAAGATGTAATAAACAGCATTTTCCGTACAGACGGTGGCGCTGATGCAGGAATTGGAAAACTTTACGGAAAATTTTTACGCAATACAGATATAGGAAATTTTGAGTGTAATACACCCAAAACTATAAATGCGGCTCTTGGCGTATTAGGTTATGATGATATTTACAATTTTGCAGCTGCAATGGGTTTTCCTAATAATAAACTAACCAAAAAAGACTTAGATACAAAAATCGACAAACGAGTGCAAGATAAGGGAGTGCCTAATGATCTTTACGGTACGCGAAGATTTAGATATTGGTACTATAATACAGTTTTTCGTGCCGCGTTAGCAGACGGTGGATGCAAGGGTACTTTCGGCGATGAACCTAGTGCAAATGCAAAAACTAATATAGGACCCAGTAGTTTCTGGAATGTTGGAACGAACGGGGTGCCAAAGGAATACAAGTATGCCAGGTATGATGTTGAAACCGGAGGCAATCTTCCAGACCTTGACGACGAAGTATTAAAAAATACCGGTTTGGGAACTAATGAAATTACATGCATAAAGATTGCTCGTGAGATAACAAAAGAAAGGGCAGAAGCATATGCAGCCTTCCTGGACACTCCTGAAGGTGGCGCCGAGAAGCCTGCAAATACTGCCGGTACTAGTGGTACTGGATCAGACTCAACAGGATCAGGCGGGGCTGCAGATGACGAGCTAAGTGTTCAGTGTAGTTTAAATATTTTTAATCCTATTTCTTATTTTATGTGCCCACTTATTGCTGGCTTCATCCAGGCGATGAATGAGCTTGACAAAGCAATCACTGATCAGCTTTCATTGGATACAAATAACTTCATTCAAGGTGATCAGGGCGTTAGCTTTAAGTTGGTCTGGACCAATATGCGCAATTTAGCAATATCTTTTATTGTTATTGTTGGACTGTTAATGGTAATAGGTACGGCAATTGAAGTAGGACCTTTTGACCCTTACACTGTAAAGAAAGTAATGCCAAGACTTCTTGTTGCCGTAATAGTAATTTCTCTTTCATGGCCATTAGTTATATTTTTAATTGACGCTAGCAATAGCTTAGGTTTTACAGTAAAAGGTCTAATACAGGGGCCGTTCTTGCCTCTATTAGATGAACCTATTAAAGTTAGTGGAGGACAACAATGGATTGCTGCTGCTGGATTTGCAGGTGCAGGACTTACTCTTGGCATAGTTGGTTTATTGAGTTTTGTAGCGACTGCCTTTATGGGAGTGGCGCTAGCCTTCCTGGTCCTAGTATTGCGTCAAATATTGGTTATTCTTTTGGCGATAATAGCTCCTGTAGCAATCGCTATGTATATACTCCCCAACACGCAGAAGGCCGGTAAGGCCTGGTGGGATTTGTTTGCACGTTCTCTCTTGGTCTTTCCGATTATTGCAGCCTTTATTGCTACTGGTCGTGTTTTTGCAGCTATAACGGTGGCCAACTCTGGCGGCAGTCCAGGCACAATTGAAGGGTTTATAGCTTTCTTCGCCTACTATGGACCGTATTTTGCATTACCATTTGCATTTAGGCTAGCCGGCGGAGCAGTCGGTCAAATTGGTGGATTCGTAAATGACAAGAGTCGCGGTGGATTTGACAGACTTAAGAAATTCAGACAAGGTCAAACGCAGAAGAATATTGAAGGCATTAAATCCGATAATAGATTCAAGGGCACAAACCGACTTTCTAGAGGAGCCTCGAATGCATTATTTATGGGCAGCCAAGCATCCTCAGTTGGAGTTGCTGGATTAGTAAATCCAAAGCTAGCAAGAGATCGAATGCGCGCATCCACTTCTGAAAAAAGAATGGAATTATACAATAAAGCGAGAGAAAATGCTAACGTCCGTAGCATACTAGCTAATGATGACTTTGCTCAGGCGGCAGTGAGCGGAGACGGCTCTGAAGCTGCTATAAAGACACACCTTGCAACAAGGGGCTATAATGATGTCGATGCGAATCAAGCCGCCCAACAAATTATGCGGGCTCGCAGGGAAGTTGGAGTTGAAGCTTTCAATGATTCTGCGCTTGTAGCAACTGCAGGTTCAGGAACCGGCTTTAAGGGAGGATCTGGTGAAATGCTTAGTCAGATCGGCCTCATGTCAAAGGGAGACAGCCAAAGAGAGTCATTCCTGTATAACGAGTCACGCAAAGCTGCTGAGGCGGCTGGACGTACGGACCTAATGGGATATTCATTTGGTGAAGGTATGGATGCTATAAATCAGCTTAAAAAACCCGGTGCAGACGTTAATGCTATTACTGAAGGACTTAATGATAGGGTCATAGAATCTAAGGGTGCGGGTGCATTAGCAACAAGCAAGTCCCAATCAGTTAAAAATCTTTCTGGTGCAGTTCAGAGACGACTTGATAATGCACGCAACGAAATGGTCGCTGCTCCTGGCGATGTAGATAAAGAGACTGCGTATAAGCAAGCGCTCGCATCTACTGCAAATATGTTAGACGCCTCATCATCTGCAAGCCCAGAAAATGCTAATGTATTAGCTGGAATATTACAGCAGGATTCTGGTGCTGTTAAGAAAAACAAACAAGGTCAGGTCATTAAAAGACTTACGCTCGGCGAACATATAGAAGACATGCGCTCTGACCCAACATTCGCCACTTACAGAAGAGAATATGGAAGCGCTCAGGCTCAGGCTCAGGCAGGATCTCAAACTCCACAAACACCAACAACGCCAGTTATTTAAATTAGTACTCATTTTTTGATATAATACAACTATGTCTAGAAGTCACATACCATTAGGTTCTCAAATCCGTAATCTTGATCCGGTAGCTGTACAACAGATAAAAGAACGGAATGATGAGGCGGGAAAATTTCTTGCTGATCATCCAAGACCTAATCATTTAGACAACAGGCCGTATGAAACAGTTATTAGCGATATCGAGAGAGCTACTTCTGGAAACCGTGCAGATTATAAAGACTATTATGATTCATTAACCCTTCAGGAAAGGATTGATCTGGGTCTAAGTCCGCCTGTAGAAATCAATGAAAACACGACGGTAGTCTCAGGTTTGAAAAAATTTTTTACACGAGAAGGCAGAAGACAACGTCTTATAGAAAAAGCCAGTAAGTATGAACACAGAAATAGCGTAATTAGATCTGTTGCAGAATCAATTGACCAATTCACCGATGATGGCAAAAGAGCGAAGACACACTCAAAAGAAGGTGTCAGTGCAACGACTCCAGAAGAAAGATGGAACGAACTGCAAATGGCTCAATTCGGGGAGGCCAAATATAGGCGACCTGAAGCTTCTAAATTCACGGTGAGCATCTGGAAAGATCATTGGGCGTTACCTGATAAAAATCGCCGCCCTGACGTAACGGGGCCAAACCTTTATAGGCCAACAACAAAATCAGAAATAAAAGCAGCTGCTAGTCTGACTGAAATTGAACGTAAAAAAGATATACTATTTCTTCGTAAAGAACATCTTAAAGCATCCTCAACCCCCAAGAGAGCTATGTCTCAGTTATCTAAGCCTGAAAGAAAGTTGCAAAACAGATTAGAACGTGGGACTGCAAAGTTACAGAAAAAAATCGACAGAAAACAGAAAAAATTCGAAAAAATTTCTTCTGGCAATGACTTAAGGGGCAGAATCTATACACAAAGAGCAAAGAGAAATCGAAACCTAGCCCAAAAAAAATAATTAGCAGCCTATGATTAAAATGTCTTAGTGCCGAGTTGTGCATATATTGATATACTAGTTATGTATGGCTACATATAAAGTACTTCAAGATATTGAGGCGGAGGACAAGTTTCTTGGACCTCTTACTTTAAAGCAGTTTATTTTTGGCTCTATCACTATCGTATGTCTATACCTTGGTTTTCTTTTTCTTACTAAGGGTCTGTGGCCGATTGTTATTTTTCTTGCGCCTATTGCGTTCGTATCTGGTTTCCTGGCTTTTCCATGGGGAAGGGACCAGCCTACTGAAACATGGCTGCTAGCTAAGCTGCGTTACTATTTTAAGCCAAGGCGACGTGTCTGGAATCAAACTGGCATACAAGAGCTCGTAAAAATTAATGTCCCGAAAAAAGTCCAGCTTTATACAGGTAATAATCTTTCTCAAACCGAAGTTCAGAATAGGTTGCAAGCACTGGCTGAAACCGTAGATACTAGAGGCTGGGCAACAAAAAATGTATCTAGCAATATTTATAATAATCCTAATACAAATATCTCTATGGGCGATAGCTCTGACCGATTAGCTCCAGCTACCACGCTACCCGACACCGGGCTTAATTTAGATGCAGACGATGGTAATGATATTTTTTCAAATTCCAATGTCCAGGCCCTGGAGTCACAACTCCAAAATAGTGCCAGTGAGCGTAAAAATTCAATTAAGAGTAAGGTCCTAAAACAAGAAACTAATGAGTCAAATTGGTTTATGAAAGAGAGTGAAAAGATACCAGAAGGCTATACAAAATTTACCACGGCTCCTCTTGTTAGCGACACAAGTGACTACTCACTGTCTAATCAGTTTAGGGGCAGTGCAGGTCCTGAAACGGAAGCCGATAAAGCGATGCTTGAAGATATTCATAGGAGTAAAAAACTTGAGGAGCAGTCTTTTCATAATCATAAAGTAATTAATCCTAACAATAATATTATGCCCTCAAATCAAGCTCCTCTCCCAGTGACACCACCCGCTAATCCTGCTACAATTGAACTAGCCAGAAACAACGATCGCAACATCGATAGTATTGCCCGTGAGATCAATCAGATTCATAGTAATGAAGATCAAGATGAAGTATCGGTTTCGCTACATTAGTTCATTATGGGTGGAAAAAAATAAATGAATCCTTCTTATAACCAACAATCAAATAGCCAACTACCCGCTCCCGAAAGACCAATGACGGGTGTTGGTTCACAGCCTAATGCTATGCCTGGTGCAGTACCTGCAGTTAATGTTGGATCTACTAATTACGACAACTCTAGGCAGGGGACATCTGGCCAAACTGTTCAGCAGCCGGCTATTGCTCCAAAGTCAAATCCTAATAGTTCTCAGAACGCGCTTCAAATTGCAGAGATAAGAGACGGTATAGTCATCATGAATGATGGAAGTTTCCGATCGGTAATTCAAACTAAGGCGATTAACTTTGACTTAATGAGTCCTGAAGAGCGTGAAGCCGTAGAATTTAGTTATCAAGGTTTCTTAAATTCTCTATATTTTCCAATTCAAATCAATATACGTTCCAAAAAAATTGATCTCACTCCTTATGTTAATAAACTAGATAAAATCCGTAGTGAGCATGACAATATGCTACTCGCTGTACTTATGGAAGATTATATCAATTACATGATAACTATTGGTCAACAGGTAAACATTATGGATAAGCAGTTCTATGTAATTATTCCATATTACCCGTCAATCAATGTCCAGAACCCTCTTACAGCCAGTAAGGGCCTACTTACTGGAGTACAGGCACTATTTAGCAAAAAAGGTCAGGGGCAAATCACTATTAACGAGAATGACCTTAATAAAGCTAAGGACGAGCTACGAAACCGAGTACAGGCAGTTTTAGGCGGACTCATGCAGTGCGGCATTCAGGGGCTACCCCTAGATACTCAAGAATTAATTGAGTTGTATTATGACAGTTATAATCCTGATACCGCTACAAGGCAAAAGATGAAAAATTTTAATACACTCAATGCAGATATTGTAAGTAAGGGAGTTGGGCAAGCGCCTCAACCTTCACTAGAACGAGAGATGCAATAATGGCTTTTGGGAAAAATAAAAAAACTATTGACCCTGTCTTGGCAGCCCAGGCACAGCGAGCCCAAGAAGAGTCAGAAGTTCAGGCTGCCTTCCAGAAGGGTGTTACTGCCTTACGTGACTTTATAGCTCCTAGTTCGCTCGTCTTTGAAAATAGCTTCTTCCATTTAGGTACGCGTATCGCTCGTACTTTTTATGTCTACGGTTATCCGCGTCAAGTATATACCGGATGGCTTAGTAATATGGTGAATATGGATGAAGTAATGGACTTATCTCTCTATATATACCCCGTAGAGAGTCAGGTAGTTCTTGAAAGTTTGCGTAAAAAAGTTACCCAGCTTGAGGCTGGATTACAGATAGACGCAGAAAAGGGACGTACCAGAGATCCAGGTAAACAGGCTGCTATTCAAGATGCTGAAGAAATGAGAGACAAACTCCAAGTAGGAGAAGAACGTTTCTTCCGTTTTGGTATGTATTTTACGATATATACCTCAAGCATGGATGAGCTAGAGTTTGTGACCCATAAAATAGAATCAGTTCTAGGGCAACAACTTGTTTACTCTAAAGCAGCGACTTCACAGCAAGAGCAGGCATTTAATAGCACAGTTCCTCAGTTTACCGATCAGTTGCTCATTAGAAGAAATATGAACACTGGTGCTATCAGTACAAGCTTCCCATTTACTAGCGCTGAACTAACTCAGGATAATGGAATACTTTACGGCATAAACATGCATAACTCTGGTCTTATTATATTTGATAGGTTTAGCCTTGAGAATGGAAATTCAGTCGTATTCGCTAAATCCGGAGCAGGTAAATCTTTTGCGGTTAAACTAGAGGCTCTTAGGAGCTTAATGTTTGGTACTGAGATATTTATTATTGATCCAGAAAACGAATATCAAAGGATGTGTGAAGCTGTAGGCGGAGCATACGTCCGGTTAAGCCTTAATTCAGCAACACGTATTAATCCTTTCGACCTTCCAAAAGTAGTAGACACTGATGAGGCAGACAACGCTTTGCGAAGCAATATCATAACGCTTCATGGGCTTCTGCGTCTTATGATGGGTGGTGCTCAAGCTCAAATGGTGGCTGGTAACGCTGCAGCTATGCCCGCACTTAGTCCCGTAGAAGAGTCTGACCTGGATGCGGCGCTGATTGAAACCTATGCAAAAGCTGGCATAACAAACGACCCATTAACGCATAATTCTCAGCCCCCTACAATAGTAGATCTTTATGATGTTTTGCTTCATATGGGTGGCACGGGTCCACAACTCGCACAAAGACTACGTAAATATACTACCGGAACATTTGCAGGTATATTCAGCCAACAATCAAATACGAACATAAACAACCCGATGGTTGTATTTAATATTCGTGACCTTGAAGATGAGCTTCGACCCGTTGCCATGTATATTGTTCTAAACTTTATATGGAACAAAACAAAATCTGATAAGCGGCGAAGGATACTAATAATTGACGAAGCTTGGCAATTACTTAAATATGAAGACTCTGCGAGTTTTATGTTTAGTATGGCGAAGCGATCTCGTAAATATAATTTAGGTATTACTACTATCAGTCAGGATGTGGAAGACTTTATGGGTAGCCGTATGGGCCGAGCAATCGTTGCTAACGCCAGCATGCAGCTACTTCTCAAGCAGTCAACTTCAGCAATAGATGTTCTAGCTGATGTCTTCAAGCTAACAAGTGAAGAGAGAAAACGCTTAAGTCAATTTCCTATAGGTCAGGGTCTATTTTTTGCTGGTCAAAATCATGTTCATATTCAAATAAGCGCAAGCCCAACTGAAACTAGCTTGATAACAACAAACCCTGCACAAGTTCAAAGCATTGAACAGCAGGGATCAATAGATTCAGGTGAAGGAACAATTGATCTAACTAATAGGCTACGGCCAGGCTCATAGGAAATACATATGGCAACGTATAATAGCCTACAGCCCGATGAAACTGATAATAGCCACTCTATATATGATCCAGAAACCGGTGAACTTCCAAAAATTGATAATAAAACTGAAAGCCCCGAAGATCTCCAAAAGGCAGAACAGAGTACAGATAGTAGTATTTCAAGCCCTGCAGATGAAACTGAAGGCGCCAGTCTATCTAGGGATTCTGCACAGGGTGAAACTTCCAGCTTCAAATATAGTGGTGGCACCTCCAAAAAAGCAAAAGGTACCGGGAAAAGTAAGGGTAGTAAAAAACTACTTATTGGTGGTGGGGCTGGTATTGGTTTCTTATTAATATCCGTTCTAATTGTGTTAATGGCTCTTGGTAATTCTAAGAATATTCAGTTAGCAGAAAACATAACCCTATGGAATATGGCACGTACTGCTCGATCCTACAGGCTCAGTCAGGCTCAAGCTGTAACTTCCGGTATAGAAAGTCAGGTTCTTGAAGAAAGTGGTTACAATAGTCTAAAAACACGTTGGTCTGAAAGCAGCGTTAAAAATGCACTAAGCAAGTTTAATAAGCTACGTCCAACAAAATTAGCACAGAACTTGAACAGTAACTTAACCCCACAATTCGTTGAAGTGGACAGAAACTGGCTACCGGGTAAAAAGTTAATCTATAAAGGTGATCTCACGCCAGATGGTGTACTTATCGAACCTGCGGAATCAAAATGGTATAAGCCTAGGGCGTCTATAAGAGATCAGGTTAGAAGGAGCATTGAACTTGAGGCTTACGCAGAGGGAGAATTAACAAATTCAAACGGCCTAGTTAGATGGTCTTCCACTAGGAAGTTTTTAAAGAGTAGAGGTGCGACTCTAAATTGGTGGAAAAAAAAGGCTGGTGACTATAAAGGTCAGAAATTAGAAAATGCAGAATATTTAACTAATAAGTCTGCCTACGACAGAAGTGTCAGGGGAGATGTATCAGAATGTACTGTCCCTACTATTTGTAGCTCCGCTAAAGCAGGGGAGGAGGCAGTTGAACAATCAGTTAAAGAAAGTGTGGGTTCAAATACTGATGAAGTTCTAGACAAAGCAGCTACTGCGTTCGAATCAAAAGCCGGCAATCCGCTTCCTGGCGTCACTAAGGCGTTATCGGTTGGCTCGGTTGTATATTCAATCGCACTACCTTTGTGCATAATCTACGATGGGTCCCTGGAAAAATCGGGCAAGAATATTGACGCTAAAGAAACATCTTTAACTCGAACATATATGACAGTACGTAGTACGGCAGATCAACAAAAGGCTGGCGCGACTAATTCACAGGCTGTAGGTGGTTTGAGTAAAAAATTAGGAGATATCTCATACTCCGTTCCTCAGAAAAGGGCTAGTGGTTCGCAAAATGCTACAGCCGATATAAACCCAGGCGCTCTACCACAGACTTCAAACAGTGGAACATTCAGCCTATTCAATGTATTTTTAGGAAACTTTATACCTTCTGGGGTTCTCGATGTATTTAATCAAAAAAGCGAAACAATTTGTAAGGTAGTTACTGACCCAAAGGTTGGAGTAGTGCTAGTTGCGGGGGAAGCATTCGCACTTTTGTTTACAGGTCCTGGCGGTGCGGCACTTAAGACCGCTTCGGAGGGTGGTATAAAAGAGGCTATATCACTTTTAGCAAAGTCTGTGAGTGCACGCTTGCTAGCAGAAGGATCCGTCCAGGGTGGCGGGAGAATACTTGGAGCCAAGTTACTTGCATATTCTGTAGGTGGTAAATTTCTAGCAAAAACGGCAGTCACGGTTGGCGCGACTATAGGCGCAACCGAGCTTGCAAAAAATCTTGTATTGAGCTATTCAAATGCTCAAAATAACGGATTAGAGACCAACGGAACATACGCAGACCAAGCAGATATGGGAGGCAATATTTATGCTCAGCAAAACAATCGAGAGCTTCTATACGGAAGACCCTTGGAACAAAGGGAAGTGGCTGAGTCAAACATTCAGGATATAGCATACATTAACGAGATCAATAGTAAAAAATCCCTACAAGAAAGATACTTAGCGCTAAACAACCCCAATAGTTTACTTTCCAGAGTTGCAACCTCAGCATCTACTACTTTTAAATTTAAAGATGGTTTTGGTGCTACTTTTTCAAATATAATCTCGTCATTACGTAATTCACCAGGTAATTTATTTGGCAATATTTACGGCAACCAAAAAGTTAAAGCTGCAACTGTTAGTGGTGCTGGTGAGTACAATATCGTGCAATGGGGTTGGAATAATGACGAAGAGAATCTTATTAGAAGTAATCCAGACTATGCACCGCTAGAAAATGATCTGATCCTGGAAGCTAGTGGTAATTATGAAGAAATCGAGAATGAGTATGGAAAGTGTTATACCGAAACAATGGGATCTTTATTGTCTGCCGGCGAAATTAAAAGAGAGATTGATGGTCAAGTAAAAACAAACGATGGTCTTTGTACTCCAACTAATCTTGGCCTCAAGAATCCAAAATACGGTGACCTCGTTTTCAGGTGGAGACTTGCTAAGCGTAATACTAATGTTTTTAACGGACTATTAGAGATGCAGGATCTTTCATCATCTAACGATACTGCCCCTGCGGTAGAACCCGCTGCAACCGGTGGAGATACATCAAATCAGCAATGTACAGCAGGGACGGATGCGGGTGTCGCAGATGGCTATGATAATAACAAATTATTTAAGATACGAATTTGTACTGTCCAGGGTATCGGACAGGTTAATGCTCAAATAGCAAAAAATGTGGACGATTTATTGAACGCTGCTAAGGCAAGCGGCGTCACCTTAACAGGTAGCGCATTTAGAACAATGGCGTCACAAATCTCTCTACGTAAGGCCCATTGTGGTTCTTCTAATTATGATATTTATGAAAAACCTTCTGGCCAATGTAGTCCTCCAACAGCAAAGCCGGGCTATTCAAATCATCAAATGGGCCTAGCTATAGATTTCGGTAAATGTGGCAGTAGAGCAACTGAATGCTATAAATGGCTTGCATCAAATGCTCAAAAATATGGTCTTAAAAATCTGCCATCTGAACCATGGCATTGGTCAGTGGATGGTACATAATGAGCAAAACTAATAAAATACCTATTTACTTCAATAGTCTTCTAAGAAGCCTGAGCTTAGTTTTATTAGCTACGGTCTTAATATTCGCCAATAGTGGGCTTGCTTATGCATTAACAGAAGCTGATATACGTTCAATTAAACAAGGAACACCCTATTATGATGGCAGTGATGACTGTGACCCTGCCAATAGTGGTGGTACGGAATCAGTTTCTGGACCTAATGCTAATGCTGCAAGTGGGGAGACCAACTCATATCCGCTTCGTGTGCCCTACATTAGTGACGGTGCAAAGCTTGCAACCGCAATAGATGCATATATACAATCTAAAAATCCTAATTCACCACTTAAGGGCCTTGGTAAATATTTCGTACAGGGAGGTATGCGGGCTGGAATCAATCCACTTCTCGTTGTTGCTCACGCGCAACAAGAAACTGGTTTTGGTAAAAACGGTTCAGGTATTGCTAGTGGTAGCAATAACTCATTTGGAAGATCCGCAACAAATAAACAGCCTGGCGTAGTGACGTCACGTCGCTGGTATCAGTGGTCGAGTTTTCAAGCAAGTCTATATGCACCTACATTCCCTGCAAGCGGGGCTATTGATCAGCCTGACGATATTTTTCAGTACATTGCCCGTAAATATGTAAATAACCTCGACAATGGTCTTACTTCCTATTTTGAAGGAGGCAACGGCCTTCCAGGTTATGGACCGTCTAGTGATGGCAATGACGTACCTGGTTATATAGCTTTTATAAATAAAGTTGGGAATGAAATTTCTAAGCAGTCTGGTGGTGCAATAGACCTTACTAAAAAAGGTACGGCTACGACGTCTAACGGAGGCACTGAAACTCCAGCGCAAGGTTCAACGTCTAAGGGAGCGGTTGTCGCTATCGATCCTGGACACGGCGGTGTTGTTCCAGTATATATAGATCCTGTCACAGGACTAGGTGACCAAGAGTACACAAACAATCCTGAAACTGCTGACATGCAAGACGTTGCTAATCTTACAAAAACTGAACTTGAAAGCTCTGGCTATACAGTCGTAATGCTAAAGGATAATACTCTAGATTCAGTAAATAAAAGACAGCGTGTTGATGCAGCCAAACAAGCAAATGCTTCAATAGCCGTAAGCCTGCATAGTGATTCAGGTTCTGGTACTTTTGAACAATGGGGAGAAGTTTGGCCTCAATTCGTTGGTGGATACAGGCAGTCAGTTGCTGACCCGAATAAAAAAGTTACCTTTTCGAACCAAGAAATAGCTAATAAAAGTGATTCGTACAGTACTATTTTCCAAGAGGAAAGAGACAAGGCGGAGCGCAGTGGATCCGGAGTAACAAAAAAAGTTGTTGGGCAGTCTAAGAATTTTCCAAAAGATAGAGGATTACAATCCTATGGCGATCTTTCACTAGTGCAACTATGGTCCGATTCAGTTCCATGGGTATATAACGAAGTTGGCTCTTCCGCAAGTGGCCTAACTCAAGAACAGAAACAGAAGTATGCGACAGGAGTAGTTAATGCAATTAAGAGGTCGCTGCCCTCAACTTCACCACAAGCCACTAATGATCTTTGCAATCCTACTTCATTGGGGTCACAAGGCGGTGGAGATGTTACTTCAACTGCTCTTAAATATGCCTGGGCTCAGTATAGAAAGAGGGGTTCTCCGGGGGCAACAGATAAAAAACCCGAATACGCGGAAGCGATTACTAATGCAAAAGCAAACAAGCAGTATGTTGGTGGTTGCGACGGAGTAGATTGTGGAGCTTTTGTTAGCAGAGTTATTATTGATAGCGGATTCGATCCTCGATATAACTACGATGGAAAGGGTGGTAATACCACAAGTCAGCAACAATGGACCCGAGCGAACTGGGAAGAGATTACAGTACGTAATACATCAGATCTAAGGCCAGGCGACGTCGCCTTTACTCCGGGTCACACATTTATGTATGTAGGAAGGCAGCCCGGTTTTGAGACAGAAATTGCTTCTGCCTCGTTATGCCATAGGGCAGGAATGGCCGGTAAGGAAAATCCGCTAGATAATCAAGCACGATGGTATAGGAAAAAATAGGAAAATTAATGAACCAAGAACGAAATAAAATATTATACGTAGCAGTACCCGCACTTATAGTAGTCATACTACTTATTGGCTACTCAGTTTTTCTATCAACTAAAAAGTCTACTGTAAATCTTATTGTTATTCCTAATTTTACAAAGGTTACGGTTGACGGTAAGCCTGTAAAACCAGGAAAGTTATCCTTAAAACCAGGAAAGCATACTGTAAATGGTGTCCTTGAAGGATATGAGACTATTGAAAAGACTTTTACTGTAGATGAGGGAGCGCCCATAAAAAATATTACAGTTTTTCCTAATCCCGAATCTACTGATGCCTTAAATTGGGCCAATAGTCATCCTGAACTAATGAAAAAACGTGAGGACCTTGCGGGCGAAGAAGCAAGACTTAAAGGAGAAAGATTTAGAGACGGTAACAAAATTCTTGACCAACTGCCTTACCGAAGTCTAATCTTCAATATTGACTACGGTATTTCAGAAAAAAATAATGATGACATCACTCTCTATGTAGCGGCTTCAAGCCCTATTGATCGACAGTACGCAATTGCACAAATAAAGGATTGGGGATTCGATCCTTCGCTGTATTCAATCGTATTTAGTGATTTTTCAAATCCGTTAGGAGTAGAATAGAATGAAAAAAATTATATTTATACTAGTATTCATATTCTTATCCGCTAGTGTGGTCGGAATAAATTACGTAAGGTCTTTTAATACGTTAACTATTAAATTTTCAAGCAAGAACACAGGATTAGTAGTAGATATATATAACACCGGCCCAGATACTGTAGATGAGGCTGACCAGCTTAATAAGAAAAATTTAGTAGCAGAAAATATAACTTCTGAAAAAAAACTTCGACTGAAAAAAGGTAGTTACAGTGTTGTTTCACGCAAAAATGACGCTTATGAGCAATTCAATAAGAAGATTAGCTTATACCAAGGCAGTCAAGAAATTACTGTTGAAAGTTACTTTTCTCAAAGCAATCTAGATAAATTACTAGCCGGCGAAAAAAGTGTTATTGAGGCAAGTTTAATTAGTAAATATCCAAGAATTAAAGGTCAGTATATTTTCGAGAATGAACGCCTGTTTCATTTTGGTGATTGGTATGGAACAACTTTAAAATATGTAAGTACAGACTCAAATAATTCCGATACGCTTGTTGCTGTATTGAAAAGAGAAGGTGATGTCTGGAAAGTAATAACAAGTCCCCCAAACCTTTTTGTAAGCACCAAAGATCATCCTGAAATTCCTTTGGATATCGCAAATGAACTCAATCAAAAAGTCTATTAACCAATAGGTATAATTCGGCACTTATCCATAAAGTGATGTACGACTATGTCAGCGTCTGTAGTTGTTATAAATGTTTGGTAGTCTTGAAGATAGTTTGTTAAAGCTTTACGTCTTGAGCCATCTAATTCACTAAAGACGTCATCAAGTAAAAAAATAGGTTTCTTGTTTCGGCTTTTTTCTATAATCTTTAGTTCAAGAATTTTTAACGTTAATAAGATCGTACGACTCTCTCCACGGGATGCACTAACCGCAGCTGGGTGTGAGTCTATTTTTATAACAATATCGTCCCTATGGGGCCCGTACGACGTAAATCCGCGTTGTTTATCCTCGTCTATATTCTGTTCGAGATGCTTCATTAGATCCGTAGAGTAATTAGAAAGATTACAGCTACTTAAGTAATTAATCGTTATCTCATTATTAGTTTGTGAAAGAGATTGATATATATCTGAAATCTCTTCTTGAAGCTTATCTATAAGGATAGTACGGTATAGGACTATTTTTCCAGCCAATTCAGACAGGCGCACGTTCCAGACGAACATTTCATCAGTATTTATATACATACTTTTAAGTAATCTATTTCGTTGAGCTAATGTTCTTTTATACTCTCGCCTCAGAGTTGCGTATCCGGTAATCGTTTGTTCTAATATTCCATCTATATATTCTCGGCGTCTTTCGGGTCCACCACTCAATAGTCGCAGGTGGTCTGGCTCAAAGACTACAACTGGAATTGTTTTGCTTAAAACAAGGCGTTTAAGTGGCACTGACTGAATGACATACTTTTTTTCAGAGTTAGTATCTTTACGCTCTAATGTAACAGTACGTTTTCCGTCTTGAGTTGTCATATCTAGTCTGGTCCAGGGTGCATTGAAAGAAATAAGATCGATATCTTTAGCTCTATAAGATGATCCACGACAGAGAACTAATATGGCCTCAAGAAGATTTGTTTTACCGCTAGCATTAGCTCCAACGATAATATTCACTCCTTTGCCAAATTCAAAAGTAGCATCGCCATATGAACGATAGCTTTGAAGCCGTAAATCAGAAATCATACTACTACTTTAACTCTTGAGCGGCATAATCACATGAATATAGTCTGTTGATTTTGCTTCCTTAAGAACACAGGGCTCTAGTTTACCGTTAAAACAGAGCATTACTGTTTCACTATTAAGGGTTCCAAGCGCATCAAGAAGATATCGAGAGTTCAAAGTAATTGAGCCCTCAGCCGTAACCTCAGCGTCTGCTTGAGCAGTATTCTCTCCAAGTTGAGATGCAACAGAGCGAATACTAACAGATTTAGCTTCCGGATCAACATGAATAGTGACGCTTCCGGCGCTTTCTTTTGCGAACAAGCTAGATACTTTTGTAATGTTAACGAAATCTGCTCGCTTCAACGTAGCGGTAACTGCAAAAGTATTTGGGATAAGTTTCTTGTAGTCAGGGTAATTACCGTCGATAAGTCGAGTCATTAGTTCAACTTCACCAACTTTAAACAAAACTTGCTGATCATCATGAATTATTTCAATATCCGTATCCTGATCTCCAATAACTCGAAGTAGTTCCTGCATTGAACTAGCTGGCACTAGAATATTTATATCTTCTTCGAGTGGCATAATTTCTTTTTCAGCTAAACGGTAGCTGTCTGTGGAAGCAATATATAGTTTTCCACCAGACGTGTGGATATAAAGACCGGTGAGAACTGGGCGAGCTTCATCATTACTAGCAGCTACCAGTACTTGCTGTAAGCCTTTTTTGAAAACTTTCACTGGTATTGTCCAGGTTTTACCCTCAGTAATTGCTGGCATAACAGGGAACTCTTCAGCAGAAACACCGTTGATAACAGAATTGTACTGATCGGTAGTAATATGTAGCTTATAGTCATCTAGTTTAAGTTCAATGACACCACTAGGTAGACTGCCTACAAAATCTTGCATGAGTCGGGCTGGAACAGTAATACTTCCTTCTTCACTTACTTTTGATCCAATGTAGTGCGTTATTGCAATATCCAAGTTTGTTGCAGCTATTGTTAATCTTGTACCAACAGTCCTTAGAACAACGTTAGCTAGAATCGGTAATGTGCCACGAGTATTAGCAATACGGGCGACACTTGATAGTGCTTTATTCAAATTTTCTTGAGTTACTTGTAGTTTCATACACAGCTCCTTGCCTTTGTCTTATTATTAAATGAATTCTTATTTAGAAATATAGTACTTATAGTAGGGCCTGTGGGTAATGAGTATAAGTCGCTATTAACAGGGAAGTAACTAGCAGAAAGGGGGGTAAAAGATAGAGGCATAAGTCGTGTAAAAGCACCACTATTTACACACAGGCTGCGCACAAAATGTGTGCAAAAAGCAGGGGAGGGGACAAAACTCGTAGTTATGCTACAAACTGTCCATATGCGCTGCACAGCTTGTCCACAATACGAGACTACATTTTTACTACGCATACAAGCGATCCTTTATTTCAGAAATTGCAGTTCTTAGATCGGCATCAAGTGTACTTTCCTTGGCTATTTTTTCAACTGAGTGAATTGCAGTAGTGTGATCTTTGCGTCCAAGCTCCCTTGCGATTTTTGGAAAACTTAAATGAAGTTCACTACGTAATATGTACATTGCTATTTGTCTTGGTACTACAATATCTTTATCTCGTTTAGGACCCATTATGTCTTCCATACTGACATGGTAGTGTTTCGCAGTCTTTTCGATAATTTGCTTAGCATTAATGTGTTTTGGGCGCGATTTACTTGAGCCGAGTAAACTAGTAGCAATTTGAAGCTCGGGCTGTAAACCTCTCATCTCACAAAAAGCTAATAATTGATTTAAAGCCCCTTCTAATTCTCTAATGTTTGTTTGGACGTGAGTCGCTAGATATTCAACAACGCTCGGTTCTAATGTTATTCCATGAGTCGTGGACTTTGTTTGGACAATAGCACAGCGAGTTTCGAAATCTGGTATTTGCATATCAATACTCATACCCCAGTTAAATCGTGATCTGAGACGCTCTTCCAGTGTAGGAATATCTTTAGGGGGCTTATCACTACTAATAATAATCTGCTTATTTGCTTGATGTAGTGCATTAAAGGTATGGAAGAATTCTTCCTGAGTCTTCTCTTTGCCTGCTATGAATTGCATATCGTCCACTATAAGAACATCTGCACTTCTATAGAATCCTGCAAAGTCGGTATTTTTCTTGTAGCGAATAGCATCTAAGAATTCCTGGACAAATTGCTCGGATGAAATATATACAACATGTGCTTTAGGATCATTAGACAGGATCGCATTACCAACAGCCTGAATAAGGTGTGTCTTACCGATACCAACTCCACCGTAAAGAAAGAGTGGGTTATATCGTGTTCCTGGTGCGCTAGCAATAGCTTGGCATGCTGCATAAGCTAATTCATTTCCAGAACCAACTATAAAGTTTTCAAAAGTATATTTCTCATTCAAACCCTGTCTATATGAATGACGAACACTAGAGCTCGATTTTGGTTTTGTGTCAGCTTGCTGAGGAGCTACTACCATGACAGTTTCCTCACGGCTACGCTTGTGGAGTGAGCTCTTTCCTTTTGTATGGATCTTGTAATCGACCTTAGTCGGTTCAACGCCATTCTTTTTCAGGGTATCTATAATAAGGTCATTAAATTTTCGCTCTAATTGATTCTTAACAAAAACAGTAGGGACACCTACAACAAGTAAGCCGTCTTTATTCGTGAGCAGCTCAGTATTTTTAAACCAGGTAATAAAGCTGGCACGAGAAACAGTAAGTTCAATCTCACCGAGTACTGACTTCCATAAACTGTCTTTCATAACCCCTACTACCGCCCTATCTAATTGATATAAATGTATTCTATACAAAAAAGACAGAGTTTTCCACAAGCCATATTTTCTTTTAGGGGTAGCGTATGAAAAGTCTTGCAAACAGTAGTAAACTTGTGCACAGAGGAGGGCCCTCTCTTGTAATCTGTGGAAAAGACTTGGAGTATGGTGGAAAACTTGATAGAATTAGTGGGTTAAATATTGTCAATTTGACTCAACTACGTAGTAATATTTGTTACAGAACCAAGTACTTCGTACAACAGAGTCAAACTTTCGACAGTAAACTTGGATAAGTAAGCAAATAAGGATACAGTAACACTATGCCAAAAAGAACATACCAACCGAAGAAACGACACCGCTCGCGCGAACACGGATTCTTAAAACGAATGGCGACCAAAGCTGGCCGTAACATTCTACGTGCACGCCGCAACAAAGGTCGAGCACGACTCACACATTAAAGATATTATTCTTTAGAAAACTGCATATACTAGTAATATGATTTCCTATAAACACCGCTTTCACGGACGTAATAGTCTGCGATTCGTGTATACCAACGGAAAAACATACCGTTCTACGGCTTTAGCACTTCGTATTGTTGATAACGCACGAACGGTAAATTATCGCTGCGCAGTTGTTGTTAGTAAGAAAATTAGTAAATCTGCAGTAAAGCGCAACAGAATGCGCCGCCGGCTATATGAGATTATTCGAAAGAATGAAAAGCTTATAGCTGCGCATACCGACATCATCGTGACCGTCTATACCGATCAGGTTGCGACAATGTCAGCCTCTGAACTTGAAGAAACAGTTTTAAAGTTACTTCAGCAATATCATGAATAACCCTGCTTAACAGTGATAATCATGGTATTATAACTATAGCTTTCGACGTGAGTTTACATAGCTTTACCGAAGAGTCCAATATACTAACCTACACATAGAGGAGCTCGCATGTTTAATGCACTTATCGTTAATCCTATCTTTAACCTTCTGGTTTTTATTTACGCAATTATCCCAGGACATAACTTTGGCCTGGCAATCATCATATTCACAGTCCTAGTCCGTCTTCTAATGTGGCCACTTATTAAGAAGCAGCTTCACCAAGCTAAGGCTATGCGTGAACTACAGCCTGAACTTAAGCGCATAAAGCTGGCCGCAAAGGGTGATAAGCAAAAAGAATCAACTATGATGATGGAGCTCTATAAAGAACGAGAGATTAATCCATTCTCAAGTATCGGACTATTAATAGTACAGATTCCTATTTTCCTCGGGTTATATAGTGGACTACGTAGAATAGTTACTAACCCTCAGGCAATAGTCGATTTTTCATATCCATTTATTGCTAAACTACCATGGATTAAAACGCTTGCAGCTGATCCGTCCAGGTTCGATAGTACTCTTTTAGGGGTAGTCGACCTTACTAAATCTGCACTAGACAAAGCAGGCGTTATTTATTGGCCAGCAATGATTATTGTGGCTGCCAGCGCCATAATGCAATACTTCCAAGCGAAACAACTTATGCCAGATACCAAAGACAAGAAATCACTCCGTCAGATTCTTGGGCAAGCCGGTGAGGGCAAGCAAGCAGATCAAGCTGAAGTTAGCGCAGCAGTCGGAAGAAGTACTAAGTTTATCCTACCAATATTTATATTCATCGTAACTGTTAACATAGCCTCTGCCCTATCCTTGTACTGGCTTACTAGCGGTATCGTAGCCTTTATCCAGCAATCTAGAGTACTAGGAAAAGATAAGACAGAAATGACTACCGCTACTACGGCCAACAAGAAAGTTATTGAAGCTGAGATAATTCCTCCTAAAAACAAAAAACCAAAAAAGAAGACTCCAAAAAAAGGAACTAAAAAAACAAGGAGTTAGAATATGGACGAATCAATCATATATGCTAAGAAGTATCTTGAGGATCTTCTATCTTTCTTTGGACTAAATACTGTAGTGGCGGCTCATAATAGTGACGATGAAGTTATTGAACTAAACATCCCATCTACACACCTCAATGGCTTTCTAATAGGACAACACGGCGATACTGTAAGAGCGCTACAATTCATCGTAAGTAATGCGCTCAAGAATAACGACTATCCAATTGCACGAGTCAATGTAGATGTTGCAGACTATAAGAAATCTCACTCTGAAAGACTAACTGAGGTAGCAATGGAATGGATTACAAAAGTAAAAGACACTAAAGAAGACATGTCCTTAAAACCAATGAATGCAGCGGATCGTAGAACGATACATAAAGTTGCGGGCGACAACGGACTAAAAACTGAATCTGTCGGCGAAGGCCGAGATCGCCATATCGTATTAAAAGCCCAAGAAAATTAAGATAAACTCTTTATTTATCTAACACCTTTGTATATATACCAAGTGTTTCTTCCGCCATTTTTTTCCAAGAGTACTTTTTGACCTGAGAATATCCCTTTTTAATCAAATCTTTACGAAGCTCAGTGTCACTAAGGATCCGCTCTATCTTTAGTGATATGTCTTCTGTATTTTCTGGATTAAAGAATAGGGCAGCATTACCATATACTTCTGGTAGGCACGTCGCGTTACTACTAACCACTGGCGCACCATGCACCATAGCTTCAAGACCCGGCAAGCCAAAACCCTCTGAAAGAGAAGGAAGGATATACGCCTCACAATTTTTATATAGCCAACTTAACTCATTGTCGTTAACGAGACCCGGTGCGACTATCGATTCTTTAAAGGGGTGTTTGTCTATTACTTTTTGAAGTTTATTAAAATAAAATTCTTTTTTTCCTGCGAGAACTAATTGTACATCAGGATTACTATTTTTTATTTCCGTGTAGGCCACTAGTAGATTTTCAATATTTTTATGAGGTAAGGGGCTACCCACATGAAATATGAAAGGTTTTCGGACATCTTTTAATGGCTGAGCTTTAGTAATATGTTTAGTTTCTGCAGCCTCGTATATAACAGAAACTTTTTTACCTAGTGACGGAATAAAAGAAATTAGAGCATCTTTTACAAAAATACTTGGTACAATTATTTTCGCAGAAGAACGAGTCGAAGCTTTTAACAGAAAAATATAAAGTATTTTTTTAATAATAAATATAAAATAATTTGAGCTTTTATTACGAGGATATTTCAAAAAAGTTAAATCATGAAGTGTGGTAACTTTATTTCCAAAAAATAAAAGGGGCTGCTGAGGCATCGTAAAATGTACAAGATCAGGCTTTAATTTATACAGTTGAACCGCAAAACGTATTTGCTCGATGGGGCTTAAAGAGAACTGTTTAAAAGAGCAAGCAACCCTTTTAAAATTTTTATCTTTAGGATCCCATGGATCCTCTTCAAGGACGAGAACAGTATACTGAAAGTTACTAGGCTTTTTCTGAAGGTACTCCAATAGCATATCAGTATAACGTCCTGTACTGGACCGCCTATTTCGAGCATCTATGACTATGTGTTTCATAGTTTCAGTCTAGCATATATCGAGTGACTGTTTTACAGTGCTATAATAGTATAAATTATATATGCTTACAGGACAGTAAGCACGAAAGGGTTATATGTCAAAAACAGCACTTATTACAGGCATTGCAGGTCAAGATGGCGGACACCTTGCAGAGCTACTAAATAAAAAAAACTATAAGGTCTATGGTACTGTTCGCGGCCAAATGGAAATGAGTCATCCTAGATATCAAAGCATAATGAAAGAAATGCCTTACGTGACATTAGTCATGGCAGACCTATTAGATTTATCGGCATTGACTCGTGCTATTCAAGAGATTAAGCCAGACGAAGTGTATAACCTGGCTGCAATAAGCCATGTTGGCTATTCTTTTAGGGACCCAATTATGACTGCTGACGTAACTGGAAAAGGCGTTCTAAATGTACTAGAGGCTATTCGCCTTGCTGGTTTAGAGAAAAAAACTAAATTTTATCAAGCCTCAACATCAGAAATGTTTGGGGGTCTTGACTATAACCGACCAGATAAAGGGTATGACGAAAATGCACAATTCCACCCGCGAAGTCCTTATGGAGTGGCTAAGTTATACGGACATTGGATTACAAAGAACTATCGCGAGAGTTATGGAATGCACGCAAGCTGTGGGATCTTGTTTAATCATGAAGGCGAAAGACGGGGGCCTGAATTTGTAACACGGAAAATATCTAAAGCTGTCGCAAACATAAGCTCAGGAAAACAAGAGTATATTGAACTAGGAAACCTAGACGCTAAAAGGGACTGGGGATACGCGGGGGATTACGTTGAGGGTATGTGGCGTATGTTACAGCAAGAAAAACCTGATGACTATGTTCTTGCAACTGGAGAAGCTCATACTATTCGTGAATTCTGTGAACTTGCGTTTATGGAAATAGGCATTAATATCGATTGGCTAGGAAAAGAAATTAATGAAACAGGCGTCAATAGTAAAACAGGCAAAACGGTTATTAAAATTAATCCAGAATTCTTTAGGCCATCCGAAGTTGATATTTTACTTGGAGACCCGACCAAAGCTGAAAGTATATTAGGATGGAAGCGCGAAGTAAATTTCCCTGAACTAGTTTCACTTATGGTTAAACATGATTTGAAAATCAATCAATCTTGAAAATTATTGTGAACTTATAAAGTCCGCTATAGTTTTTTCAATTTCAATAGTCGGCTTCCAATTTATCTCAGAGCGTATTCGTTCATTACTTCCTGTGATGTCAAGGGGATCATTAGGACGCAATTTACTTGGATCTATCTCAGTTCTTATGTTTTTAATATTACAATACTTCAATATAAGCGCTAATATTTTTGTACCAGATACACTTTTTTCTGAACATACGTTATATATGCTGTGTTTAAGATGATTGCGCTTAGCTGTTGCGAGCATTGCATATGCACGTACAACATCTCTAACGTCCGTATAATCCCTTTTTGTACCAAGGTTGCCAATGCTTAATGGCTCGTTGGCTTTTATTGAATTTTGAATCTGAAAGTACAGGTCGGGAACTAAGAACCCCGGTAGTTGTCCAGGCCCAATGTGATTGAAGGGACGGACTATAATAATATCAAGGCCCTTTTTTTGGTAAGCATAAAGTGATTTCTCCATTTCGATCTTACTAATTGAATAAGGAGAGCCATCTTTTGCTAAGGCACTTTTCTCAGTAATAGGCATATCAGCATCGGTATCATATACCGCGCCACTACTTACTGAAATCATTCGCAGTTTAAGCTTTTCGTTAAGTATCCTTTTTGCAATAGTCTCATGGACAGCGACATTAATACGGATATATTCACTACTTTTAGCAAAAGAAGCTCCGACACTTGCTAGGCCAGCTAAATTAATAATACACATAGCTTCATGTAAAGGTAGCCTGCTAATGTCTTTATCTTGGGTTAAGTCACATTCTTCCACGTAGTCTTCAACGTATGGGCTGAGAGCAGGATCAAGTAACCTATCCATCCCCGTGCCAATGACAGTAATATTATTCTTACTTAATTCTTTTGCAAGATGATGACCCACAAAACCATTAATGCCTGTAACAATTACTTTTTTCATGACATAACTTTATAGGAATAGTCTGTATAATACTAGTTAATGCAGAAGAAAAAAATTATTCAATTGTCGTCTCATGCTGCTGCATTAGTTTTTCTTGCATTGATCGCCTATTTACCATTTCATATATTCTTGTCTACCGTAATCGGTGTTAATGTTGGAGGCTTAGAATTTTTAAAGGCATCTAAAGACATAGCAGTCTTTTTGATTGTTTTACTCACTTTGCCATATGTAATTTACAACTGGGCTGAGATTAAAAAAAATGTATTAAAAGATAAAATAACTATTCTTATTATTATTTATATAACAATGAGTTTTGTCTATTTTATAGTGAACCACAATGACTTTGATTCATCTATTTTAGGGCTTATATACAACACAAGATTCCTTATTATCTTTGTTTTTGCAGGTATATTAACTCGATCCGACCCAGGTACTGTAAATAGTAAAATTATTACCAGAATTATTATTGTAAGCAGTCTTATCGTTGCGATACTTGGCATGCTGCAGTATTTCATCTTGCCGAAGGATATTTTAGCTCAGTTAGGATATAGCATGAAGAACGGTGCGCTACCATCGTTTTATATTGACGATAAGCCTGATTTTTTCAGAATCATGTCGACTATGAGGGACCCAAATACACTGGGCTCATACTTATTGATTCCAATAAGTCTTATGGCGGCAAAACTACTTTTAGAATATAGAAAAAAATCCCATAAAAAATTAGGACTACTTGCAGGCATGCTCATTATTGAAATTTTTGCACTCGCACTAGCTTTTTCAAGAAGTGCAGTAGTAGGGCTTATTGTCTCTGTATTTGTGCTCACTACCATTGTATTCGAGAAAGCAATTAGAACAAACGCAAAGAAGATTACTATTTTAGGTATCTCGTTTATGGCTATTTTTATTATCGCCGGTAGTTTCGTAGCGCAATCTAATTCTCGCCAAATTCAAAATATTATATTTCACGCAGATGAACAGACAGTTCTTCGCGACCCTAATGAACTAAGAATTGATTTCCTTAAACGATCTGTAGTAAAAATTTATCAAAAGCCTTTAGGAAGCGGACTAGGCACTGCGGGATTAGCTTCAATGAAAAATCAAACAACCGGTGTTTATTTGACCGAGAATTATTATTTGCAAATTGGCCTTGAGGTAGGGATCCTCGGGCTACTAATTTTTATTGGAATATGTTTTATGGTTCTAAAAAGGTTGTTAAGTGCATGGCACTTACAAAGAAACTACATAATTGTAGGGGTAATCGCCTCTTTTGCGGGACTAGCAGTAACTAATGCATTGGCACATATATGGACAAATGAGACAATTGCAATTATTTGGTGGGGCCTTGCTGCGGTGTGTATTGCGCAGTATGGACAACCTGATTCATTAAAAAAATAACACATCAATATGTGAGCCTTGAAACTGTTATAATATTACTATAGTGTTACTAAGAAGCAACATATTTATATATAATTAACTATAGAATGCAAAAGAAAGAATAATGATAACACCCAATAAAATACTTAAACATTCCAAAAGAGTAGCGCGTAAGTTTAAAAACCGAACATACAATGATTTTTATAGAGGCCACTCGCTACCAGTTGTAATACTAAAGGGTGGTCGTTTTATAATTAAACGTGGACCCACAACATCTTATAGGGTACTTAAGTCTAAGTTATTGTCTAGCAGCAACTTACAATTTCCAAATGGTCTAGTTAGTGACGTTGATATTGATAAAATTCAATCATGGTTTAATCAACATGGCAAAAAGGTAGTTATCGTAATACCAAGTTACAACGATATTGATCTGCTCAAGGATTGCATTAAAAGTATAGACAATACTGTTTTAAAAAAATATTACAATATAATAATTATTGATGATTACTGCCAGCCGAATAATAGGATTGAGCTTAAAAAACTAGAGTCCGATAAGGTTGAAGTGCTTTACAGGGAAGAAAATGGCGGTTTTGCCAAGGCTGTCAACGATGGCTTTAAGTATGCAATGAAGAAATACCCCAACAAGGATATCGTATTGTTAAATAGCGACACTGTAGCTCATATGCACTGGCTGGCAGCTCTGCAACACGGTGCTTATGAATTTGATAAAAAAGTCGGCATTGTTGGTCCAAAGCTTCTTTATCCTGACGGAAGGATACAAAGCGGGGGTTCTCATAGAAACACCGAACAACCTGAATGGTTCGATCACTACTATCGTCTAAAGCCTTCTGACTATGGTCCAGCAAACGTACCCCAATATTGCATAGGAGTAACTGGGGCTTGTATGTACATAAAAGCGTCTACCGCTAAAAAGATTGGAGTACTAGATGAAAAATTTCAGTTTGCCTTCGAAGACATGGACTACTGTATTCGGGCATGGAATGAAGATATAAGAACCTTATACTATCCCGCAGCAACTTTAACACACATTGAATCAGCATCTCGACCCAAAAATAAGGACTTAAAGCCTAAAGAAAAAGCTTCAGTAAAATATTTCTGGGAAAAATGGGGCGACTGGTTTGACAATAGAAATGTAAGAGATAAAGATGGTAGAATACGCATAATATACGTCCTTCAGACAACGGGCATTAGCGGCGGCATACGAGTTGTTTTTGAACATCTAAATCGTTTACAAAAAAAAGGTTTTGCAGTAGAGCTTTGGGCGCTTGATAAGCATCCCATATGGACAAAGCTTGATACTCCATCTCGGCGCTTTAAAAACTATCAACAAATGATTGCGGCGCTTGAAAAAGAAGAAGCAATAAAAGTTGCAACGTGGTGGGAAACCGCCCTGCCAGTATGGCTTTCATCCGTTAAGAATGGAATACCAGCATTTATTGTTCAGGAGATTGAATCTTCATTCTATCCCGGTCAACCCGAAATTCAGAAAACTGTTGTTTCATGTTATCGTAAAGAATTCAACAACATTACATCGGCTGAATACACTTTAGGTGAGATTCGTTCTTTAGGATTAGACGCACAGCTTATACCTTGCGGATACGACGATACTGTTTACCGGCCGCTAAAGGACTCAATAAGAAGCGACGATACATTGCTAGCAGTTGGTAGGACATTTTTCCAGAAAAACTTTAAGCAGACATTTGAAGCATGGAAATCATTAGGAAATAATAAGCCCAAGCTTTTACTTTTCGGTTCAGAGCCTCAAATGGAAAAATGGTCTGAAGGAATAGAGTACATTACTAAACCTAGCGACCAAGAAGTTAATGAGCTATACAACAAAGGGACAATCTTTATTCAAACTTCTTACCATGAAGGTTTTTGCTTGCCAATTATTGAAGCTATGGCCGCTGGTTGTCCGGTCATCTGCACCGACTCTCACGGTAATCGCGGCTTTAGTAATGACGGTATAAACTGTATAATGGTAGATACGGATAACACTAAGCAGCTTTCTGTAGCCATTACTAAATTAATGAATGACAAAAAGCTCCAAGACAAATTAAGGGATGCCGGACTGAAAACTGCAAAAAACTATACATGGGAGTCTATTGCAAAACAACTGGAAAGATACTATGTTGACCTAGCAAAGCAAAGAGAAGCGCAATACATAGATAAAATAATGAAGAAGTATTAATAAATGAAGATTAAAAGCAGATTAACCAACATAACAAGTAAAAGAAACCGTTCTCTAATTAGCGAAATGGTCCGCAGTGATTTTAAACTTCGCTACCAAGGCTCCGTTCTTGGATACCTTTGGTCTTTGCTCCGTCCATTGGTAATGTTCGGAGTTCTGTATATAGTCTTCACTAAGGTCATTAAAGTCGGGGGATCTATCCCCTATTACCCATCATACCTATTGCTCGGACTTGTACTATGGACTTTTTTCGTGGAATCAACAACTAGTGGCATGAATGCAATTGTTGGAAGGGGTGACCTCATAAGAAAAGTTAATATACCAAAATATATTATTGTGATCAGCACTACTGCCTCCGCTTTTGTTAACTTTTCAATAAATATGATAGTAGTAATTATTTTTATGAGACTTGGTAACGTTCCACTTAATTGGCAAATAATATTTGTACCAATTTTTATTGTAGAATTAGTAATCTTCTCTCTAGCTATTTCATTTCTACTGTCAGCTCTATATGTTAAATTTAGGGACTTTAGTCATATATGGGAAGTATTTTTACAAATACTATTTTACGCAACCCCAATTATCTATTCGCTTAGTATTGTCCCATCTCGACTAATTAAAATAATGAGCATCAATCCTTTGACGCAAATATTCCAAGACATTAGGTCGCTTATGATAACTCCAGAGACACTTACTACAAAAGAGGTATTCGGGTCTCAAATAGGAAGACTCATTCCAATTTTAATAGTATTATCACTAGTATTAGTAGCCACAATATATTTTAAGCGTAGTTCACAGAAATTTGCAGAGGAGCTATAAAATGTCAGACAAAATAGCTCTTTCAATCAAAAATCTAAGTAAAGATTTTAAATTACCTCATGAAAGAAAAAATTCCATTAAGGAATGGGTGCTTCATTTTCGTAAGCCTACTTACGAAAAACTTCATGCATTGCATGATATTAACTTTGAAGTTAAAAAAGGTGAATTTTTCGGAATTGTAGGACGTAATGGTAGCGGTAAGAGCACGCTTCTGAAAATAATTGGAGGAATATATCAGTCAACGAAGGGTAGCGTGACTGTTAACGGTACACTTACTCCTTTTATCGAGCTCGGAATAGGTTTTAATCCTGAGCTTACTGGTAGAGAGAATGTATTTATGAATGGGGCAATCCTAGGTATTAGTCGTAAAGAGATGAAAACTAAATATAAAGAAATAGTTGATTTTGCTGAACTTGATAATTTTATGGATCAAAAGCTTAAAAACTACTCATCGGGTATGTTAGTGCGACTTGCTTTCTCGATTGCAATTCAAGCCCATAATGACATTCTACTTATTGATGAGGTTTTAGCTGTTGGAGACGCTGCGTTTCAACGAAAATGTTTTGAGGTATTTAAGGATATAAAAAAATCGGGAAAAACTGTAATATTCGTTACTCATGATATGGGAGCTGTGCAAGAATTCTGTGATAGAGCAATGATGATCGAGGACAGCAAAGTGATTGCAATAGGTAAGCCAAGAGAGGTTGCTTTACGATATGAAGTTGCAAACTCTGCAATTGCTAATAACGCATCTAAAAAAGACGGACCTGCATCATCAGCACGACCAAAAAGTAAAGAACTCGAATTATTAAATATAAATGCGCATTCAGAAAACAGCAACCTTACTAGTATTGAAGGGGGCAAAGATATTATTGTCGATATTGATTTTAAAGTTCACGAATTAACAGAACCTATTCAACTTAACTTATTTATTGTTAAGCCAGACGGCACTTATCTCGCAGGACTAAATACTAATGTAGAATTTGGTAAATATATACCCAAAAAAGGTAGTCACAGGATAAGCTGTAGAGTAAAAGCAGACCAACTAGTCAAGGGATATTATTTTGTAAACATTGGAGCATATACCTACGCTGAACCTGCAAGACTAATAGATGTGCTAGACATAAGCTTCGGTGCAAAAGTACCCAAAATAACAATATTAGAATCATCTCCAAATCAAAACGGTGAGTTTTATATGCGAGGAAATTGGTCTGAGGAAAGTAAATAATGAGGGTAAAAAAAATTGCTGGAAAGCTAGTACGCTCATTGCCAATACATAGCTACTACTCAGACAATCAGGGTAAGCACATTCAACAACTAAAAGACACAATCAAGCAGCTTGAAGATAGGAATAGTAGTTGGGAGGCCGAGGTACGTCAGCTTAGAGGAGATGACTCAGATCTGGAAGTATTGTGGCCAGTTTTTAAAGAAGATCTAATCGAAGCTGACTACCAGAATAAATCTAAAAACCCTATTATATATAAAAGACACGACCCGCCATATACAATTAATTGGGTAGTACCAGTTGTTGGATCTGTTTCCGGTGGGCATGCTGTAATATTCTATTTAATTAAGTATTTAGAGTCCAGAGGCCACACATGTCGAATTTATTTTTATGATCCACTAGGCCAGAGCTCATTACCTGAAATAAGAAAAAATATGAAGAATCACGTTTCTGTTAAAGCTCAATTAGCTTACAACGAAAAAGACATTGCTGACTGTGATGCGATTTTTGCTACTAATTGGCCTACTGCATACCCTGTTTTTAACTATAAGGGGCATGCAATGAAGTTCTATCTATTGCAAGACTATGAACCAATGTTTGAGCCAAGCGGAACATATAGCGCTCTCGCAGAGAATACATATAAATTAGGATTACACGGAATATCTTCAACGCCATTTACTACGCAACGAGTAAAAAAAGAATATGGTATGATATCCGATGAAATAGAACTTGGTATCGACCCTTCAGAGTATTACCTTACAAATACTAATTTACGTAAAAAAATCGTTTTTTATGCACGCCCTGTAACTCCTAGGAGAGGTTTCGAGCTTGGTGTATTAGCTCTAGAAGAGTTTCACAAGAAATACCCTGAATATGAGATTAACTGTATCGGTTGGGATATTTCCAGATACAACGTTGGTTTTCCTTACGTTGGACACGGCATACTGTCAACAAATGAACTAAATGAATTATATAATCAGTGCGCTGCAAGCTTGGTTCTTTCATTTACAAGTATGTCTTTAACTGTAGTTGAAATGATGGCTGCAGGCTGCGTGCCAGTTATGAACAATGGTCCAGACAGTAGTTTAGTAAGTTACCGCAAATATATTAGAGCTGTTGAACCAAACCCTACTGCACTTGCAGAAGGATTATATGAAACCATTAAATTACAAGAAAAAAATATAGACCATGCTAAAAAAGTTGCCGACCACGCAAAAACTTTTAACTGGCAAAAATATAATGATATTTTCGAAAATATTATAATCAAAAAACTAAGTAAGTAAGAAACTTACATTTGTGGAGTATAATCTATCGGACGATGTGCTGGTTTTTTTCTAATAATAAATATAACTTCGTGGTGATTTTTTAGCATTGCTTCAACTTCAAAATCTATACCAAAATCATTATTGAGCCTTATAAGCATTTCAATCATTTCTTTAGTTGTCCAGACGTGATAATGGATTCGGTAGCCGCTCTCCATGATATCTTTTACTTTTGATTTTACCTTCGAATCGATATTTTTTTGTTTACCCAATTTAACTTTGGCGTATTCTATAGTGTGTTCGAGTCTAAATTTTTGTCCAGACTTGTCCCTATGCTCTTTGATTAAATGATCATAAGAAGTCAGGGGCCTTGGCTTATCGAAAGTGTATCTTTTGTCTGGAATTGCCATATAAAGCACTCCCTCATTTCGCAACTTATTGTACATATTGATAATTGTCCCAATAGGATCAAGGCAATGTTCGATAAAATGATTGGCAATAATAAAATCAAGTGAACCATTATTGAATTTACTTAGTTTTTCACCATCATCTACTACATCGATATTAACTATGTCTAATTTTTTATAAAGAGGGTAAATTTCTCTCAATTTGTTCTCATCAAAAACATCAACATATAAAACTTTTGCAATATCGGGAAGCTTAACGGGTAGCTGGGCGGCTCCAATTTCTATTCCACTACCCTTAAGGTATCTTTCTGCTAGAAAGTTGCGCTTTGAATTTATGATAGAGTCCTTTTCCCGTAGATTAGCCTCCAGATTACCTTTTTCTAGCTGTAGAATACCAATGTTTTGATTGAGTCGATTTCGATTCAGTAAACTTTTAGTAGAAGACACGACCCTATTTTGAAAATGTTTTATTTTTTTATTCATATATATAATTTTATCATGACTATGCTACTTACTCGCCCGTTGAACATTGATTTAAGTATAAAAAATGTTATAATTGTTAATACTAATGGTAATAATTAAATGAAGTTATTTAAATCTAAAAAGTGCAAATTTATTTTAGCTGCAATAATCATTATTTTAACTGGCTTTATTGGTATTGGTGTTAAGCATTTTTTATCACTAAATAAGAGCAACACTAGAGATATTGTAAGCAAACCATTGAACCCAATTAACTATGGTCCGCCGACCCAACAGGAAAAAAAAGATTCTGAAGCGTACAAAGACGAACTGCTTGTACAATCGCAATCTACAATTGCATATGCTAACGAGGTGCAGCCATTGATAACTACTGCTAGTCAAAACAACCAGATAATCACGGTCAAAGGGTACGTGCCCGGAATTGTCGAAAATAGAGGGACTTGTATTATAACCCTTGAAAAGAGCTCATTAAAAATAGTAAAAAAGGTTGAGGCAGCTGCAAATGCAAGTACTACTGATTGTGCTCTATTCCAAATAAATCGAGATGAGTTAAATGAATCTGGTGAGTGGCGGGTATCTATAGCATACAAATCAGAAAAATATTCTGGCACCTCGCAACTAAGGCCACTTACGGTACAATAGGTATATGATAATGTTAAAAAAGATACCATTACTATTTATTGTAGCCCTAGCTACATTATGCTACCCCCTAATCCAGCCAATAAAAACTAAAGCACTGGCCGGCAGTGAATTTAATGCTAGTAGAATTATTGACGATGGAATATTTTTCAATTCTAACACTATGAATACGGGTGATCTTCAGAATTTTTTAAATTCAAAAGTGCCCGCGTGTGATACATATGGCACTCAACCATCTTCGCGTGCAGGATATGCGACTCGTGCAGATTGGGGGCGTGCAAACGGTGTAGGGCCGCCATACCAATGTCTTCGTGACTATAGTCAAACAATTAGCACTACTTCAGCAGACCTATACTGTGGAGGGATCGCGGGTGGAACTAAGTCTGCGGCAGATATTATATTTAATGTCGCGCGCGCGTGTGGAATAAACCCCCAGGTATTAGTAGTGTTACTGCAAAAAGAACAGTCACTAATTACCGATGATTGGCCTTGGCCTATCCAATATAGAAGTGCTACTGGCTTTGGATGTCCCGATACAGCAGAATGCGACAGTACTTACTATGGATTTTTCAATCAGGTCTATAATGCTGGAAGACAATTTAAAAGATACATTCAGCAGCCTCAATCATTTAACTATGCAGTCGGTCGGACCAGCTATGTAGGATATAATCCAAATGCTGCATGTGGTGGTACTAATCTTACTCCTCAAACACAGGCTACTGCTGCGCTATATAACTACACACCATACCAGCCAAACGCTGCTGCGCTGTCAAATCTATATGGAACTGGAGACAACTGTAGCGCCTACGGAAATAGAAATTTCTGGAGAATGTTTAATGATTGGTTTGGCTCAACAAAGATAGATAGTTTTACGATAGCCTTTGATCCCTCTACGAATGCCCAGTATTTACTATTCGGTGGCCTTAAGCAAGCTATACCTGACCCAGAAACAAAGATAGCATGGGGAATACAGAGCTATCCTTTAGTTTCAATGTCTACAAGTTATTTGTCGTCTTTACCTAGCGGTCCTAATCTTGACAGGCTTACTCGCCTTAATACTAGCGATAATACAGTCTTTTTCATGGATGGCGGCAAGAGATATCGAGTAATGTCACAGTCAATGTTTGATTCTTGGAACTTTGGAGCTATGCCAATAACTAATGTTCCGCCAGCGTTGTTCTATAATGCTGTTGATGGAGGTGAACTTAGCTATAGTTTCAAGGGCCCTTCATCCGAAACGCTCTATACTCCTGATGGTTCGGATGCTAATGGACAAACTGTGATACGTCCTTATTCAAATAATATAGTTCAGAAGGCGTGGGAAGGAGACAATTCAAGCTATATTCAATTGTCCGCGAGCTACTTTAATAGGATAGATAATGTAGCTGGATCTACGATTACTTCAACAAAAATTATCAATAATGGTAGGGAGTACCAGGTAGTTGATGGTGGTAAGATGTATCAGCCGAACCCTATAGCAAGTCTCTATCCGTCAACAGCTCAAACAGTATCTAACGTAACTCTAAACAGGTTAGTAGATAAGGGTAATGCCAGTCACCTAATAAGAGCCGCAAATGATAACACAGTCTATATGGTAGATAACCAAACAAAAAGACCTGTAGCAAATCCAAATGTCCTTGCTGCATGGACACCTCAGGGTTCAGTTGTTCGGATAGTTAACTCAAGCTACATCGCTTTATTGCCGAATGGACAGTACCTCGATAAATATGCATCTGATTCTGCGGGTCAAATCTATATAATGCACGGTACTAAATCTGCTGTACCTTCAAGCCTGAGTGGTGCCTATCAGGGTTTGGTTACTACTGCCATTACCTCTCAGCTAATGAGTCTCTTTTCTTCGTCAAGCAGCACACTTACGGGTTATTTAAGAGGTAATAATACTCCAGAAGTATATTTATTGGACAATAGCGGCAACAAGAGACATATTGACGGTGGCGATAAAGCGACCTTAATGGGTGCCTTTAATACTGGCATTACTTTGATGCCAGACTCATTGGTAAACACAATTCCTACTGCAAGTAGTCCGAAACTATTCGTTTCTGATGGATCTAGAGAGTACGTTATTGAAGGAGGGAAGAAGCACATTGTTAGTACGGCTGTAAAAAATGATTGGGGGCTGAAAGAACCTCAAGTCTATAGTGATGGCACATTGAATCGATTTGAAACAGGGCAAGACCTAGTTAGTAAATTGCGTGATGGAAATAATTACTACCTCGTAAAAGGAGGCAGAGGTTTTCTGACTACAGACATTAATATTGCAGACACTTGGAGTATTAAGGATGCGCCTCAAATGAATCAATTATTAATCAAGAATCAAATCTACTTTTATATGCTGACACGATTTGTTCGCTCTACTACTGATAGTAGGTTGTTCGTCATCGATAATGGCAATTGGTACAATTTAAGTCAAAGCCAATTCTCAAATCTTGGCGGCCTTGGTGCGCCAATAATGGGACTAGAACCTATATCTGCTCCAAATACGATTTCCGATTGGACTAGCATTGTTGTGAAGGACTCAGTCGGTAAACACTATATCATCGATGGCGGAACTAAAAAGGACTTTAGAAGTGCAGTAATTCAGAATCATTGGACCAATGATGGTCAATTAGTCGTTCCGACCACCACTAACGGTTTCCTTAATCTGTTGCCCAACAACGGTAAGGTCGAAAGGGTAATTAAGGGATCAGGACCAGCAGTATTTTCTTCCCGTAATGCCATTAAGCAGCATATTCTTACATCTAATACTTATAATACTTACTATGCGCCTTATGAACAGGTCAGTGATCTGCTCATCAATGCAATGCCTACAGGAAGCGATATAAATTAAAATTAAATAAGTATACAAATGCAAAATATAAAAACTTTAAAATTTGCAAAAAGTGGTTATGAACGTGTGTCTAATTTTAAAATGGAGCATTGGTTCCTTCTAATTTTTCTTTTAGCTGGATTTACTTTCGCATTGCTTGTCCCTCCTGGGTGGAATACTGATGAGTCAAATCACTCTTATCGTATTCAGCAGCTGTCTCAGGGATCTATATTCTCTAGTAAAACAATTGATCCTCAGACAGAGCTTCGTGCATATGGCGGAAATGTTTCAAAAGGTCTTATAGACCTATTTAATTACACTGGGTCATCAGCGCCAGGAGCTGTAGGCGACAGGGATATTAAAATTAAAAGACGACTTTATTTTCTCGATAAAAACCTTACAGGTATCCGTGATAATAAAGAGAAACAACCAATTAATTTTAGCGGAGCTGCATTATACTCTCCTGTATCGTATGCTGTT
>Ga0209087_1000112_pt1 | contig 50582 bp, 60 predicted proteins | sample S_130805_EF_Meta_FD_187321 | JGI IMG/M metagenome (GOLD analysis project Ga0209087, IMG submission 187321) | Freshwater microbial communities from Lake Simoncouche, Canada to study carbon cycling - S_130805_EF_MetaG (SPAdes) (version 2) | ecosystem: Environmental > Aquatic > Freshwater > Lake ... | reverse complement strand
CCAGCAGGGAGAACACAGATAGTGTCAGTGGTTGCCGAGGCAGCTTGACCGGTGTAGTTCTTTTTAAAGGTCTGAGAAACCATGGTCGCGCCACAGTTTTCAATAGTGCCGACGGTAGTGCCAGTGGTGTTGCGAACAGTGCCAAGCAGCCACGGGCCAAGATGAGTAGCGAATCCCATGATAAATCCTCACATACAAGTAGAGCGCATCAATCGGTATGTCGTCTAGCCGGGACTAGTTTGATGCGCCGGTAACCCCGGAATGGGAACAATATACACCAAAAAGAAAAGGGGCACAAGGCCCCTTTTCTCAACCCCAGCTTAAGCGCCGGGTGAACCGAACATACCCAGAGGGTCAGACCAGCCGAACGAATAACGCTCGCGGGACTTGTAACGGACGTTACCGGTGTCGAAGTCGCCGTCCATGCTGTTAGCCAGCGGAGTACGAACGAAGTGCTTCAGACCGTTAGGAACGTCAGTCGTCAAGTACCAGCCATTGGTATCGGTCAGGTAGTGGTTGACGGTGTAGCCTTCGGGGATCGAACCATTGTTCTTCAACGCGTTGATATCGTTGTCGGTAGTGCCAACACGGAGGCTGGTTTCCAACAGACGGGTAGCAACGAACTGCAGAGCAGGAGGAACAATCAGCTTCTTGGGCTTAGCTGCAATCAGCAAACCGCGCTCATCAGTCCAAGCAGCGATCTGAATAACGGCGGCTTCCAAAGAAGTCTCGTTCAGGTCAGCGTTAGTGGAAGGACGATTGCTGTTAGTGCCGCCGCTAATCAGCGGGTGAGCAGTGCTAAACAGAGGTACACCGTCGCCGCCGTAGTATGCAGCGGAGTTAGTGAAGCCGTTGTTCAGAACCGCAGCAGCCTTGGTTTGCTTGGTGTACGCCATACCGCGAGCCAGAGCCTTGGTGTAACGAGCGGACAAGCTGTCATACAGATTGTCTTCGATTGCCTCTTCCGTCAGGGAGAAGCCCAAAGCGATGGTTTCGTGGTTGTAGCGTGCAGTCCATGCTTCCTGTGCATTGTCGTACTGGATGGCAGAACCCTCGTTCTTAACCGGTGCAGCACTAAAGCCAGACAGCTTGGTTTCCTCTTCAAAAGAACGCTCGGAGGTCTCAGTTTCGTAGAGTTCCTTGTGCTCTTCTTGGTAGGTAGCATACTCAAGGCCGAACAAAGCGTTCAGACCGGGAAGCAACTCTTTAAGTAGTTGTGCGCGTGAAATAGCCATGATTTACTCCTTAAACACCAGTGGTGTTGTTATATTGGTGAGTGTTAATCTTCACCAATAGCTCGGTGTAAGTGTCGGCTGCGGTAGCAGTTTCAGGCACTACGTCGATAACACGGATTGGGATAGTTGCGGTAGTACCAGCACCGGTCAAGGTAACGGCGAAAGCAGAATCACCAGTGGTGGTGCTGCCAGCGTTCAATACCAAAGCCAAGTTAGTACCCACCACAGTGCGCCCTGCGGAACTCATGGTCGTACCAGACGAAACCACGGCGACCTTGAACAGGGCCATAGGATCATCAATTACGTATGCGTATGCAAGGTTAGTCGAGGTCGAGATAGAAGCCGGTAGGTACTGACCCTGAACGGTTTGACCGCTAGAGTTGACATACTGACCGCCCATGCAAACGCCGACGATAGTACCCGAGTTGGTAGTGGTTGATTTAATCAGATAGCCATCACTGTCAATTTGAACCGTATCTCCAAAGAAGATAGCAGTAGCAAACGAAGCAGCAACGGGAATCTGACGGAAAGCACCGGCGTAAGGCATGCCGTCAATTCGATTGACAGGCTTTAGGCCATACGGAGCGCTAACGGTAGGATAAGCCATAGTTAACTCCAAAAAAATTAAATACCTTTTCCAAAGCTAGTCGAGGATTTCTTCTCTTTAAACAGCGGCATCCTCGGGTCACTCTGGCGCATCATGGTATTGTCTACAGCTTCCATCTGAGCCCGTGATTGATTTGCGAAAAATTCATCTCGCTGTTCAACAAACTCTTCTGGTGTCTTGCAGAGCAATAGCCCGCCAATCTCAATGTTGTCTTTGAATCGACTAGTTGGATCAGCCAATAACCGAAATCTAGGTTGCTCTTCAATACCGACTGGTTCCCATCCTTCTCGGAATTTGCCCGAGATATTACGAGGATCAGCAGCATTCAAAGTAGAAACCCGAATCCATCTGTACGCATAGCCCGGTTGTTTGTCAGGTTCAGGCAGCATTTCGGCTGGCATCCACTTCTTAGGACGTTCGTCCATCACCCGTGCAGTCATCTCGCGTTGTAGTCTGTTCTCAGCCATCTTAGGCCTCCAATTTACTTATTTCCCGAGCGTATTGCTCAAGAGTTACTCCAAGTTTTTTAGCAATGCCAGCCTGAGTTTTAGTCAGTTGGATTTGCTTCGGCGCAGTACTGCGTTTAGCTGGTGCTACCACCGTGCTTGGTCTTGTACGCTGGGGCTTATCACCACCATCGTTCTTAGAAGCCGTAAATTCTTCTGGGAACCTACGTTGGACTTCTTTATCAATACTGGTGAAATATTCATCAGTACCAACAAATGCTCTACCGTACCGCGCTTCTAACTCTTCGTGGACACCTTCGGCATACTTGCGCATTGCCACTTTGTCACGGGACACAAACCAAGGGTTTTTGGACACCCAGTTTGCGACCTTAGGGTCCATCTGAGGAGCCGCTTGCGGTTGCGGTGTAGTTTGTACACTATTTTCAGGCGGTTGTACAGTAGGCCGATAATTTTTAGTCTTATCTAGCTTCATCTCCGCCCGTGTCAATTCCCGCTGTGCATTTAGCAATTTCTCGGAATCCCCCGAGTCATACGCTTCCCGGTAGTTCCTAGAAGCTGTTTCAAGCTCCATTTCGGCTGAACTCTGATAGGTAGAGATTAGTTCTTTCTCCCCACTCTGTACCATAGTTCTCAGTCGGCGATTCTCATCCAGAATCTGCTGCGCAGCCGTCAAAGCCTCTTGCTGCTCACGGAGAGCCGCCTCTTTAGCCCGACGTTCGTCGTGCCAAGCTTTTTTGTACTGCGTAAATTTCTGCTTTACATTCTTAGAATACTCAGCAGATTCATCAGCCTTCTCAAGGTCATCCTTGATTGACTCCGGCAACGGGTCAATATGCTGGTCTTCTTTAGGGGTGTCATCAACGATGTTGACTTCTACGTCTTCATCACCCTCAACAGTAATTTCCATCTTCTGCTCATCGTCTGCCTTGGCAGCGATTTCATCAGGAAACTTGTATTCTTCTCCGAATCTAGACATGTGCGCTCCTTATTTGCGTTTGATTCCCCGTGGGTCTTCTACAACGCCTTCGACAGAATCGTCGTTGATGATGCGGAATTCACGGTCATGGATGAGCAGTCGAGTGCCAGCGTGGGGCCGAACCAAGACAAAATCACCTTTTTTGCACCATGGCCCGGTGGGGAACCGAGTTGGGTCTTTGTAGCAGTCGGGACCCAGATCAACGACAAACAGAACCGTGGTGAGCAACTCTTCATTGCGCATGGTTTCATCTGCCTTAACCAAACCGAGACCGCCTTCATACTCTTTCTCAGCTTCCGGTACGGCGCACAGAATCCGATAGCCCGAAGGCATGGGTAACTGTTTTGCTTTCTCTTCTGCTGATGTGTTCAGTACAGCGGACAAGTCCACCGCCCTGATGTCATAAGCTTCATTCATCGTCTAACTTCTCCAGTTGGTGTGTAAGGTCTGATAGATAAGAGCGAGCGGTGAGCAGACCTTTGATAACCCCACACATCTCGCAATAATCGTCAAAGCTCTTAGCCCCTTTCGCGGCTAGAGATTCTTCGATGTGTTTGACGCCTTCGTCAATTCGTTGGTTAATGATGCTGATTAGCTTGCGACCATCGTCCATCATTCACCTTTCTTCGCGGGCTTCGCCGCTTGATTTTGTGCAGCCTGTGCTGCTTGCATTTCTCGTTGCTGTTGAAGCTGCGCGTTTTGTTTCACCATATCCACCTTGGCCTTAAAGCCTTCCGATGTGTGCTGATGCTCACGTTGCTTCTCGTTGTTCTGAGCCTGCACGGCAAGCTTGGCTCCTTCAGTTTCCTGCTGGGCTTCGATCCGCTTGAGCTCAACATCAATCTGAGCCATCTTGGCCTGCATATCCTGCATGTCTTTCTGAGACTTGCGTTGCAACTCGCCCTGCTTGATCTGCAATTCTTGCTGCTGAAGCTGAAGTAGCGGATCAGCCGCTGCCTGCGCATTCTTGGCTTGCTGAGCTTCTTGCTGGTGCTGCTGGAGCAACATCTGGCCTGCCTGCGCTGCCATCTGCGACACTTTGACCTCCATCTCTGGAGACATCATCGCCTCATCTTGATCATCCTCGTAGGCCGGTAGTGTCTGACCCATAGCCTGCTCAAGCTGCTTGCGATACTCCATACCCAAGTGGTCCGCAATGTGGGCCGACATAGCCCCCATCACTTTCTGTTGAAGCTGCGGGTCTTGCCCCACTAGCTCTTGGATGTGCGGGTCTTTTATCGCCGCCATATGCACAGTGATGTGTGCCTTGTGGTCTTGGTACAAAAACGCCTTGACCGGCTTTCCCTTGAGGATGTTCATGTTCTCCGTCACGGGGTCGCGCGGCTTCATGTCGTCTTCGATGGGTACAAGCTTCTGGTAGTTCTTGATGCCAAGCACATCCAACATCTGACGATGCAAGATGGGGAGGTCATACAACTGCGGGGCTGTCTGGGCTAACTGTAGAGCCGCCTGATACTGCACAACCTTCTGTGCCATGGTAGTGGCGTTGGGGTCGCTAACGGGGATGACATCCACCAAGTCATAGTCAGACTGCTTGGCCTGCCGCCCACCTTCTTCGGGCTCGTAGCTGTAGTCATCAGGGGTGTAGTCACGGATGATGTCCCGCAGGAGCTTGAACTCTTGCTTCATCGCGTAGTGGATGCGTGCTTGAATCGCACTCATAGTCTTCAGACTACGCTCAAGAATCGCTAGTGTCGTGCCCACGGGAGCTTGTGCAGACATGTCGGAGGCATTCAACTCCATAGAGCCAGCGAAGCTGCGGCCCTCTTGAATCATCTGCTGCAACAAGGCCATCAGTACTTGGCTAGGCTCTTTGTAAGGCAGGGCCATCAAGTTGTCCTTGATAGTGCCACTCGGTACATCTACGTCTCGGAACTCTCCCGGCGAGATTGGCGTGTCATCACCTTTGGTGCGGAGTCCTCTAGTCTTGAAACCACCAGGAAGATTAGAAAGTGTCCCAGCGTCCACAAGCTGACGAAGAATGCTAGTACTAGATTTAGAGTAAGCACCAATAAGATGAATAAGGCCAAAAGCATAAAAACCAAAACCTGGAATATAGGGGTAATGCACAAAATGAGCACGTTTCTGATGATGGTCATCCTCAGGTCTCCAGTTGCGGCGGATAGAGAGAATCTCTCCCGTTCCCTTCTCAATAGTGACGATGTACGGCAACGCTATGCCTGTCTCTTCGCCATCCTCATCTGTATGCTCGTAGCCCTTGAGGTCGAGGTCAACCTGCATCTCCAAAAACTTGTACCGATTGTCTTGGGTAGCACGGAACCCTAACTTCTCAGCAATCTTCTTCTCAATGTCATCCATGACATTTATAGGGTCTCCAAGGTCTATATCCCTGTAAAACCCTTCATGCTGAAGTCGGCGTAGCTCGTTCTTTGTTTTACGCATGACGTGCGTAACCCGCTCCGAGGACTCTAGACTGGACGCACCGTATGGCACAACCACGTCCTCCGCTGGCGCATACATAGACACCTGACGATTCAATGCCGGGTCGAAGTACACCTTCTTGAACGCATTGCCCGCTAGCCCCAAGCCCCACAACATGCGCTCATGCTCAGGCCGGTACTCGACCATCACATCAGTCATCTGATAGTTCATGTCGTTCTGAACGCGCTCAGCCGCAGCCTTCTTCTCTGGCGTTTCTTTGCCGATGATCTGGGTCTTGACCGGGCCTGATGCAGGAAAGGTCTCCATCATGGTCTCAGCTTGAAACTTAACCACGGCCTCTGCCAACAGCGGGTGGTACACACCACAAGCACCGGGCCATGGCTCCATCCGCTCTTCAAGCTTCAGACCCAACAACTGCAGCCCATCCACGTATGTCTGTACCCAGTCCTTGCGGCTGGCAATGTCGGTGTCGTAGTCCTCAATCAGGTCACCTGCCAACTGGGCTAGGTCACCCTCATCCATCCTCTCAGCTAGGTTATCGTCGAAGTCATCTTCTTCGTCATCGGCAGGCTCAATGTGCATAGAGAAGCCGGGCCCCTCAATATCTACTGACTCAGGGTCCACCACCGTAATCTGTAGTGGTTCTTCGTCGTCCATCCCCTCAAGCTGGTCAAGTCCTTGAGGGGCGGCATATAGTGCCCGGTCCATATTAGTAGCCATCATCTGTCCTTCAAAGTCGCTCGGTTTGTTGAGCGGTTATATGTGTAGTCTTGCGGCTTGTGCCCTTGCCGTTTGACGGTTCTATCTACCGCACGTTCTTCGGCTGTCATCGAGTTACGTTTCTGACCTGCTGATGTTAGCGTGCCGTCATCGTTCATTTGACCACGTTTCTTTAGTATGGCAATGGCAGTATCCTTGTTACCAACCTGCGCTGCAAGCCGGTCCACCAATTGATTACGCCCCATGAATTTCTGCGTAGCCATCATCTGTCCTTAATAGTACGCCGCTTTTTTGCGGTACTTGTACAGGAAGTCATCCTCCGGCTCATCCGAAGGGAGACGTAAAAACCCACCTTGCCGAAACCTCAAAAGGGCCAGCGTAGTAGAGTCTACCAAGTCGTCGTTAGTGCCACTAGGAAAGTCGTTGCATTCCTCAATGACATCCTTGGCCCACCGGCGGTCCGGGGCCCATACTATCCCAGATGCAAACAGGTCGCTCACAGCATTGACCCGAGCAATCTTGTCCTGTCCCTTGCCGGGGGTGAACTCCCCAACCGGAATACCCATTCGTCTGAATTCCTGATACAGGGCAGAACCGTTGGATTTCTTCTCTACCATGAAGGCGTCCGGTTGCCACTCCTTATACTCTGCTAGAACTAACTTCTTAAGCTCTGGATACTCTAGACGTTTCTTAATTGAATTAAGTAGGATGATGGCGAAGTTGTTGGTCTCTTCGTTGAAGAACACACCCCACGTAGTCAGGGCGTTGTAGTCCGATCGGTTGTTGGCTTCCTGTGCTGCATCCAAGCTCATAATAGTGAAGTCGCATACGGGTGGGTCTTCCTTCTCCCACACTTTCCACCACTCCCGCTTGATGAGAGCGCCCTCTTCTGAGACGGGATTCTGCATGTACTGGGCATTCCAGTAGCGCACATCCAGCCCTGCCTTCTTAGCAAGCAACTCTTCCACGGGCCAGAACTCAGGCCACAGAGCTTCTCCGTCATCTTTAATCGCTGGAAACTCAACCACTTCCCACTGGTCAACGCCCTCTTCCTTGTTCATCTGGGATACGATCTGCCCAGTCAAGTCAAGCTTTGACCAACGGGTCATAACAACAACAATCGCCCCACCCGGCATAAGACGCTGAAGAGGACCAGACTGAAACCACTCCCAAGCAGGAAGAAAGACTTCGGGCTTTCCAGTTTTAGCTTCTTGCTCAGAATGAGGATCGTCAATAATAAAAAGATCAGCCCCGCGCCCAGCAAGAGCACCACCGACACCGATTGCAAAGTACTCGCCATTGAAGTTTGTTCCCCATCGTGACGCTGATTTAGAGTCAGCCTGCAGTTCTATCTGCGGAAATATGTCCCGGTAGCTTTCTGAACCCACCAAGTTACGCACGCGCCGACCAAAATTCACAGCCAGATCGGCTGTGTGGGACGACATGATGATTTTTTTCTGGGGGTATTTACCCAAGAACCATGCAGGTGCAAGGTAGGAAATGAGTTCAGACTTGCCGTGGCGGGGGGCAATGTTGACGATAACCCGCTTTTTCTTGCCCTTGGCAATATCTTCAAAGATTTGGGCTAGTTTTAGATGGTGGGGACCGACTTTGTAACCTGGATATACGTGTTTTACGAAGTCTAGGAAGCTCTCTTTGCCCAAATTCTGCGTTATTTGGGTGTCATAGGTCTTCAAAAGCTCAAGAACACGCCTTTTCTGCTTCTCAGGCATCTTAGGCAGCGCCTGCCGCAGCTTAAATAGCTGTTCTGGGGTCAGTTTGAGGACTTCACTCATCGACTTCCTGTTCTAGCCGGACAACTTCGCGGGCTTCTACGTCAATTACGCGGTTTTCCAGTGCCCCGAGGGTATCAAGTAGCTCTTTTTCGACCTCTTCGATGGTCTGCACCTTGTGGGTGATCTCAGTGCGCTTCTTAAAGGCATCCACACCATCAACTTCACCTAATTTAGCAATAGCAGAGATGCGCGTCTTGGAGTCTTTGGCATTTTCCACCTCCATTACCAGCTTATTGACCACATACATCTTGAAGTCGGAAAGCTCCTCCACTATAGATACGTTCATCTGGGCAACCATGCCCGCTAGTAAAGCAAGTGTCTCGTTGGGGTACTTGGCAAAGTCGGGCCGATGCCGGGAGTCGGTGATCATGTCGCGGGCCAGCTGTTTAGCTTGGTCCATGTTGTCACTTGTGGGGGATATAGGTGACCCTGTTAAGTCTGAGAAGAACTTAATAGTACTGGCGCGCATCTCCAACTCCTGAGCAGGGGTGAGCTCAGGAAAGGCTTCCTTGGAGTTGTCTGGTAGAGGAATGTTCTCCTCGATAGTTGGCACTAGCGGAGATGTCATAGCTGCAGTATATAGCACTTGGGAATTTTTTGTAAAAAATTTTTTTACACGGGGTCGGGATTTAGTGACGGGGGGTGTTTTGAAAAATGAGGTAATCGTTTGTCTATTGCTAAGTGTATAGGGGGGCGGATGGGACCCGCGCGGCATCTGGGGGTGGGGGGTGAGGGGGTCTCAGGCGCCAAACTTGACATATGGGGTGGTTTATGAGATAATTCAATCACTGTCTAGCATGTCGCAAGAGACAGAGAAGGAGTACATATGTTCAAAGCCATATGGTTGTGGCTCACTCACTACGAAGTGATAGCCATGGATAGAGCTAGCGGATACGCCCATCACTGGTGGGCCCGCAACGAAGCAGACGCCCTTGACTGGGTACGCTGCTACAAGCCCCGATACACGGTGGTGTACGGCAAGCACGGCAAGCTGCTCGGTGGTCGCCGCGCAGTGTATTAACCAACGGGGGCTTCGGCCCCCATCTTTAGGAGCAATGACATGAGCTATGAGATTCAGTACAGCGACCTTGGGTCGCAAGAGACAGTTAAGAAAGCATTGGCTGACTGCAAGCAATGGTTGGGCAACGCCCAGTTTAAGAATGTCTGCAAGATACTGCAAGCCGACAACGGGCGGACATCTGCAAGCTTGGTGCGATTTGGGCTGATGATGCAGGGCATCGAAGGCTATCCAGCTAAGGTGATGATGGACATGCACTGGACACGACAGCGCGACCTGTTCGACGCCGAGTGAGAGGAGGGGGCTTCGGCCCCCTTCTTTTTTGGCCCATTGATGCCAGTTATTTTCTGCCGCGTGCGTGTAGTGCGCGAGCGTGTGAGAGCGCCCATTCAGGTGCCATACTTGACATATAGCCTCAATTATGAGATAATTACATTGTCAGCGCAAATCGGCGCTGATAGTTTCTAAACCCTTTGCAAAGGAAATTACCATGGCTCAATTTACAGCCGCTTCCGCTTTTGACTCCGCTCTTATCGACCTCTCCGAAGGTGTAACAAACGCGAAGAAGCGCGTTTCGATCCTCCGCTCTAACAAGGCACGGATTCAAAAAATCCTCCGCCCCATCGCATTGATTGTCTCCGGCGCAGGCTTGAAAAACGTCAATGCTCACGTCAGCGCTGACGCTTATTCGGACAATTTCCAAATCGGCGTCTACTTGTATGGTCTGGAAAGTTTTAAAGTTCCTGTGCTTGCATCGTTAGTTGAATACCTGGATGGACTGTGCGAAGATGGTTTGACTCGCACTCGCGAGTGGCCCGAGAGCTTGAATCGGGATTATCACTTCACCCTTCCAAAGGGCCACCGGGTTTCCCTTTGCGTTTATGTTAAAGATGATTCCCCAACCTGCAGAAAGGTGGTAATCGGAAAGGAACTGAAAGAGGTTTTCAAGTATGAGATTCAGTGCGATTGATCCCCACTGACTGAAAAGGGCGGCGCAAGCCGCCCTTTTTTTGCGCCCACGTTTTTGATGCCAGTTATTTTCTGCCGCGCGCGTGTGGCGAGCGTGGTCGATCGCGCCTATTTAGTACCCCACTCAGGCGTGGGACTTGACATAAGGCGTGGTTTATGAGATAATTACATTGTCAGCACAGATCGGTGTTGACGATTTCTCTTTCCATTTTTAAAGGAAATGTCACCATGGCAAAAAAAGCCGAACTATCTCCCGCAGGCGAAACCCTGCAATTTAAATCACTCTCCGATTTTGCCTATGCCCACGCGGGTTTGACGGGCAAAGTGCAGGAAATGGCAAAGTATGCAATTGCAAACATTGCAGGGTTTCCCGCCGAATGCCCCGATGAAAGCAAAGCCGAACTGAAAACGGGTTATCAGAAAAAATGGGGGTCGTTGCACCCTCCCGTGATGTTTATCAATGTCGGCGGAAACTATCTCGCGGAGACCGATATCGACACAACAAAACTCACGGGAGACCATGAGCGCCGGACAATTAGTGCGGACTATCTCATGAACATCACAACGCATGAGTATGGGCAAATGACAAAAGACGATCCAGCATGGCGCAAAATTGTAGAAAAATATCGGGATGCTATGAAGGACTATGCCACTAATCGTTTCAACGATTTAGTGAAAGCCGCAAAAGCCGTTATCGCTGAGACAACACCCGGTGCAAGGCGTACCCGCAATATTGTTTTGTTTACTGCATCGGTGCAGAAAGCATTTGACGGTCTCGAAAAATCGGTGAAAGTAAAAGCAAAAGCAGGTAGCGGTGACACTACCGCAAACCCTGTGCAATTCAGAATGGCGGTTGATGCATTCTGGAAGGCGTACAATACCAAATAATATTGGTAGATGAAACCCGCTAGGTCGCAAGGCCTAGCGGGTTTTTTTGCGCCCGCCGTTTTGATGCCAGTTATATAGTGGGGCGCGCGCGAGGGGCGTGGCTTGTTTGAGCGCGCACAGCGTAGTCAAGCCACTAAATAGCGTCCCACGTTTGCGTGGGATAAGAAAACGGTACGCGAAGTACACGGAATCAGGCTCTATGGATTAAGAAAACGGTACACCACGAGACAAATTGTACATATACTTGGTTTAAGCAAACGGTACGCGATAGAAAATGGCGTTTGTTCTAGTTTTCTGTTCCGCAAAACAGGCTTTGTTCTGTTTTTAATAACACTATTAGAACAGGGTTGAGCGTTGATTTTAAAGGGAAAAACGGTGTTTTGTTCTAATGTTCTACGAATTTTTTTGGATAGGGGAGATTTTGGCAAAAACTTGCAGGGCGTGGAGGCTTAGCAGCTTCTGCAACGCCTTATGCAAAAACAGCGTCAAAAGGAGGCATATACCCTCAAAAACACTAGAACATAGAACAAACCTCTCTTTTTTAATTTATAAAAATATTTTTATGAATGAAATCAACGACTTACAAACGCCCAACCCACAAAACCCTGTTCTATATGTAAAAGTCAAAAACTAGAACAAATAGAACAAATAGAACAAGCCCCAACCCACCTCGCCACTACCTAACTAATGTAAATAAAGCCTTGACATAAGAGTCAAAATCGCCTACAATGGGGGCGTAGGGCGTAGAAGAAGATGAGTTCACCGTTAATCAGTTCCCCACGCATGCGTGGGATTTCAAACCTCGAAGGAGTAACACAATGCCAACACTATCGTTTATGACCGCAACAGCAGACCAACAGCGTGATGCCACCGCATGGCTCGCATCCCTGCCTCGCCACCTCCGCAAACAATACCGACCAAAAGTTTCTTACAGCCTGGCAAGCCTGGCAAGAAGAGTTCCCTATGACTCAGTAGACTCTTATATGAAGACTGAGTTCCGTGTCGATACCTACCACACACAGAATCTTGAGTTCCTTGATCGGGCTTACGACTTTGATGAGTTCGGTGACATCGACAATGAGTTCGATGGGCTGACCATCCATGAGCCAGACAGCGAGGCCGCACTCTGGGCCTTCTGCACAGGCTACGACAACATCTGATTTATTTTTAGGAGAACACCATGGGACAGATGAAGAACCTCTACCTCGACCAGCTTGAGGCTGACAATGCCGACCAACCTGTTGAAATCACTATCTATGTGCTGACAATGGGCGGCAAGCCCTGCAACGCATACATGGATAAAGCCGAGGCCGACTACGAAGCGTGGCTGTGCAATCAGGCTGACGCACACAACGAGGATGGCGAAGTCAACCTCTTTGCAGTGACCGAAGTCCAACTGCTTACCTAACCCCCCACCCATCCATTGGAGATTAACTATGAAAGTGTACGAACTGCACATCAGGCGCGGCAGACTTATCAACGATGACCCGCAACGGCGGTGCTACAACGGCGCGTACTTTGCCAACCATATCGAGTGGGAGCCATGGGAACTGTGGCTCAAGAATGACCACTATGAATCGCTGGAACACGCTCAGCGTGTAGCACGGCTCTTTTGCCGTGAAGACCAACAACTGAAAGCAGTAGAAAGAGAGATAGCATGAAATCAATAACTGTTGAGATACGAGACCAATTCGGCAACCAAGTATTTCATCCCGTCTGCGAAGATGCCCTCCGCTTTGCCGCCATTGCAGGCACGACCACGCTGACTGAGCGCGTTTTGACCTGTGTGCGGGGGCTCGGCTACGAGATCACCTACACATACACCTACCCAAAGGGGAAACTGCCATGAGTGCATTACTAGTTGCAGGACTGACCCTGCTTGGGAGTATATGTGTCGGCTTCGGCTTTGCCAGCGTGCTGGCTCGGCTATGTGTCTCTTTTCAACGGTGGGTTTCTGTTCGGCGTCGTCGCCCTGATTTGTGTTGAAGACCACGAGAAAGAGGAGAACTAAGATGTTTACATGGAACTACCGGCTTGTGAATAACAAGCGGGATAACGGGGGCGAGGATTGGTATTGTCTGCAAGAGGTTGTCTACAACAAAGCAGGACAACCCACCGGACACGCCGCGCCTTGTCTTGGCTCTGAGGATATGGAGAGTATGCAGGATGTGTGGCAGATGGTGCAGGATGCCTTTGCACTACCGCCCCTGCAAGACGAGGACTTTGTGAAATACGAACGCGAGGAGGACGATGATGACTGACCACACCCCACATTGCCGCAAGTGCGATGAACAGTATCCCACCGCGAGGTGGGCTCTTGGTTACAAGATGTGCATGCCATGCGCAGAACAGGAGACCGCGCCTACTCGCACCATCGTACCCATGGCGAAGTCCAATTACATCCTAGTGACTGACCTAACCCTTTTGAAAGGCTTGAACAAGTATGCGTCTCAATAACATGAGCCACATGGATGAGATATTTCTCACCCCACTGCTACCCTACAGGGAGTTCTTAGTAACCCATGGCGAACATGGGGCGGCGTTAATGGGTAGTGGCAAGTTAGGCAAGCACTACCACGCGCGGTACGAGTTCCCATGCGGGACGGAAGTTTCCGTGATAAGCGGGCCGCTGTTCTATTGCAGCCCCGATGCGCCCTACGAGTACAGGATAGGCGAGGGCGAACCCGTAGGGCATCAGACAGATGAGGAGTTATATATCTTGCTCACAAGGATAGTAGCGGGCGAGAAACCCAAGGAGAACAAGGAGGGGTACAAGGAGGAGTACATGGGGGGAGATGCAGACCACCGAGACCTGTACCAAGATGATTTCCACAGGCGGGCTGTAGATGAAGCGCATCTAAGTAAGAAAGTTACCCAAAAGCCTTGACTCAAATGTCAAGTTGTGTTATACTCAAAGCAAGTCGGAAAGCATCCTTAGCGCGGCCCGACTTAGTGTCCCATGGAAACATGGTGTGTTAAACGAACGGAGAATCGAAATGGAATTACAAAAGCCTCAGCACCTTATCAGCCTTGCATCATCGGCTGTGCTTGTGTGCGTAGACATCAATGTGTGGTCAGCTACGAAGCAAGACCGTGTTATCAGTAATGAAGTTACTACGGCAAAGCATGCGAGTAAGAACGCGGGCCGGTATGTTAAGCATCTGTTGGCAGACCATCCCAAGCACAAGGCGTTGGCGAACTATCGGCAGACAGTATACAACTGGCTTCAGCGTAGGACATACCCGTGGAACAAGGGCAACCACTTACTGCCATCGGTGGACATGCCTGTGTTCAAGAAAGAATACGATGAGCATCAGTCGCAATTTGCTTTACTGAAGGCCGAGTTCCTCGCGGACTACGACAGCATCGTGTCCAACATGGCGTTCAATGCGGCGGGCATGGGTGACATGTTCAACCGCACAGACTACCCACCGAAGGAGCAGTTGGAGCATCGGTTCGACATGAATCTGTTTGTGTCCGAGGTTCCCATGAGTGATTGGCGCTGTGGGATTGCATCTGACATCGCTGAGGACTTGTTCGCCACATACAGCAAGCAAGCTGAGCAGATAGTGTCCCACGTTATGGTGGAGCAGCAATCAAGGTTCATCGAAGTCATGAAGTCCATCAGCCATTGCTGTGGCGTGGAGGAAACCGGCATTGATGACAACACAGGGGAGACCAAGGTCAAGAAGCGCAAGATTTATGACTCTACTATCCAAAAGGCAAAGGAGATGTGCGAATCGTTTAAGCAGTTCAACCTGACAGGCAATGCGGAATTGGAGGAAGCCCGCGCCTCATTGGAAGTTGCCCTCACGGGCGTGGATGCGGAGTTAATCCGTGATAGTGACGCTGTGCGCGCGAACGTGAAGGGGGATGTGGACAGCATCCTGTCGAAGTTCGGTGCGTTTCAATGCATGTGAGTATAGGTAAAGCAAGTAGCAAAAACGGCAATAAGTACTAACGCCATCAGTTCAATCATAGTTAAAGAAAGTTTATATCATGTCCAAAATCAGTTTCACCCAAACCGTGTCCATCAAGGAATTGCGGAAAATCATCCCACTCATCGGTGAGGAACTAACTGTCGTGGTGCAGTCCGAACCCGGTTGTGGCAAGACCTCGCTGTTGTCTATGATTGCCATGGATAACGGGGACAAGTGGCGTTCACCGCGCGATGGCACAAGCATCGAAGGTGACAAGTACGACTACATCTATGTCGATTGCCCTGTGAAAGACATGAGCGACATCGGCATGACCATCCCCAACCACGCGACTCAGCAGTTGGAATACTATGTGTCGAGCCTGTTTGACATCCACAACGGCAAGCCCAAGGTCATCATGCTTGATGAGTTTATGAAAGCACCCAAGCTTTTGCAAATCATCTTCACGCGACTCATGCTTGAGCGTATGGTGGGCGATGTGCCATTGCCTGAGGACTTGAAGAACAAGCGGAAGTCCATTGTCATTGCAACATCTAACAATGCAAGCGATGGCGTGGGCGACACGATGCTTTCTCATGCGGGCAATCGCGTGTGTATCTTGCAGATGGCAAAGCCAACCCCGAACGAGTGGCTTGAGTGGGCGACTGAGCATGGTGTCTCTCGCGTAGTCCGCGCGTTTGTGGCGATGTTCCCACGGAGCTTGGCTTCGTACAAAGAAGGCGATGCACAGAAAGATAATCCGTACATCTTCCATCCTAACAAGAGTGCATTGTCCTTTGTATCTCCGCGCTCATTGGCGAAGTGCGATGTCATCGTGCGTTACCGTGATGCGATTGGTGAACATGCTACGCAAGCTGCGTTGGCTGGCACGATTGGTCACAGCGCGGCGGGCGACATGGCAGCGTTCATGGCATTGGAGAAATCCTTGACCGATGTGAAAGACATCATCAAAGCGCCGTCAACCATTGAAGTGCCTAAGGACATCAGCGCGCAGTTGATGATTATGTTTCAAGCAGTAGATGTACTGGAGACGCAAGACAATCTGTCCAAGTTCATGGAGTATGTCGAGCGCATTCCGTCTAACGAGATTCAAGGTGTGTTTTTCACCATGATGATGCGGACACCCAAGTCCGTGAAGTTGGCGCGGAACAATCTCAAGATCGCTGAGTGGGCTAAGAACAATCACGACTTGTTCTAACTAACTCCCCACCGAAGGGTGGGGTTCTATTTTTTCAGGAGGTTCTATGGAATTCAGTATGGCTGAGATGTTCCTTGGCGCGTGGGCAATCGTGATGACGATGCTATGGGTTAAGAAGCGTGAGGAGATGCGGATGTTTAGGTACATGACTGTCCATCATCTGCGTAGGTTAATCAAGAAGGAAGTCCGACTTGTGGACGATGGCAATGCTTTTATTTTTGAGGAGATTAAATGATGAAGACGGATGAACTGACAGGAGCCACCCTTGATTGGGCGGTGTGCCGCGCACAGTATCCCGATGCTGACATGTCAGCCACGCATGTGTGGATTGAATCAGGGGATGGCGAAGATGACTTCTTGATTGACGAAACTTCTACCGACTGGTCACAAGGCGGGCCGATTATTGAGCGGGAGAAGATTGGGGTAACACCCATGACTGTGACGGTCGGAGACGACCGAGGTAAACGCAAATGGTTTGCCAACCACGAAGATAAAACGGACTTTCAAGATGGCCCCACCGCACTCGTTGCAGCCATGCGCTGCTACGTTGCATCCAAGCTGGGTGATGAAGTTGATATACCTGAGGAGATAAAGAAATGTTAAGAGACGCACAGACCGCCCGCATCAAGCGGGCACACATGACCATGTTCAAGCACCCACAGACTGCGCTCTACTCGGGCGTGATGCTGATGGGTACGAGTGCGGTCATTGACGATTGTCCTACTGCATACACCGATGGGGTGAACAAGCGGTACGGGCGCAAGTTCATTGAGCAGATAACTAAGGAACCACAACTGCGTGGGTTGGTACTTCACGAGAACCTACACATTGCTCTGAAGCAGACCATCTTTGGCGTACCCATGTTCAAGGAGAACCGTCAGATGGCAAACCTTGCCGCTGACTTTGTGGTGAACGACATCATCACTTGTATCGATGGAACAGTTAATAACTCACACGAACGCTTGGTCGAGTTGCCGGATGGGGGTGTTTATGACCCCATGTTCCACGATTGGTCGATGCGTGAGGTGTTTAACTATCTGAAGAAACACGCGAAGCCTAAGTGCAAGGGTAACAAGCAAGGCGGGTCAGGTGGCGGGCAAGGTAACGGCACACCCCAAGGTGGGACACAAGACAGCGATGTTGAAGGAGACAGCGAATGGGAGTCGGTGACTGTTAACGGCAAGACCTATGACTTGTCTAACGCAGATGAGCACGACATCATCGACATCAGCAAGCTGTCCCATGAGGAACGCAAGGACTTGAACGAGGAGATTGATAGAGCATTGCGTGAGGGCGGCATCCTTGCAGGGCGCATGGGTGGCAAGATGCCCCGAGCCATCTCCGATATGTTGGAGCCCAAGGTTGATTGGCGTGATGAGTTGCGTGAGTTCGTGTCTGCATCGGTGCGCGGTAAAGACGAGTACACATGGCGGCGCATGAACAAGCGTCACATGGCTAATGACATCTATCTGCCAAGCATGGACAACGAGACGATCGGCGAGGTGATTGTGGCGATTGACACTTCCGGTTCGATTGGCGAGAAGGAATTGAACGAGTTTGCTACAGAACTGGTCTCAATTTGCGAGGTCGCTTCACCTGAGAAGGTTCGCATCATTTGGTGGGACGCTGAGGTGGCAGGGACGCAGGAGTTTTCCGGTGACTACACCGGCATTGCATCCATGCTCAAGCCCGAAGGCGGCGGTGGAACTAGGGTCTCATGTGTCAGTGAGTACATAAATGAGCATCGCATCAATGCGGACTGCGTGATTGTGTTCACAGACGGGTATGTCGAGGACAACGTGAAGTGGGACATCTCTAGTCCAACCCTGTGGATGGTGACGCATTGCAAGTCGTTCAACCCCCCATCGGGTAAGAAGGTCATGGTCAGCTATGACGATTAGGATTTCAATAGCAGGAGGGGACGTTGTATGGGAGGCGCACCCCCAATCAAAGATGAGGTTCTCGCGTCAGGTGGCTGAGGAGTTGCTACATCGATACGGAGCCTTTGCCCACATGCACGCCCTAGATGCGCTGGAGTCCCGCGACCAAGAACATTCAGCACGCCTGTGGCGCGATGTGTTGTCAACACTAGATGAAATTACAAACGAAAGGAAGCAAGATGATAAGCCTGAGTTACGCACGACTGAAGCGGATAAGCCTGAGTGAGAAGCCCTATCGGGGCAGCACCAATCGGTTCCCCATCATGGGGCGCAGACAGAACACTAAGTACTTCTTAGCTGAGGAGGAGAACGGCGAGATTCTCTTCAGAGTTATGAATGGATGGATTTACTCTCAACAACCTGTTACGCCTGAGGAGGCTATTGAGTACAAGAAGAATGGTAAGAATCTCTACCATGACTCTACTAGGGGTCAGGACTATCTGTGGGTTCACAAGCCCCACGAGATGGGCGTTGTACGTTCGGACAACACCTTTGAATTCACAGCGAATAGCTACGCCCAAGGCGGGCGTAAGTTCCTTAGCGATGCAAGCTATGGGTACTTCAGTAACGACTCACGAAGGGGTGGGATGGTATTCAACAGCGCGAGGAACGGGTTTTATCCCATACACCATGGGATGCGAGTGGACATCAAGACCATGAAGCCTACGAAGGACATCACCATCATCGGTAAGACGGTTGACAGGAAAGCATCTAGGAATCTGATGGCTAACCACAAAGACTTCTTTACAGTAACTGAGACCATGTGCAAGGCGATGACCCTTGAATCATGGTTGGACACAGCTAAGACTATTTATCTTGAACAGGAGATAGAACATAAATTGCCTGAGGAAATTTTAATGCTTGCTGAGGCAATGAAGTCTTCTGCGCCACTTGATGCGATGACTCTCTATGCGTTTGGTCTGAACAGTGATCTCAGATGGAGGATTAAAAACCCATCGTCATGGCATTACCACAAGGATGCGGTTGAGGTGTTCAGTTCTATGAAGGCTAGGTTGTGCCATCAAATCTACAAGGAGAACGCAAGCACATTCAAGACTGTGACCTATGAGATGGGCAAGGTGTACCCGCCTAGCGTGTGGGGCTACACATTGATGGTTGATGGCGTTGAAGTTAAACAATACGGACATGGAGTATGAGCATGACATTATTTCTTGATGGCTTTGAAGACAGCACGATCAGACGCGAGTTGATCGAATCACCTGCGTTCCCACTGGTGCGTGAGATCGTATTCAAGCATGGCTTGCGCGTGGCGCGGCGTACCAACACGGGGTGGTTGATGTGCAACCCATACGGCATCGCCGTAGGCAAAGCTAACTGCACCAAGAACCCCGAAGGTGTACTGGAATACACATGGCGTTCGCCCTACTACATGAAGGAGCGCGGCTCAGACAGGGCTGACAAAGAGACTATTCATAGTGCAAAGCTGTCCTCATTGATGGGTGTGCTGAAAGCTAAGAAAGTCATCCCGCCAGTAGGAAACATGATTGACCGCAAGATGAAGATGCTTGGCGCTCCGGTACGCTACCTGAGACGTTCGCTAGGAGATTCCAATAAGGAAGTTAGCCTGAGCAGCAATTCTGTTCATGCCTTGCTTGCCTACTACTTGCATGGCGATATTGATAGTCGTGGGCTATCGCTTGACCGAAGTGAATGTAAAAATTTACTTGACAAATGTGATAAAGCTGATAGCATCAAGCGTATGAAAGATGAAAAGGCCGATGCGTTTTTCCAAAATCCTTTCTACATGATTGGTGTGGACGAGTTTGGTGACTATCTCATTGGCAAGATGCGGATGATTCCGACTGATACAGGTGAACACAAAGCGGAGATGATTGAGGACTTTAAGCGTTACAAGTCCATAGAGGATTACCCTAACTTGATTGCGTTCATGACCATGACCAAAGCAGTCTATGAGAACAAAGAGCATCACATGCATTGTGGACTACCCATTGTTGATGAGTACAACGATTCACTTGACGCTGTGTTCTTCTACGACACGCGCCCGACCCACTACGACCATACCTATGTGGTGACACCATGCTGACCCCTGAGCGCAGGGTCAAGGACAAAGTTAAGAAGGTACTCAAGGAGTTGGGTGCGTACTACGCCATGCCCGCTACAGGTGGATATGGCAGTAGTGGTGTGCCTGACTTTCTTGTTTGCTATCGCGGGCAGTTCATCGGTATTGAGTGTAAAGCGAATGGCGGCAAGACCACAGCATTGCAAGAGAAAAACCTATACGACATCCGTAAGAACGGCGGCACTGCGTTCGTGGTTGATGAGAACAATGTCGGTGACTTGCGCGAATTGTTAGTTGAGTTTTTTGTAGAGGATACCGAATGAATGAACAAGATTTAGAGCAACTGCGAGAAGTCCATGCGGGGCTTGCAATGGTGGGTCTTTTGATGAAAGGGGTTTACGACCAAGACATACCTAGCCGCGCGTATCAACTAGCAGACTCTATGCTGATAGCGAGGTCAGAATCCGCTGGCATCGTATCCGTTAAACGCCATCTAAAGAAGGAGAAGGCACATGACAGTAACTAAACCGAAGTTGAAGAAGGGTAAGTGGGGCGCGATGCACGACAAGGTGCGCGTGGTTGGACAAATGCTGCACAACGGGGAAAAGCCTGATGTGAAGACACTTGCTGCGCAATTCAAATGCTCAAACAAGTATGTTTATTTGCTTATCGCAGCGGCGCGCAAGATGACCGGTATAGCTAAGCCCCCATCCAAGCGTGGGTCACAACTTAGCCGCGCAGTAGAGTTGAAGAGAGCAATGGCAGATCGACCATTACCCATCACGATGGAAGAGCCTAAGTTTGGTGATGTAGTCGGTGGCTTGGAACTAATCAATATGGGTGGTGGGCAAGCCCGTTGGGTCAGGAAAGAAGAGCCTAAGGCAGACATGGTGAATCACCCTCCGCACTACACCGCAGGGGGCATAGAGACCATCGACTTTATCCAAGCGAAGCTGACACCTGAGGAGTTCCGTGGCTATCTGCGCGGCAACATCTTGAAGTACTCTAGCCGAGCAGGACTCAAGGGCGATGCAGATGAAGACCTTGGCAAGATGGTGTGGTACGCCAACAAGCTGAAGTCCCTTTCCTAAACCCTTACGAGGCATGGTTCGCCATGCCTTTTTTTGTATCTATTGAATTTACTATTTAAGGATTAAGAAATGCTCACAGGACTAGAGATACTGATAGCGCGAATGAAAGACCACCCCGAGGAATTTGTTAAGCAATGCAAGTGGGATACGCTGATAGAAGATTTCAGAGACAACTTCACCTTAGATGAATGGGAAGCGTACAAAGCCGCCCGTAACGAGATGATGCGTGACCTATTCAACGAGGCGGTACTCAAGCGACTCGCGGGCGAGGAAGATGATGGTAAGTCACGGATAGCGACATACAGCACTGCGCAAGTAAGACAAGCCTTTGGTGCGACAGACCCCAAAGCCATGTATGGACAGCTAGTAAACACCCCACAGCTTGCCGCGAAACAAGCCAACGCTGCAATGCAACAAGAGGCTTACAACGCCGCGCTTCAACAACGGCTTTATTCCGAACAGCGGGGCATGCTGAACAGCGCAGGTTCGCTTGGTAACACTCGCCTCTTTGGATTATGAGCATCATCACGCTTGATTTTGAAACCTACTACACCAAGGGGTTGGGGTTCAAGACTCAAACCACCGAGGAGTATGTGCGCGACAGACGCTTTGAGGTAATAGGCGTGGGCGTGAAGATAGACGATGCACCATCTACTTGGTTCTCAGGGACTAAGGATGAGATTCATAACTATCTGTCCACGCTCCCGTGGGACACTAATGCCCTGCTGTGCCACAACACCTTGTTCGATGGATGCATTCTTAGCTGGCACTTTGGTGTTACCCCTATGTTCATGCTCGACACACTTTGCATGGCGCGGGCACTTCACGGCGTGGACGTAGGTGGGTCACTGGCATCACTTAGTGCGCGCTATGGCATTGGCAAAAAAGGCGATGAGGTGCTCAAAGCCGAGGGCAAACGCAGAGAGGACTTCACCAAAGAAGAACTCGCTACATACGGCGACTACTGTATCAATGACGTGGAGTTAACTTACAAGTTATGGCTAGGTTTGTCGAGCGCGTTCCCTGACGATGAGTTGGGCCTTATCGATATGACGCTGAGGATGTTTACGCATCCGGTGTTCATGGTTGACGATGCGTTGCTGCAAGACCGCGCTATCGAACTGAAAGAGGAGAAGCTGGCGTTGTTGGAAGGCTTGATGGGCGCGTTGGGTTGCAACGATGCTGAGAGCGTTCGCAAGAAGCTGGCAAGCAACAAGCAGTTTGCAGTGCTACTGGAAGCGGGGGGCATCCCTGCACCCATGAAGATTAGTAAGACCACAGGCAAGGAGACCTATGCGTTGGCGAAGAACGACGAGGAGTTTCTAAAGCTGCTTGAGCATGAAGACCCGACTGTTCAACAGCTATGCGCTGTGCGCCTTGGCACAAAGTCCACCATCGAAGAGTCACGCATTGAGAGATTCATAGACGTTGGCAAGCGCAACAAAGGGCGTCTACCGATTCCCCTCAAATATTATGGTGCTCACACAGGCCGGTGGGCTGGCTCCGACAAGGTGAACTTCCAAAACCTTCCGTCAAGAGATAAAAAGAAGAAGGCGTTGAAGAACGCAGTCATTCCGCCCGATGGTCATGTGGTCATCAACTGTGACTCTTCTCAGATTGAGGCAAGGGTGCTTGTGTGGCTGGCTGGGCAGAACGATGTGGTGAAGCAGTTTGCCGATGGTGAGGATGTGTACTCTGTGTTTGCATCCAAGATATATGACCGTCCCATCTCCAAAGCCAACCCTGTTGAGCGTTTCGTGGGTAAGACTTGCATCCTCGGTCTTGGCTACGGCACTGGGAAATTAAAGTTACAGCACACGCTGAAGACAACACCACCGGGAGCAGTGGTTACCGAAGACGAAGCAAAAAGCTATGTTGATACCTACCGCACCACCAACGACAAAGTTATACAACTATGGAAAGATGGCGATGCGGTGTTGAAAGACTTAGCCAACTGGGGCGACACAGAGCCCTACACATACGGCGAACACAAGTGCCTCAAGGTTGTCAAGGAGGGCATCCAACTGCCTAACGGCCTGTACATCCGCTACCCCGACTTGAAGCTGGACACCACAGGGCCGAAGTCAGGCTACGCCTACACCTCACGCAAGGGCAAGGTCTCCATATGGGGCGGCGCACTGGTTGAGAACGTGGTGCAAGCCTTGGCGCGCATCGTCGTGGGGGAGCAGATGCTCAAGATAAATCAACGCTATCGCGTGGCGCTGACAGTCCATGACGCGGCGGTGTGCGTGGTTCCTGAGGAGGAACTAGATAGCGCGATGGCATACATCGTCGAGTGCATGTCTGTGCCCCCCGATTGGGCTAGGGGTTTACCCGTGTCTTGTGAAGCGAAGTACGCAAACAGCTACGGTGAGTGTTAATATGTCAAACGAAAGGAAGCTTATGATTGAGATGACGAAGAGACTGCTGGCTAAGCCGACCCCCTTAGAGATGGTGGTGAAAGAGTTAGTGGAAGCACAGCGAAGCAAGCTTGAAGCTGAGTCTGCATTGGACTACGCATACAGCATGGTTGAGTACAACACCCAACGAATCGAACGGCTGAAGCGCCGAGTAACTGAACTGCAAGGAGAGCAAGCATGAAAGACCAAACACACTTGATGTCACAGCCAAAAGGCGATGACACATGGATGGCGAAGACAGGCGGCTTTGCCCGTGACATGACCATGCGTGACCACTACGCTGGCCTTGCTATGCAGATACTTAAAGAAGATATTTGGGACTTTGCTTTGCTTTCAACAAATGCTTACGAACTAGCAGACGCAATGCTTGCTGCGAGGGAGGCGAAATGAACTTCAAAGACCTATGGAACAGCCAAGCAGACCATCAAAACCAATGGGACAGTTTGGGCGAAGATGAGAAGCTAGAGTTTGTAGCCGCACAGGTACGGGCGCGGTGCATTGAGTTGGTGCTGGCTGGTACGGCTATGCCCGTGCAGACACGGACGCTTGAAATCCTACAACGTGACCGCAGACGCATTGCTGCCCTGATTGAGGAGGATGGGAAGCCATGAACAAACGAGACATAAAGATGGACGATGCGTTGGCCGAGCAATGCTATGTCAACCCCTCTGACTTTGACCGTAAAAAATATGCTGCCCTTATCCGAGCCGATGAGCGTGAAGAGTGCATACAAAACGTCTTGCAGCAACACGAAGGCTTTGGTACAGAACATCAAGGTGTTGAGTACGTTAAACAAAGGATTGTTGACGCAATAAGAGCAAGGGGCAAGCCATGAACGACGACGAAAACGAGGACATGATTTTCAGTTTTGTTTTTGTTGCAGTCACCATATTCACTGTGCTGTTTGCTGTGGTTGGTGCTGTCCTAGTTGTATGGAGTTTTATATGAAAAATGAAGACGCATTGTTTGAAAAACTTGAGTTGCCGCAGCGCGGTTTCCAAGCCAAGCGGCAGATGGCTGCGGACAAGTTGAAGGTTGAAGAAGACGATGACATCCAAGACTACAAGCGCCCGTGGGTAGACCTGAGCGACTCGCAGATTGAGCAGGTCTACCATGACGTTGCGAAGCTACACCGTGGTGCGGCAATGCCTTGGGGTCAGATTCAATTTGGCAGGGCACTACAGGCTCTCATCAAGGAGAAGAACACATGACCCCAAGAAGCTTTGACGTTGACACCGCCAAGGAGATGGTTGGCGATGCGCGTATGCGCGTAATTGAAGCGAAGGCAAGACAGGATGCGGACAACGGAGTTAGGGACGGTATGGCGCATATGGAAGTCCAAGTCCGCTATTGGGATAGGGTAGTGCAGTCTATGGAGCTAGTTGTATACGATGCAGCGTACCGCAAACGGCTAGAAAGAATTAAACGTATGAAGGAGAAAAATTTTGACTAGCTGGGAGCGCACTTATACAGCAGACGAAGTAGACGCAATGATTGCACGAGCAATCATTGAAGCAAAAGCAGCCTTGGCACAGCCAGCGCAAGAGCCTTTGCACATTGTGCAATCAAACGGAAAGCATAGCCCGCTGCTGACGCACATGATGTCTAAACGAACCACCCCACCCCAGCCAGTGCAGGAGCCAACAGGGATGCTGCACATTGACCGATTGGGCCAATGGTTAGACGCAAGCCTAAAAGAACGCAAACGCCCGTGGGTAGGGTTGACGGATGAGGAAAGAGATATGTTTATTTACATAGATGAGAAAGACAAGCGACGATTCCGTAAGTACGGGAAATACATTGAGCAGTTACTGAAGGAGAAAAATAATGCTTAGCATCGAACACCAGCAAATGCTGATATGGGCATCACGCCCTAAGCGAGAAGACTTCAACGTGGACAACAAGGAACTAGATGAAGTCATTGCGGCTATCCGCAGGGCAGCACCGGAAAAGTTTATCAAGAGTAGCGTGATGGGTGTACGGAGGTTTTACGACGAGCCGAGGGACGGGGTAGTTACTCCCAACGATGGCTACGTGCGTTCACGTATGTCGAGCACTTACTAGGAGAAGAACGGATGAAGTGCCCCAACCTCAAGTGTGGGACATGGACACGGGTGCTAGAGACCCGCGATAAGCCCGAGAATCAAACCTACCGCAGATACGAGTGCGCCAACGGGCACAAGTTCAGCACACTGGAGCAAGTTGCTCAATTTAGAAAAGGCCGAAAGCCAAAGGAACCTGTATGACTGCCCCTACCTACACATGGTCGTTCTCCTCCTTGAAGGACTACATGAACTGCCCCAAGCAGTATCAGGAAATCAGGGTGCTTAAGTATTACTTCAAAGCCCCTACAGCAGCGATGACGTATGGTAACGAGGCGCACAAGGCAGCAGAAAACTATGTGAAGGATGGCACACCGCTGGCTAAGAACTACCTTAGCTTCAAGCCTGTCTTGGATGTGTTGATAGAGACCGAGGGTGAGAAGCTACCTGAGTACAGGATGGCAATGGATAGAGATGGTAACGCTTGTGAGTACGGCAAGGGCTACTGGGTGCGGGGCATCGTGGACTTGCTGATTCTTAACGGAGATACAGCGCACATCATTGACTACAAGACCGGCAGCAATAAGTACGCTGAACCCTTGCAGTTGAAGCTGATGGCGTTGATGACCTTTGCCCACTTCCCTCAGGTGCAGACCATCAAGGCGGGGCTGCTCTTCCTTGCTTACGATAGCTTCATGGATGAGTCTTACAAGCGAGAAGATATTGATACGCTCTGGACTTACTTCCACCAGCAACTAGCTAAACTGGATACTTCATACGCATCGGATGTATGGAACCCCAACCCGACGCCTCTCTGTGGATGGTGTCCTGTTAGAACCTGTGACTACTACAAGGAAAAACGATGAATACTTTGATTGACTATGCACACCCCATGATGATGGCTGAGCGGGCGCTGAAGAAGGCGCATGACTACCTGCTGGATAGGGACTATGAATTAGCCCTAGACCAGCTTAAACTAGCCATCATCGAGACCCGCGCCGCGAGTGTGGCGACCATTCATATGCAGGAGAGCAGCGATGCCATACGTTAAAAAACCAAGGCCGTACAAGAAAGAGTACGAGCAGCAGCAAGAGCGTGGTGAACTGCCCAACCGCATGGAGCGCCAACGTGCGCGAAGAAAGCTTGATGCCAAGGGCGTTGATCGCGCTGGCAAAGATGTAGCCCATGTCAAAGCATTGTCTAAAGGTGGCTCCAACAAGGATGGTGTGCGGCTTGAGAGTCCAAGTAAGAATCGTTCGTTTGCCCGCAAGTCTGATGGGTCAATGAAGTAAGAACCGCCGTAAGGTACGAGTGGGCGCTCGGGGGTTTTTATGATTTTGGCTTTCCCCCATAACCGTATCAGTCAGAGGTGTTTGCTCCTTTCGGCATCGATCTGACCGACTAGCCCCCGTAAGGGGCCATATCTAATTTAGTAAGGAACAGTATGGTTGTAGTTGAAGACACGGCAGTGCATCTGAAAGTGCCCTCCTCCGATTTGAAATACATCGTAGGATTCATAGACAAGTGCGAGGTGCTGAAGGACGATGGGACAGATGCAGAAGTCCTAGTCTACTGGGGTCTGACCGAGATGCAACGCTTGGTCAAAGTCTACGGGGATGCACCCAACCCGATGAGCAAAGAGTACACATGGCCTGGCTTGTATACGCCGTTCAAGCATCAAGAAACTACTGCATCATTCCTTGCGCTACGCGACAGGTGCTTCTGCTTCAATGAAGCTGGCACGGGCAAGACATCCTCAGTCATTTGGGCCGTTGACTACCTCATGCAGATAGGGCAAATAAAGCGTGTTCTCATCATCTGTCCACTGTCCATCATGTACTCCGCATGGCAAGCAGATATATTTAAAACAGCGATGCACCGCACTGTGGGTGTGGCTTATGGCGATGCAGCAAAACGGGCCAAGATAGTCAAGGGTAGCTACGAGTTCGTCATCATCAACTACGACGGGGTAAACACAGTCTCCCCTGAGATAGCCAAGGCAGGGTTTGACCTGATTGTGATTGATGAGGCCAACGCATACAAGACTGTGACCACTAAGCGCTGGCGCACCTTGGCGAAGCTAATCACCCCCTCGACACGACTATGGATGATGACGGGCACACCTGCCTCACAGTCACCGCTGGATGCGTTCGGCCTTGCTAAGCTAGTCAATCCCAACGGCGTACCCAAGTACTTCACTGCGTGGCGCGACAAGGTGATGCAGCAGATCACACGCTTCAAGTGGATACCCAAGTCCTACGCCAAGCAGCTAGTGTTCGACTGCTTGCAGCCCGCTATCCGGTTTGAGAAAGCACAGTGCTTGGACTTGCCACCGCTGGTGTATCAGACACGCGAAGTGCCGCTGTCCCCGATGGTCTTGCGGTACTACCAACAGCTAAAAAGTCAGATGCTGATTGAGGCTGCTGGTGAGCAGATCAGCGCAGTCAATGCAGCGGCTCAGTTGAGCAAGCTGCTACAGATTTCGGGTGGAGCAATCTACACCGATACCCACGAGGTGGTGGAGTTCGATATAGCCCCACGCCTCAACGCCTTGATGGAAGTGCTAGAAGAAACTGAGCAAAAGGTAATTATTTTTGTCCCGTTTCGGCACACGATCGATCTTGTTTCCCGCCACCTAGTTAAAGAAGGAGTTACCAATGAAATAATTAACGGAGACGTACCCGCAAGAGCACGCGCTGACATCATCAATCGATTTCAGACCGCGACAGACCCACGGGTCTTGGTTATCCAACCACAAGCCGCCTCACACGGCGTTACCCTTACCGCCGCAGACACCGTTGTCTTTTGGTCTCCCGTTATGAGCGTAGAGACCTACCTGCAATGCGTTGCGCGGATAGACCGAGTAGGACAAGTGAACAGCATGACTGTGGTTCACCTGCAAGGCTCAGAGGCTGAGCGCAAGGTCTATCAGATGCTGCAAGGCAAGGTTAATTCCCATGAGGCACTAGTCGATTTATACAGACAGGAGATAGGACTGTGATTGAAGAAATAGATGAAATCGCAACTACAAAGTTGGATGAATTGGTCAAGGTATACTTGACAATACGTAATGAGCGTGACAGAATGGAAGCGGAAATGAAGGGCCAAATGAGGGAGCTTGACGATGAGTTGAGCCTCCTTGAGCAGACCTTCATGTCCACATGCAACGAGAGCAACGCGAAGAGCATACGGACGAGTTACGGCACAGTGATTCGGAAGTTGAACGAGCGGTACACCGTAAATGACGGAGACAGCTTCCGTAAATTCATTCTGTCGAATGGCGCGGTTGACCTGTTTGAAGCACGTATTCATCAGGGCAACTTCAAGGAGTTCCTCAAGGAGAACCAAGCCGATGGGCTACCTCCCGGAGTGAATGTAATGAGGGAGTTCACGATTGTCGTGCGCAAACCCTCCAACTAGTAAATTTAGTAACAAGGAAAATTGAAATGAGTAATGACCTCGCAACCCTGTTTGGCGGCGCAGTAATGACCCCCATCGAAGGCCTCGACGAAGATACCCTTGCAGTAGCGGGCGGTATGCGGCAGAGCAAACGCATCTCCATCAAAGGTGGTGTGTTCCGTAAGTACGCTGGCGGGAAAGAGATTGGCGCTATCGAAGATCGCCACATGAACGTCATCTTTGTGAAGATGGCACACAAGGCCTCGCGTATGTTCTACGAGGGCGTTTTCCAAGAAGGTCAGAAGGTGAGCCCTGCTTGCTGGTCTACCGACTCTGAGAAGCCCGATGCGGATGTGAAGAACCCCTTGGCCTCTGCTTGCCTTGACTGCCCCAAAGCGGTTAAAGGCTCCGGTCAGAACGGTACTGGCACAGCTTGCCGCCTGTCTTGGCGCACTGCGGTGGTATTGCCTAACGACCCTGCTGGCGATGTGATGCAGCTGGTGCTGCCCGCTACGTCGGCCTTCGGCAAAGAAGATAACGGACGATTCCCCTTCCGGTCTTACATCCAGCACTTGGCGTCACACAACGTCAGCGCAGGACGGGTCATCACTCGGATGGCGTTTGATACCAAGGCCACTGCGCCGAAGGTTGTGTTCACCCCCGCTGGCAAAGTGCCTGATGAAGACCTGCCCATCATCGCCCAACAAGCGAAGAGCCCCGCTGCCGAGTCTGCTATCAAGATGAACGTCTTCCAAGCAGATGTAGCCGATGAAGTGCCGAGCCATCGTAACGACATCGCAGCCACCCCCGAACCCGAAGTTGAAGAGCCAGTCAAACGCGAGTCCACAAAGCCCGCCGCCGCTGAGAAGGACATTTCGGATGTAGTTAAAAAATGGTCTAAGAAGTAAGGAATAGGAATGTCACGGTCATACAGTGAAGCGTTTTTAATTGAGTTGCACAAGGCCAACCCCCACAGGGCTGGCACTGCGCTGGCGCTAGCATGCGTCAAAGCTAACCTACCCGCTAAGTACGTGGCGTGGGCACTTGGTGTGACGAGGATGACTGCGTTTAGCTGGTTCCGTGGCAAACCTATCCGACACCGTAATCTACTGAAGGTCGAGACCTTTACAGACCTTGTTGAGAGTGACACTGCCAAAGGCTTGCTACCCGCTAAGTCCAACAAGGTGGCGCTGGAATATCTTGAAGCAATGGTAGGAAGGATATACCCCAACGTAAGATAATTTTTTGTGGTGAGTCTGTAAATACCCCATTAGGGGCTTAAGGAACAGTTTTGAAGATGGTGCAATCCATTACCACCACACCTCATCAACAGAGCGGGCATAGTTCCGCTCTTCTTAACTCTGCGAGACATGTTAAAACAATTCTACGAGAAAGCATTACCCACGCAGGGTGTTTACTGTATCAGTGGCATAGACAAAACCGGCAAGGTCAGCAACAGATTTGCAGAAACACTCGATGATGTATTGAGCACGATTGAGAGACTAAAAAAGACACAGAACGTATTCGTAGCACTAGGCTCCTTTGAGGGCTACAGCCGTAAGGCGGTTGACTGCATGTATGTGCGGTCATTCTTCATTGACCTAGACGTTGGTGAAAAGAAGGACTACAAGGACAAGGCTGACGCGCACACTGCGCTCTTCAAGCTACAAGGCGCTGCTGGTCTACCCGACCCAGTGGTGATTGACTCAGGCGGTGGCATACACGCTTACTGGCTGATGGATGAAGACATACCCGCTGAAGAGTGGAAGACATACGCTGAGAAGTTCAAGGCGTTGTGCATGTCCCACATCACTATCGACCCCGTGGTGACTGCCGATGCTTCACGCATCATGCGTTCACCTGACACGTGCAACTTCAAGACAGACCCGCCGCGCCCTACGTCCGTTATCAGCGACGAGATTCATGTCTATGGCTGGCAAGAGTTCCGCGAGTTCCTAGGTGGCCCAGCAGCAGAAGGGGCGCAGGCTGAAGAGGCGTTGCCCATAGCTGTAGCAGACATCCTTGCCGAGATTCCCAAGGGGCTGGACGATGACACCAAGGCCATGCTCAAGCTGGACAACTTTGGCAAGACGTTCGCAGCGTTAGCGCAGAAGAGCATTGATGACGAAGGCGGCTGCAACCAAGTCAAGTACATGCTGGAGAACGCCGCAACGCTTGAGGAGCCGATGTGGTTTGCAGGGCTATCCATAGCCAAGTTTTGTGATGACGCAGCCACAGCAATCCATGACATATCTAACGAACACCCTGACTACAGCTATGATAAAACAGAAGACAAGGCAAGTCGCTTTCCTGCTCCGCGCACCTGCTCATGGTTCATTGAAAACTACCCCGAGCGATGCGATAGCTGCCAACACCGGGGAAAGATTGTTAGCCCCATCGTCCTTGGACGGGAACTCAAGGTCGCAGCAAAAGCTGATAAAGAGGAATCAGTTCGGGAAGAACCGAATACCAAAACGGTTTCAGAATTTCCAGAATTCTTAATGCCCTTTGTGCAGGGCGTCAACGGCGGCATCTACTTCGTCCCTGCACCCAAGATAGATAAAAAAGGCATCAAGCACCAAGACGACCCTATCCTCATCCTCCCCCATGACCTGTACCCTATTCAGCGGATGTTCAGCCCACACGATGGCGAATGCTTGCTGATGAAGTTGGTTTTACCCAAAGACGATGTACGGGAATTTCTTGTACCGATGAAGCAGGTGTACGCGAAGGAAGCATTCAAGGCGCTCATGGCAGCAAACGGGGTATTCGCTTCAAGCAACAACACAGAACACCTAATGAACTACGTAGTGAAATGGGCTCAATATATGCAGACAGTGAACAAGGCAGACCAAATGCGTATGCAGATGGGTTGGACAGAAGAACGAGTAGACGAAGCTAGGTGGCCTAAGCGCAGCTTCGTTATAGGCAAGAAGGAAATCACAATCACCGGAGAGACCATTGACGCACCGTCCTCCCCGTTCGTTAAGAACCTTGCAAAACACCTAGTGCCACATGGCACGTATGCACGTTGGCGTGAGTCGATGGACTACTTGAACAACCCTGAGTTTGAGTTGCATGCCTTTGCGTCGATGAGCGGGTTTGGCTCTCCATTGATGTGCTATACGTCCACTTCGGGCGTGGCTATGAGTCTTTTTGGGAAGTCAGGCAATGCCAAGACCGGCGCTATGTATGCGGGTCTCAGCGTGTTTGGAAATCCGAAGAACTTGAGCGTTGTGGCAGCTACTGAGAACGGCTTAACAGGCCGATACCTTGGACTACACAGCTTGATGTTTGGGCTTGATGAGATCGGCGATAAGAAGGCCGAAGACTTGGGGCGGCTCATCCACGCTGTGTCGCATGGCAAGGCCAAGATTCGTATGCAGGGGTCGGTCAACGCTGAGCGGGAATACGAGATGTCCGCATCCATGATTGCCACGTTCACCACCAACCACACCATCTACGGCAAGTTGGAGAGCGTCAAGGCTAACCCCGATGGAGAGGCAGCACGACTGATTGAGTTGCATATCCATAAACCTTCGCTATTGGAACGTGAAGGTCAATTAGGGGAATATATCTTTGATGCCTTCAACTTCAACTACGGTCATGCAGGGCCGATGTTCATCAAGGAAGTGATACGCCTAGGTGACAACTACGTGCTAGACCACATAGCCAAATGGAATGAGAAGTTTAAGAGCGACTTTGGAATCCACACCCAGTACCGGTTCTATCAAAACTTGGTGGGCGCTAACTTTGGCGGGGCATCAATTGCCAACGAGCACAACATAACCGCCTACAACCTTGACCGCATCTATCACGAGACTGTCCGCGCCATGATCGACATCAGGGACAACGTGGTCAAGGTGAACCGTACTGACTACTCTTCATTGCTGGGCGACTTCATCAACCGGAACATGGGCAACATACTGGTCATCAAGAACAACAACGTGACGATGGAACCCCGTGGACAGATCGTGGCTAGGATTTGCAGCGACGAGCATCTGCTGCAAGTATCAAAGTCAGAGTTCAAGAGGTTCCTTGCTGAGAAGCAGATCAGCCCACGCGAGTTTGAGTTTGAGATGAAGGGCAAGAAAATCCTGATAGACGACAAGAAGGGCCGGTTAACCACTGGCTGGAAGTCAGCTATCCAAGTAGACCCAGCGTACCTGTACTGGTTCAAAACCGAACTGGACATCTTTGATGATTCTGGAACCTGAGTGGCTGTTCCCGTTTAGCGGCATGGAGATCGGGGATAGCTTCTTTATCCCTACCCTTCGATTTGCGGAGATGATCTACGCCCTAGACTGCGGGGCCAAGCGCGCTGGGATGCTGGTCAAGTCTTTTGTGACCCACAAGGATGGGCACTTGGGAGTCCGCGCTTGGCGTGTCCGCTAGGGTTCAACCCCATAGGCCTTGAATGCCTCAATCATCTGCCGCTTCACCATGTTCTGCCGCAGGATGTTTAACCGAAGCATATCTTGCCTGTCCTTTAGGGAGATTGGCATGACACGGATGTCATTGGCCTCTTTCCTAATGCGGTTCAAGCTACCTAGCTGGGCGTAGTAAACCCCCACGGCAAGCTCCGCTGTTGGGTTGTCTGAGATGAACTTGTAGTAGGCCTCAGTTGAGGTTTTCTTTAGCGTTTTAGACCGCTCATCTAGGTTCTTTATCTTGTCCTCAACTGCTGTGAAGTCACGCGCATCCACGTTGGACTTAGCACCGAAGAACGAGCCAAGTAATGGCAGGTCTGTCTTGGGGTTGAAGTTTTTATCGCCTGCGCCGATGTCTACCCAGCTATACGCAAGCTCACCTAAGCGCGCATAGCCATCTACGTAGCTGTTGGCAAAGAAGTACATCGTGTTAGGGCTGAGGTTCAGTACCCCACCAGTGCTGTTGTACGCCCATGCTGACAAGTCTTTCCACGCCTCGGGAATCCTATCTCCACCAGTGAAGGCGTCGCCGAACTTCCGCTGCGATGCGCTGTTGATAGTCTGCCCAATACCGTTCACATTGAACAGGTACTCGAAGTAGGGCCGCATGACGGAAGGCAGCAGAGAATCGCCCAGCCAATGCAGGGGCTTCTCCGTGATAGGGATGCGAGACACAGGCAACGGCAAGAACGAGTCAGCCAGCGCACCAAGCGCGATGTTACCCATGCCATCCTTGAGAGAGGTGTTCCCGTGCATCATGCCCGCCATCTGTGCCCCCATGGATAGGAACGCACCAAGCCCGAAGCCCCAAGGCATCTGGAACACAACGTCCTTGCCCATGCCCATAGCTTCAGACACACCGTTGGGGATGTGGAACCGAGCGTACTTAGTCCACTGCTGCATGTTGTCGTACTGAGTGGAGTTGCGGTCCCACTCATCATCGGGAGCCATCAGTGAAGACATCCACCACAGGGTGTAGCCAATACCAAGAAGCGTGCCGGTCATTAGCTGCGCATTGGTGCGAAGCTCCTTGAACTCAGCCATGTACTTCTCTGCTGCCGCCTTGTCACCAGCTATGTTGGCGGGCATGTTATCCCTAGCTTGTTTTTCCGATGTAAGAGCAGGGGCCACGGTCTCAATAGCCCGCACCGCGCCGGTAGCCGATGGCCTGATGAACATATACAACGCACCAAGCTGTTGCGCCTTCTCGCCCGCCTTCTCAAAGTTGGCTAGGTTCTTAGTCTCCGCCGCTGCCTGCACGCTTGCCGCCCGTTCTGCTGGAGACATTGCTTCTCCCGGAGCCTTAACGTCTGACATGGTGAGTTTGTTCTCTGCGTAGAACCGCTCCTTGTAAAGCATGTAAGCAGCCGTACGGCTGGTGAATTCAAACATGCCGTTCCAGCTATCGAGCATCGTCTCAATCTGGTCTTTGGTCCGCAAGATGCGGTTGCGCTTAAAGCTCTTTAGTTTTTCGAGGTTGCCTTTGAGCGAGAAGTTTTCCACGTAGGTAGTCTTGCCACCAAACTGAATCATCTCCAGCATGGCCTTCACAAACGGGTCTTTATCCGCCATATCAGCCAATCGCTTCTGGCTTGCGGGGTCACCCTTCTCGTGGAATATCGCTACCTCAAGAGCCTTGCCAAGGCCGTTCTTGCTCACTTGGTATGCAACATCCTTGAGATACGTAGCGGACTTCAACGGGCCAAGCTTGCCCCCACCAATATTCCAAGCGTTGGTCAGCGCATCGACCACGAAGTTCTTCGGTGCGAAGTTGAGGTTGTACCGAGTGTGCGTCGAGCCAATCCACGAAGTGACGTTGTTAGCCATTTGCAGCATGATGTTGCTGTCCTTGAAGGAGTAGCGCAATGCTTGCAACTGCTTGGGGTCGGTCACTTTCAAGATGTCAATAGAACCGTCTTCGTTGTAGTGGAATATGTACTGACCGCCTTTGAACTCTTGCAGGTTAGCCACACCACGGTCTTCAAACTTGATGTTCTTGTGAACAACGCCGCGCAAGATTCCTGTACCGTTAGGGTTGTACTTGGGGTCTGCGGAGAGAGCGTTCTTGATTGACTGTGTGTAGTTACGCACACCAGCACGCCGTGCGCTGCGGAACGCATCGTTCAATACTTGCAGCACAGGGTTGTCGGCAATACTAAAACGGCCTGTGGCTTCGTACTCGATCTCCTGCATGTCTACCCCGTTGCCCATCCGGTTAGGGTCAAGTGAGTGGTCAACCTCAGAGTGTTTTGCCTTGCCCTTGAACGGCATGTAGTGTTGGTAGTTGTACATCCCCACAAGGTTGTCAACGGGGGTAGACCAGTAGTTACCAATTTTGTTCAAGTCAGCAGTAGCCTTGTTAATCCTCTGCATGGTCTCAAACACTTTCATAGCCGCCGCCCTACGCTCAGGAGACACTATGGCATTGTCATTGAACTGAGTCTTGCGCAGTTGAACCTCATCGTTCGTTATACCCAATGCGTTGTACAAGCTATTGTCGATGTCAAGCCTTGGGTCTTTCTTTGTAGACGTTGCTAAGCTGGGGTTTGCTTTAAGTTGTTCTTGATGCCGTTTTATTGCAGCATCGATCTGGGCCTTTGACAGGCGCGGGCTATCACCAAACGGGTCACCATAGTTTTTAGAGAGGTACGTTAGTTCTGCCCACAGCGCAGTCCGTTGGGCTTCTGTCAGTTTGAACTTGTGGATGATGCCCGGCTTACCAGTACGCATGTCTCCGAGGATGTCAATGCGGCGTTGTGCGGCACTAATAGGCTGTCCGTTATGTATTAGGTCTTTTATTGTCCTGAGCGGTACAGACACAATAAATTTAGCCAAGCGGCGCTCAGGCTCGTGCAGCATCTCGCCAAACAACTGCAGGTCTACAAGTGCCTCATCAAATCCTTTGCCAGCTATCTTGACGTACTCATTGACCGCCTTTTTGTAATCCTCAAGCGGCACTCGCAGGTGGTGGTCAAGGAAGTTGCGCATCTCCCCCATAGAGAGGTCGAGGTGTTCTGTCACGTTGTTGAACGCCTTGGTCATGTCACGAATGACCTTACCGCCCAAGTCTTGTCGTCTGAAATAGCTCCTAGCCTCGTACGTCCGGTCTTGTACCAGCCGCGCCATGTTGCGCCATCCATTTTGCGTAAGCAGTGACTTAAACACTCCGGTATCTTGCCCACCCTCAGGAAGCCCTTGCTCCTTCATAGCTTCTCTTAGCTTGGGGTTATTGATACCACCACTACGAAGTTCTTCGGCTGTGCGTGGCGTAGGTGCAGGCTTAGACTTAGCCGACAAATCTCCTGCCTCAAACAGAATAGCTTTAGTCTGTGGAGCCATGACATCTTCAAAAGCAGCGGCTAGCTCCATCAAGAAATTTTGATGAACGTATTTACCTTGTTCGGTTTCACGCTTTTTTGAGCGCAAAAAGTCAGCTAACGATACTTCTTTATTTACATACCTATAGTTATTAACCGCTGCTTCTTCTTCAGAAATTGACCCAGCTTCCTCTTCTTTTTTTAATTCTTTTTGTCTGGTTTTGTTAATTTTTGTTTTAACTAGCCGAACCCCAACGACAATAAGCTCAGCAACAGATAATTTGAGCGCCGTCCACGCAGACATAGGTGCTTTTGATATATTGCTTATATTTGCAGTTTCGGGTTCATCAATTTTATTGAACAGTAAAAAACCAAGACGGCTATCTGCTGGTAAGTTAATATCAACCAGTTCGTTTTGAAAATCACTGTCAGTTATTGAGTAAGCAAGAAATTCAAATACGCTCTCATATGCATTAGGATATTTTTCACCAAATGGTACGTTTTCTTCATCGACATGGTCACGGGTAACCGCCATGATTTTGAATATTTGTTCAGCCGCTGCCCGTTGCGAGGAGGTTAACGACTCAGGGTTGTTTAGGTACTTGTAAAGCACCTGCACGGTAACTGCATGAACAGCTTCGTGCAAAAGAATAGTAGGTGACGCAGACCTAATGGAGATTTTGCCAATGTGTACATTGTCTCCAGATACATGGCTAGGGTCGTACTGCCCAAGGTCGTTGTTAGATAGCTTTCTTGTAAGTACAAGCAGTGGAGGAGACTTCATCTCCTTAACCATAGAAGCCACTGCGTTGGCAATAATTTTGTTGAACGCGCTTACGGACTTCATGTTGCTGATGTGGAGCAACGCCTCATGCAGCTTGCCATCAGCTATTAGCTCTTCCAGTTTTTTGTAGTCGTTAAGGCCTTCTGACCTAACTTCATTAGCGCCACTTCCAAACCGGGGCTTAGTAACCTCTCCCGTAAATATATCAACTTCGGGTACGTACCCTTTATTTAAGCGTTCTTTTAGCTCTGCTGACTCACGCTGAACCCGCTCTTGAGCGGTCTCAAACTTTTTGCCTTCTTTTGAAAAACGCTCTTCATTACCCTGTCTAATTTGGGCTTCTTCTGCTGCAATTTTGTCAGAGGGCTCTTTAGCTAAATTCTCAGCCAAGTTGGTAAACGCCCGGTCTATCTGCAGCCCCGAGAAGTTGGTTTTGCCTTCTTTGTTAACCAAGCCACTCTTAAATGCTTCCTTAGCCGCATCAGAAAGATCACGCCATGCGGGAAACGGATTTCTAAATATCCTGCCCATATGGGGGCGGGAGTCGTTGTACACATTGACAAGACGCTTTTCACTCTCAGATAGCCACTTGTATGACCGGTCAGTCAAAGCCTGCACCACTGCCTGAGCCGCTTTGCGGTGCTCAAACATAGCCACATCTCTTGGCGGCGGCGCGCCGCGCTCTGCTTCAAGGTCAGCCCTTGTTGGCTGCGCTTGTTTACGAACGTAATCCCCGTACCTAATCTCTTTGAAGTAGATGTCTTTGAGCGGGCCCATGTCCGACCAAGACGGGATAAGAAGTATTGGCTCAGGGCTAAACGACCTAACCAATTCGTTAGCTTTTTCTTCTTCAGCAATAGCTTTGCTTACTACATTTGCTAGTTCTGTTAACTTAGCCTTATTGCCTTTTAATTTTTTTAACGCTCTAGTAGTAGCGTACTCTGTAGGCTCAACGTCTTCGGTAATACCGGCAGATTTTTTGTACTCTGCTTCCGCATTTAACGCTTCATTGGCTTTATCACTAGCAGCTTTTAACGCTTTGATTGCTGCTAGGCGTTGGTTGTTGTGCTGTTTAGCTTTAGCGTTGTGATCTGCTCTGACTTTTTCAAACGCAGCTATGTCTTCTTTAGAAGTCTTGAATCTAGTACCAGCTTCTTTTGCATCTACCTCTTCAAAATCAAGCCGTCGTTGTTCATCTTGCAGGCTCTCTTCTTCAGCAGCAATTTGATAAGCTAACTCTTGGTTGAGCTCAGGGCTTATGTCAGGGTCGTACTTATAAGCTGTGCTTGGTTCTTCTTTCTCAGCCTTGGGTTTCTCAGCAGGCTTTGCAGGTGCTTGTTGACGCACGTAGGGGCCCGGCTCGGTTTGCCATTGCGTACCAAGTGCAGGGGGTTTGGGGTTGTATGCAGGGCCGGGGAACCCAGAAGGTTGAAATTTCACATCCCCAGCTAGGGTCACGTTTTCTTTAGCTAGTTTTTCAAGGCGAGCTTTTGCATCTGCTGCTCGGGCCCTAGCCGCTGCCGAAGAATCTACTGCACTGAGCACCCCGCCTTTAGGGGTTGCGCCGGTCAACGGCATGTTGTGCTTACGCTCTAGCGAGTTAACCGTGTCTAGGGCTTTTTTGTCGTTGGGGTTAGCAATAAGCTTGTTAAGCGCGCTTGTGTAGACGTTGGTAAACGCCTTGTTCATGGGGATAGCAACAGGGGCCGGAGGTGTAGGGGGCGTTACATCTACAGGGGGCGCAGGAGGAGGCGTTACGGTAGTGGTCGTTACATCTGGGGCTGGGGTTGTTTGTTGTCCTTGCGCCGTTGTTTGCTGGGTTTGAGCGGCTTGAGTGCCATCGGTAGTTCCTTGTATGTCGGGGATGTCTGTGAGTTGTTCGCCACCAGCGGCAAAATACTGGCGTAGTGCTTGGACAGCCAGCACCCTAGTGCTCTCGCCCTTAGTCTTGTCGGCTTTAGGCGCAGGTAGGCCAAGCTCTTTCATCTGAGCTATTAGCTTCCGAGTGTCCTCCGGCTTGATCATCTCCGCTTCTTTGCCTTCGGGGATGGCGTCTATATAGGCTTTGAGTTTTTCTGCAAGCGGGTTTGGAGGGGCCGGGGGAATGATCGAACCGGGCGGGGCGGCAATAGCAGCGTTGAGCGAGGCTAGTTCGGCTTCAGTGGGCAGTCTGTCAGCTTCCTTAACGTCCATGCTCGAAGTTGTAAACCGGTCTCTGAGGTCCGTCTGTTCTTTTGTAGTCTGGTCAATGACGTTCTGTACAGCAGCATCGCGCCTAGCAGTGTAGGCTTCACGCCCGCCAGAAACAGCACCCATACCAAGGCCAGCCAGACCCTCCAAAGCGCCTTGTCCGGCAACGCCACGCATCGTGGGCACATCAAAGCCCTGCCGTTGCAATGCAAGGTTCTTAGCTAGTTGCTCTTGTCCGCCTTGGAAGCCTTCGCCTACGAATTCTGTGCCACCAGTAATTCCAGCCTGCTTTACTACGCCACGCTCAACAGCCTTTGCAGCAGCATCTTTAGTGGCTAGTTTGACTGCTTCTTTCTGGGCTGCGGTAGTAGCAATCCCTTTAGCCACTTGACGAGCTATAGCAAGCTCCGCACCACTTGATGCCGCAAAAGCCCCGATTCCCGCGCCTATCAAAATCTGGTCTAGGTTCTTGCCACCATAGTTCTGAGCTTCAACAGCAGCCTTCTCAATCTGCTCGGGTGACATCTTAGTTTTTTCACTAAGCACTTCCTTAGTGGCTTCGTAGATAGAGCCCTTGATCGTGCCCGCACCCATCACTGCACCAGTACCAAGCGTTGCTGCGGTAGCTACGAGCGGAACCCCACCAGTAAGAGTAGTGCCTACTGCGGCAGCAATGGCGGGAGCGGCTGTACCAAGAGCGTTAGAAAGTAAGTCTACAGGAGCAACGCTAAAAGCCTTACCTGCGGCTACCACCTGCGACAGGACACCCTTGTCCTCTGCATCTTTCATGATGCGTGCTATCTCTTGACTGTCCTGCTTGGACTGCGCGCTGTACAGCGCCGCGATGTAGTCCTCTACACCCCTAAGATTTTTTGATACATCGCTATCTGCACCGAAGGCATCGGCAACCATCCGTATTCCAGTGATTGCACCAGCACCTACCTTCAACGGTACGTCAGCAATTTCACGCAAAAGCGGGAATGACTCCCTCTCAGGCGCAGCAGGGCTAAGCGACGTTTCAATAGAATCAGCGGGAGGTGTCCACGCTTTTGTAGTGCTTGGCTGTGTTAGTACAGCATCAGCCGGTGGAGTCCACGTTTTTGCAGGGCTTGGCTGTGTCAACACAGCATCGGCAGGAGGAGTCCAAACCATGGTTAATTATTTCTTGGTGTAGGTTTTGCCGTCAGGGCCCGTTAGTGTTTGTCCTGATTTAAGTGTAGGCCATTTCTTATCAAATTCAGCCTGTGATGTAGCTCCCGAAGTAGGGGCAGCGTCACTACGAGTAATTCCAACCCGCGACTCAGCCATCTTAAGCGCATCGTCTGCCATTTGGCGCTGCTTTGCAAAGCTAGTTTCATAGTCTTTAAGCGCTTTTTTGGCGCTATCTATGATGGATTTATTAGTAGACGATTCAGGCATGCTGGCTGTTTGGCGCAACTGCTCATACGCAGGGGTTTTCATTATGTTGTCAATGCGGCTTTCAACAGTCGCAGCAAGAGATTGAGCGCCTTGGTACAAAACTTGGTTTTTAGTGTCAGTGCGACCCGTTGCGTCGTCTTGCCTAGCTTGCGCGGATAGTCGCGCAGCTTGACGGCGCGTTTCGGCATCGCTATCTATCTTTAGTTTATCCACCACATCCCGCATGCCTTGGACTTTTTCATCCGATGTTGCGCGTATAGTGGCAGCATCAGTCGAACCCTTAGCGCTAATCTTTTGGCCCGCAATACCAGCCGTAGCTGTGGCAAGTTTCTCTTGTAAGTTACTAGCAGTCTCAGCAGCTTTTTGTTTTTGCTTACCAGCTTCGTCCCACATACCAAGCTTCTCCATCCGAGTAGCTTCGCCCAGTTCATAAAGAATCTTGTCCGCTTGCTGCATTGCTGCACGCTTATCCGTGCTGTCTTGAACCATGTCAGGAATGGTTTTTCTCAGCGCAGTCATACCAGCAACAAGAGTGTTACCCGGCGTAGAACCCCACGTTGCAAAAAACTCTGCACGGCGTAGGTATTCACGATTTTTAAAAGTATTCTCAGTATCAGCGCGTTGAGCTTGTTGCGACTTCAAGTACTGATCGCGTGCCTCTGAGTTGTCAAGGCCTTGAGCTTTTCTACCAGCTAATGTGGCTGCGTAGCGTGTTTCTTGCGTTTTATCAGCTTCAGCTTGTGCGTTTGTAGCAGCAAGCTGTATACCAGCGAGCGGGTCAACTTCAGGTGCAGGGGGCGGGGCGGGCGCAGGGGCAATTAAATCGGGGCCAACATAGGCTGGAGCGTTTCTGCTGAGTAGCTCAGGTGGGGCGGTTTGGGGGTTACCAGTTAACTTTCCTGATGTATTGCCAGCAGCTGTGGCTTGCATAACCCCTTGGCTCATAGCACGTTTTTGTTCTTCAGTAAGCGGAGGCAATGTGCCCACTTTCTTACCGTCGGCGAACGCAATGATGCCGCCACCAGCGTAACCAGCGTTGTAGTCCACACCCATAGGGCCCACGCCCTCAGGCGCAGCAGACATCTGAGGCCTTGCATCCATACCAGCTTGGCGTTGTTTAAGGATTGCTACAGCCATTTCTCGAACTTTAGGGCTAGGAGATTCTGTGGCCTCTTTCTTTAAGGCCTCATCTGGCATGGTTGCAAGCTGGCTCATAACTTCACCACCAACGTCGTAGCGGGGAATGGACGTAATGCCGCCCGAGGCCATGCTCTTAACAGCACCGCCCTCTGCTTTCATCTGCGCCAAAGAACCTAGAGCGCCAACAGCACCAATGCCTTGCGTGATGGGGTTAGCCTGCGCTTGGTACTGCTGGGTAGTCTGAGCCTGCATGGGCAGGCCACGAAGCATATTAGACATCGTGCCCAACTGCATCAGCGGATACTGCTGTGCGTTGGCGTAGTCTTGCATTGCTTGGTTGATAACCTGCTGTTGGTTCAACTGCTGTTGCTGGCCCACCTGATTCTGCAGACCGTAGATGCCCTGTTGCGCTTGCAGTCCTTGGCTACCAATACTGGCTAGTTGGTTAGCGCCTTGTAGACCAGTCTGTAAACCCTGCATCCCGTAGCCTGCGCCATACTGACGCGACTGCTCATTAAGCTGATTGGCTGCTTGTCCGTACTGAGCACCCAAGCTTGCTGCTTGTAGGTTCTGCCCAGCGTTGAACTGCCCTGCTTGATTCAGTGCAGCTTGGTTAGCCAGCCCAGTCTGTTGCGCAGCGCTTAGATTCTGTTGGCCTACAGTAAGACCTGCTTGTTGATTAGCTTGCTGCGCCGCTAACCGTGCTTGCTGTTCTGCATTGAACTGCTGCTGTGCTTGCTGATACGCGGCTTGGGAACCCTGCGCTTGGATGTCACCCATCTGTTGGCTAAGGTTGCGCTCGCGTTCCGCACGCATGATGGCATCCCGACCCCCACCAAAAGCTCCGGCCTGAGCCGCTTGTGCTTGTTGTTGCGTACCTTGGATACCTGACTGGCGTTGTGCTTCGCGCTTTTGGATGTCCACCACGCTCTGCATGTACGGAGACATGTAAGCATCTGCTGCACCGGGTCGAGTAAAACTCTGGGTGCGAACACGTTCCGCAGGCCCCATCTGGTAACCCTGCATTGTTTGCGCGCCATATCCAATACCTTGGGGATTGAATTGACTGCCGTAGTTGCTTGGGGCGTAGTTAGCCCCTAAAGCCCGTTGCGTTGCCTGTTGAGTAGCGCCTGCCGCCGCGCCAAATTCACCCGGTACTTGCATGCCTGCAATGCCTTGTTGGGCCTGTTGCTGTAGTGGGCTAAATCCTGCAATAGCTCTGCTGGGGTCGTAGCTAGTTAAATTGCCAGCAGCATCATATTCACCACCATATGCTTTGTAGGGTTGGAAGCCAGTTACATTGCTCCCATCCATCTTGAACAGTTGCTGTTGGGTTGCCCCCAGCATGTTCTCCACATACGGACGTGCGTACTCTGGTACGTTTGTATTCTGTACCGTACTGCTAGTTTGCGTAGGCGCTCCGCCACCACCTTTACCCATGATCTACTCCTTCAAGAGGCAGTTGGAAAGTAACCCAAGTACCTTTGTAGCCATCGTTCTGAAAGACTTTAGCCCAGCCTCGGCGTGCTGTGGACTCAATGCCGTCGCATCCCATGTCTTTAGCGTAACGTCTCAGAAGGCTCAGCATAGGGTCTTTCCAACTCTTTAGCTCTACACCACCACAAAACTGCATCGTCAAGTACTTGCTGCGTGGGTACACGGCAAAATTAGTGACTACAGCGCCTTTTATTTCAACACCGTCATAAGCCACCCACAGGTCATGGTCATAACCAATAATGGAATTATAGATGTCGTCAACTGTAAAGCGCCCATGCGTGTGCTCGGCTGCTTTTTGTAAATACCCCTCAACTTTGTCCCAGCAGGTGTCTATAAACTCCCTAGGAACCATTGAGACTTCAATCATGCAGGCAAATACTTACGAGGATCAATCTGTTTACCTTGCTTTGAAGTGCCTGTTCGGCCTTTGCGTATTCGTTTCATCATTGCATCAAGTTGTTTTGCGCCCGCTTCGGTTGAGCCATTACCCAGATGTGACACCACATCCGCAGTGATGACGTACTCTCCGTCGGCTAAACGTGCTGGTTGGCGATTGTTGATGGTAGCAGGGATGTTGTCACTCATGCCATCACCGGGCCCACGAAGTAGCCTAGGGTTTCCCCCAGCAGCGTAGCCACCAAGGTTGTACGGCGCATGGATAGAAGTGATACCACCTCGGGCCATGCGTTGGAAACCGTAGGGGGTAGAAAGACCACCTTGAGCAGCTTCGCTACCACCACGATAGCCGGGGTCTACAGCGCCATAGCCGGGGCCATATCCATTCCCAGCCGTAGCATCTCGGCCCATAGCGTTACCCACGGCGTTACCGTAACTACCCCACCCACCTACGGGAGAAGTACGGAAACCTCCTTCGCCATCATCTGTAGTTTGTGCCGGAACTTCTTTCAGACGAGTCCATCTAGTCCCATCTCTTGCTCCAAATCGTTCCTGAGTCCATCCTTGTCCGGGGTCCGGCGCATCTTCCCCATTCCATGTCTCCTTAACAGTCATCATTGGCACTGGGGCTGGGGCTGGGGCTGGGGCTGGGGCTGGGGCTGGGGCTGGGGCTGGGATAGAAGTAATTCCAACAGGGGCTGGAGCTACTGGAGCCGCTTCGGTAACAGGGGCTGGATACCGGCTTAACAAACTGCGATTTTCTGCCTCTGCCTCTGCTTGGGCCTGCGTTGTTGGAAATGTTTGAGTTGGTAAGGTTGTAGTTGTATGAGTAGTGGCAAGTTGCGCCCGTTGCGCAGGGTCAAGGCTAGAGGGGCTCAATGTTGGGGAATACGCAGGCGCAAATCTATCGCCCGGTTCATCATTTTCGTTTGAGATTACAGGTGGGGCTGTATATCTTGTAGGGCCACCTGTGCTTTCCTCAGGACCAGTGAAAGCGTCATACACTTTCGAAGCTAATACACCCGGCGTAAGCAAAGACCCAATTATTCCAAGGCCCTCACCTATAGCTTCATTGGAGGCAAGATGAGCCTCTCTTTCCGCGTCGGTCATATTGTCAAAACGAGCTTCTCTTTCGGCGCGTCCTTCCGGGCTGTTGGCATAACCCCCGCCTCCTCCACCACCAGCACTTTGGGCATTAGTTATAGGAGTTTCAACCGGGGTACTCGGAGCATTTGGATTAAAATTTATAGGGCCTGGGGCAGTAAGATTTAACGATGAAGGTTGACTGGACCTTGCAAGTGCATTAAAAGCGTAATCCTTCACCGCCTCAGTGCCGGGAGCAAAAGTACCTGAGCTAGGGGCGCTATACCCACCCTCAGCAAAATGCATAATCCCGCCCCGCGCAGCAGCGACGGGTTTGAAGTCCAACTCACCCATGCGTCTATTGGGAGTCATAGTTGGAGCTTGCACGTTAGTACGGCTATTGAGTTTGGACATGCGCACCATGGCGGCTTCCATTGGGTCTAGATACCGCGTATCTGGGTCCATATCGTAGTAGATACCCACATTGCCAAGAGAGGGCGCTGCTGCTGGCTCAGGATTCATAGCGTCATAGAAATCCATTGCCGCCTCAGTCTTAGACCGCCCACCTTTTTTGTACCCTTGCACGCTGGCAATACCACCTTCGGCGTAACGGGGTCTGTATTGGTAAGCAGATGGGCTAGGCGACATGCGCTGGAAATTAGCCATGCTGTACGGGTTCTTGTAATTGTCCGCAGGGGCTTCTACCGGTTTCTGATCAAGCATTCCCGTTTTGTACGCGCCGTAATATGCAAGGGCAGCAGATTTATAAGGGTCCGTTTCTACATATTTTGACGCCTTGTCAAAGTACTTTTCAGCAAGGTCCATCCCCTGCCGAAGCATGCTTTTTGGTTGATTGCTATCCAGATAATTTCCGCTTCCTATTTGATAAGGCCCACTATCTGGTACACGTAAACCTTCAAGGTTTTGAAACCTATCTGGAGTTATGCTGCTTTTATGGAAAGAATCGCTAAACGACGTGTAATCAGGAACGGATTGACGCCCTAAAGACATATCAACAGTAGACGGTAATTTAGCCCCTTCTGCTGCGGCTTGCCTAGCTTGATCTAGTTGAAAATCTTCAAAACTTCCTTTATATAGTGCTTTAGCGTTATTGTTGTAATCAGCATAACCAGTCGGTATATTGGATGTTCCGATTTGGCTTTCTAAACCTGCCGGTACTTTATTTAAATCAGCATAAGCTGATTTTTGTGCCATTGGACTGTCTAAAGTATTTTGATTAAAATTACTTAATTCAGACATGTTAGTGCCAGAATTTAAATCGACTGGTTTTTTAAACATGTCACGTATGTTTTGAAGGTAATTAGTGCTTGTATCAGCAGTTTGTATACCTCGCGCATTTACATCGCCTAGTAAACCAGGGTCCATTTGGTTTGCTTGTAGGATTCCCTGTTGGGTGGCTTCTTGCGCAGTAACGCGAGTAGCTTCTTGTGCAGCAGCTTCAGTGGCGGCTTGTTCGGCGGCTAGGCGGGCGGCTTCTTGTGCAGCAGCTTCAGCGGCGGCGGCTTCGGCAGTGCCAGTGGCGGTAGCGGTTTCAACGGCAGCAACGCTTTCTGGAGTGACTGGGATGCCATTCGTTGCAAGATAAATAGCCGCTGCCGTCATGGCAATATCTTCAGGCTTTTGCTGAAGCAGTCCTACGCCTCGCTTACCAGACGTACCGAGTAGGTCGGATACTGGGTCAAAAAACTTTGCAAAATCGTTAAAGCCGAAAGCCATAATTTACCTCTTTTCTGTAGAGCAGCGGCTCATTGTATCTTTTAACCTATTTTCCAGTTGGTTCCGTCAGAGTAGACGGGAACTTTGTTTGCACCCCCGCCAGCCACGGTAGAAGCAAAGACGGCTAGGGTGGCATCCGACACAAAGGCTCGTGCCCCAACACCGGCAGTGGCTGCGCTGGGGAGGGTTGCTACCGTGTAAACGGTCAACGCCGGGATATACCCGGAGCCCGAACTCAACTGGCCCAGTATGTTGTTGACTTGGTTGAAGTACAACCGCAAGATGTTATCAAGCTGGTTGAGGTAGTTAACGTCGTATTCTGGCGTAGCCGTAGGCAGACGCGGCGCAACTACCCGATTTAGAGTTGTATCGGATGTAACAATAAATGTCATCGTCTGCCGTCCGGTCTGATGTCAATACGAGGAGCACCAAGCTGCCACTGCGTACCGAGCGTGTTGGAAGTAATCTTCATCTGCATCTGGCGACCACGGATACGGATGTAAATCTGCCCTGTGAACTCATCCACATTGATGACGGACGGGGCGGGGCCTGTGTTAGCTACCCCTGCGTTGCCGGTCTGCGTGACTCCAGAGCCTGAGTTGTTTAAACCTTGCAGGTACATAGTCACCGCAGGTGTTGTTCCGCCTGTGGAGCCCCGGAACGTCAAGTCAGGAATCAAACGGTATACAAACGCAAAGTTATGCCCGTCACCAATATCAAACTGTGCGGAGGTGATAGTGGCTTCAATTGGCAGCGTTGTGCCTGTCTCGTTGTCATCTACACCAAATTCTTGGTTGACAATGTTGTATGTGTAGGTAGCCGCAATGGGGTAGTTGCGCAAGCCAGAATCTAGCCAAGCTGTACGGGCCATAGTTCCGTAGTGCCAAAGGTCTTCTACGTAGTTGTAAACAGCGTACTTGTCAATGGCGTTGCTGTTAGCCGAGCAATAGAACCACCAGACCTCATTAAAACCTTCGCTTGTGCCAGCAAAAACTTGGTCGTATTGGGCGGTGTTGATGTCGCTGTAGATGTAGCGAAGCAAGTCACAACGCAGGGTTGAAATCCGTCCGTCGTACTTATAAAACTTCTCCACCCCCATCCAGTAGGTAACCCCGGATGCAATTACGGCTGCGTTTGGCCCTGCAATGGATAAATTGTCCCCAAGGATTTGAGTGCCCCACACAAATGGAGGGCCCAGATACTGGAGGGAGTAGAGTGCTTGGTCAGTGAAGACCACAATCTCCTGTCGGCTTTGCAGCGTAGTGACAATCTTGGAGCCGTGAGACAGGCGCACACTACCCGCTTGGTTTGTAATCGCCGGAACCCACGTAGTCAACGACTCTTGGTCAGACCACCGAATGAGCATGGGGTCAAGGATGGTGCTGCCGTAGTCGTTCGTTCCAAACACAATCAGGAACCTGCTGGCATCTGAGACCGTGAAGTAGTTCTGGTACAGCGGGCAGCTTCCATCTGAGCCTGCAAGCGAGGAGAGCAGTACCCCACGAGGGGTGACGGAATGCACGCCGCCTTGCGTTCCGGTAGTGACAATAGGTGTGCCACTGGCAGTGGTTGCAAGATTAAACGTAGTCGAGGAAAGGAACAGCACGTAGTAGGTAACCCCCGGCAACAAGCCGGTCGGCAACCACCCAGTAGTGGAAAGTACGATGGGTGTGTTATTTGCAAGGTTTAAATTGCATGTGACTACGCCGGGGGATGCAATGGTTATTGTGATTGTTGTGGAGGTAACCCCTATGCCTGCTTCCCAGTAATACATCGGAGACCCACGGGGGCCGTACACGAGGTCTTCTCCCCAGTTCATTTGGTTCCAAATACGCATTGCGTCTGTAGATGCAGTGCCAATACCCCAAGTCCCAGAACCCCAAGTGCTTGAGCCCCATCCAACCAGTGGGGCAGCAAATGAAGGGCCGGTGTTGACCTGATAGGCGGCGTAGATTGTCCCGCCTCCTGCGGAGCTTGCGGATGCCGTACCTGTGACCGTGATGGTGTAGGTCGTGGAGCTTACGTACGTAATCTGGTACTCCGTACCAGTCGTGATGGTGATGCCGTTAAACGTGACTGAAGCCGCGCCGCCCGCATAGTAGGTAACAAAGTCGTTGTTGATGAACCCGCCGTTGGCATCGGTTACCGTGACCGTTGTAGTTGTTCCGGTGTTGGTAGCCGTGTTAGTGGTGAACGGGTTGGTCAGCGTGTAGGTGGCGCGGATGGGCGTAATGTCGTTGTAGACACCGCCGCTCTCAATGTAGAACTTGAGGTTTGTACCAACCCCCAGCAGATTTAAGGAGCCCAGCGTTACCCAATTCCAAAGGGAACGGCACAATCCAAGGAACGTGCTTGCAGATATGCGCTGCCACCCACCAATCTTCTCGGGTGTACCTTGACGGAACCGAACCTTGTCGGACTCGTAGTAACCCCCCTCGTTGGTGTAACGGGTGTTCTCCCTGTTTACACCGGGCTTGAGAAGGATTTTTTGTAGTGGCATGGTAGCGTTTACACGTTTCGCTCAAAGTGCGGGCAGTCTACCAAGCTCTTGAAGTTGCCGCCCCAACGGTTTTTGGGGTGCAAGGTTTCCCAGTACGCACCTAGTGGAGCCAAGATACCCTTGTCCCAGATGATTTTGCCGTCCAGAAAAAAGTTGAAGTCCATCGCGCACCGCTTCAAGTGGATGCTGTTCATGGTCTTGCTGCGGCCTGTTTTAAAGTAAATGGCCTGCTGCTCTGGAGTACGGGCAAGCTCACCGCCGGTGACTACAAAACCTCGATTGGTTGCGTATTCAACCAGCTTGCACACATCTAACAAGAATGCGGCTTGTTCAGCTACTAAGCTCATTTTGCGCTCCTCATTTCTATAATTTTCTCAGCCGTCCTGCCAGCAAAATATGCGCCCATCACTAGCTGTCCCCAACCAGCAAGCAAATTAACGTACCCCTCGTTAGCGTTGTACCCAAAAGCCGACATGGTTGTAAAAATAAAATAGGCCAACAAAATAGCCAAAAGGCATATAGGCCGGATGTTCTTTGAAAGCCAAGAGTCAGAAGACATGTCTGCCTGCCAGCGGTCAGTGATGTTGTCGGCATCGTTCTGCGCAGCCTTTGCAACCAATTCCATTTCAGCCATCTCCAGTTTGGCCTTCTCAATGCCCAACTCAATCAGGCGCTCTTCATGCTGGTACTGCAACTCGCGCAGGCGCTCAACATCCGCAGGGGTAGGGTTGTCGGGTATCTTGATGCCCAGCGTGTTCTCTACGACTTCTTTGCCCTTGGCTTGGATTGCGCTGGACAGCAGACCTAGCCCGTTTTCAGCCAGTGTGCCTAGCAATGCACCGATAATTGGAATCATTTATCTTCCTTTTTAAACGTGGTTTTCATTCCGGCTCTGTCTTCCAAGATGGCAATGTGCAGAC
>Ga0209087_1000110_pt1 | contig 50609 bp, 70 predicted proteins | sample S_130805_EF_Meta_FD_187321 | JGI IMG/M metagenome (GOLD analysis project Ga0209087, IMG submission 187321) | Freshwater microbial communities from Lake Simoncouche, Canada to study carbon cycling - S_130805_EF_MetaG (SPAdes) (version 2) | ecosystem: Environmental > Aquatic > Freshwater > Lake ... | reverse complement strand
CTTTCATGCAAATCATGTGGCTGGTAAAGAACCTAAAATTGAACTCTTAAAAGGTTTAAATCAATGGTATCTTTAATAGTTAATGTTCGAGTTTGTTGATCACGTTGTATATATTAATTTATCTAATCGGACTGACCGAAGGATGAGCATAGAGGCTGAATTGGCAAAGTATTTTCCTAATTCAAAAATTTCCAGATTTAATGCTACACATCATGAGAAAGGTTATATTGGGTGCACGATGAGCCATATTGGTGTGATAAAGCTTGCTATTCTGCGGGGATGGAAAAATTGCCTAATTGTTGAAGATGATGCTATATGGTCAAACTTTGAGAAAGGTTATTATTTGCTTGAGACCCTGGTACGTAAACCATACGACATAATAACATTTGGGACAACATTTACAACTTATAATCGTGAGACTTACAAGTTATACAGCGGACAAACAACAACTGCATATTTAATTAACTCAAGTTATTACCAGACATACCTGGATAATATGGTAGAAGGTCTCTCTAATCTAGTTGAGAGTAATAGTCCTGGACATTATGCATTGGATATTTATTGGAAAAAGTTACAAGCAAGGGATAATTGGTATTGTATTATGCCAGCATTAATGGTTCAAAAAGAAGGTTATTCAGATATTGAAAAAAGAAACGTAAATTATGATCATTATTTCAACATACAACAAATAGCAAAATAATCTACCGGTTTTAATTAATATGCTGCGTGGTCTTCTTTTAGAGTATACAGGAACATTACTAATTGCAGCATCTTTGGTGTTCACACATGCCAGTCCAGTTATTGTTGGCCTGGCATATATGTCTGCTTTATTTATTGCTGATGGCCACTCAGATGGTTTATTTACACCTCTTGGTATCCTGACCCAGTATCTGCTGGGTCGTGTAACTCCAACACATTCTCTGAAGTTATTGTGCGCTCAGATAGCTGCTGGTGCATCGGCTGTGCTGATATATACAACACGTAAACTAACGGTGCCCCTAGCATAAACATATTCATTGTTATTTATACACAACACGACTCTAAACAAATAATGAGTAACCTATATATTTACACTGAGAATCATAATGTCCGAAACATGCTTTATGATGTCGTAAACAATCATCGTAAAACTGATTCTGGATTTGATATTCCTATGCTATATGAAGATGTTAATCCTAATGAACTTGTTTACACGTTTAATCTAAATATCAAGGTTGCTGCAACACATAATAACAGGCCTATTCCTTGCCTTCTAATTCCTCGTTCATCAATTTCTGCAACTCCATTCCGTATGGCAAATTCTATTGGATTGATTGATATGGGTTATCGTGGAAATGTTAAAGCAAAGGTAGATTTGCTTAAACGCCCTAATGATAATTACATTATTTCTCAACGAGACCGGCTTTTCCAAATTTGCCAGGGTAACTTTATGCCGTGGGACAATGTATTTATTGTTGAATTTGAGAGGGATCTTCCTAGGGCTCCTGATAATCGTGGAGAAGGAGGATTTGGATCAACCAACTAGAGGATATATCATGACTAATGAAATTGTATCATGAATAATAGCTCCCCAATAAGCAACATATATGCTTGTTTTCAGACCAAAAACCATAAATAAAATCAGAACTATAGAACGAAGGAAAGTGTTCAAAATGGCATTCGCCGTCGGGAACAGCCAGACGTTCATTTATCCTTGGAATATTTTTTTCTTGCTATGTATCATAAACAAACATGGGTGGTGGTCTTATGCAACTTGTAAGCTACGGCGCTCAGGATATCTATATTTCTGGTAATCCCCAGATTACCTTCTGGAAGATCCTTTACAAGCGTCACACCAACTTCGCTATGGAGTCCATTGAGGTGACCTTTAACGGCCAGGCTGACTTTAATAAGCGTGTGACTGCAGTGATTAATCGTAACGCCGATCTGATGTATAAGACGTATGTGCAGCTGGTTCTGCCCCAGGTTGACACCGCTAGTGCAACTACAGGTGGTAGTAACCTCACTGCTTTTCGCTGGGTGAACTACATTGGTCACCGTCTGATCAAGCAGGTTGAGGTGGAAATTGGTGGTCAGCGCATTGACCGCCAGTATGGTGACTGGATGCAGATCTGGACTCAGCTCTCTACGGAGGCTGGTTGTACGGCTGCTCTTGATGCCATGGTTGGTAACACCCATGACCTGGTGCTCCTAAAGAGAGATAACGGTGCACCTCTGGATGCCACTTGCTCTTCTAACGAGACTACTCTATCTTGTATTCCTCGCTCAGGCTGCCCTGCCAAGACCCTGTATGTGCCTCTTCAGTTCTGGTTCTGCCGCAATCCTGGTGTGGCAATCCCTCTGATTGCTCTTCAGTACCACGAGGTGCGTGTGAATGTGGACTTCGAGACCTGGGAGAACTGCACGTATGGTGAGAGCTCCAATGGTGTTCCTGCCCGCCCTGATGCCCTGTCTCTGGCTGCTGCATCTCTGTATGTTGACTACGTATACCTAGACACTGAGGAGCGTCGTCGTTTTGCCCAGCAGAGCCATGAGTATCTGATTGAGCAGACGCAGTTTACTGGTGCCGAGTCTATCACTTCTTCTTCCAACAAGATTCAGCTGAACTTTAACCACCCCGTGAAGGAGCTCCAGTGGGTGGTGCAGCGTGATTCTTTCGTAGACTGCTCTTATGCCTACTGGCTGAGCTCTGTGGGTGGCCAGCAGCCTTTTAACTATTCTGATGACTTCTCTACGGAGGGTATCATTATGTCTCTGCTAACTCAGGGTTCTTCTGCCACACAGGCTCAGCAAACTGTGGCTCTTGGTGGTACCAACACTACTAACCAGCAAATGGGTACTAGTGCCACTCCTGGTCAGGTATCTGCAAGTGGTGATAGTGGTCAGAAACTGGACTTCGATAACGGTGTGAACTACCTGCTTGCCAAGGTGATTCTGGATTCTGGTGTGCGTTGCGAGGGCAAGAACCCCGTGGAGGTTGCCAAGCTGCAGCTGAACGGTCAGGACCGCTTCACGGAGCGTGAGGGTTCTTACTTCGACCGCGTGCAGCCCTACCAGCACCACTGCCGCACGCCTTCTACGGGTATCAACTGCTACAGCTTTGCTATCCGCCCTGAGGAGCACCAGCCTTCTGGCACTTGCAACTTCTCTCGTATTGACAAGGCAACTCTGCAGCTAACTGTGTCTCTGAACACCGTGGTTGGTTTCCGTACCGCCCAGGTACGCGTGTATGCACTGAACTACAACGTGCTGCGTGTGATGTCTGGTATGGGTGGTCTGGCATACAGCAACTAAACAGACAAGAAATATACGGGGAAACCCAAAATTTGTGATCAACCGATCTTAAATTTTGGTTTTTAATTAATCTAATCCATCATCATTACGTGTCTTAAAAAATTCTAGCATTGCAATGTTAAACTTTGAATATATTAGTTCATATACTCCGTAATTATTTATAGCAACTGCATCTTCAATATTTGAAACACCCCTAAATGGATGATATCTTGAAACATATTGTCTATTTGGTATTGGTCCATGGTACAGATGGTATAATCTTCCCTTTAAGTAAGAAAAATTTATTTGTTTTTTCTCTGATATCCACTTCTCATATGATTGCCTATATATGAAGGTTTCTTTATCTTCTAATTTAATAGGATAGTCTAAAAGACCGTATGCAAAAAGAGTATCGCCTGATCCAATAATTGCTTTATCAAAGTATCCCGATTCTCTGTAGTGTTTTCTTCTAAATGCCCAACCAAATCCTGGATGAACTGGTTGGGATTGACCATCCCAAAAACGTTTCAATCTATCTGCCGCCAAGCAAGAAGCAGCTATTTTTTGTGCATTTGTATAACTTAAATCTAACCAATATGAAACATCAAAGCATTGCACAACGTGATTTGTGTCCAGCATTATGGATAAGTCATCATACCAAGTGGGATTTTCAAAGATAACATCTGCATCCAGGCATGCTAATTTAGTAAATTGGGCTGGAATTGATTTTTCAAGTAAACGAAGAAGATGTTCTTTTTGAAATAAATAACTTGATCCGTAAACATGTATTGCATCATGAATTTTGGGTTTTTTACCATGTATTACTAATTCTAAAGTGAATACAGGTATATTTGCTAATTTGAGTTTTTCAACCATAAATAAGTAATTTATCAAAATTCTAGCAGAACCAATATAGTCAAAAAATACGAGTAAAACTGCCAGGTCAGAACATTGTGGTCTATTATAGGATAACCTTGCAATATTTGCTATAGGCTTATCTTCAAAAGTAATAGTTGGAATAACATTTGGAATTAGAACAATCCCATCATTTTTTTGTATGTGTTCTGTTCTTGGTTCCATCTTAGCAAATATAGGAATAGCCAATCTACTCATCGGAAAAGGTCTTTCTTCTGGAAACTTTGGCCTTCCTCGTATGCCCATGTCATACTCTTCTCTTTTTTTAGGAACTATCACTGGATCTGGTTTTACACCTAATTCATGCTCAAATGTTGGTATGTTCAGAGTTAAAGTTTTCTGGGGTTCAGGCCGTCTTAACTCTTTTGGATCTGGTGGTAATAACATATCATATTGCAATTTTGGTAATTGCAAGGTAAAGGATTTACGTTCAGGTTTTTGTGCAGCAGGTTCTTGTTTTTCTTGTATAGCCATATCACGATGAAATTTTGGTAATTGCAAGGCAAAGGGTTTACGTTCAGGTATTTGTGCAGGAGGTTCTTGTTTTGCTTGTAAACTCAAATCATAGTGCATTTTTGGAAATTGTGAGGTAATAACTTTAACCGGAATCTCGACGGGTTCTACATTAACTTCTGGCACCATTGGTGTATGCTGAAGTACACTCAAATCCTGTTGTATTTTAGGTAAACTTAGTTTAAAGAGTTGAGGCGTTACCTTAACAGTTTCTATAATAGGTTCTGCATCAAGGTCTGGTAACACTTTTTCGTTTCTAGTTACACGATTAAGTATATCCATTAATATAAGTTAATACCTTATTCTACGGAATCATCCATACGATTAGAAAAATATTCATATAACATCTCATTATAAGAAGCATCTGTCAATTCATAAACATTATACTTATTTTTTACAATTGCATCTTCAATGTTTGAATACTTATCGAGCAATAAATGTCTTTTAACATACTGCCTGGAGTTTGCACTTCCATGGAACATATGATATGCATTAACAGGTAGAAATGTAACAGTTGGTAGTCGTGTATCATCTAACCAATTAGAAATAGCATTATTATATATTTTTGACTTAGCAATTGCATGGCCTTCGAATTTTATTCCAAAAATTGCATATGCAAAAAATGCATCTCCAGACCCCAAGATTGCTACATCAAGAAATCCAAATTTATTATACCACTTACGTTGGAATGCCCAACCATAACCACAATGATACCGTGAATATCCCATAATATCAGTTTTGCCGTTTACTTTGACAAGACTTTTTACCGTTGTTATTATTTTCTTATAAGAAATATCTAAAGTTTGAACAGTTTCAAAGCAATGACACACCTCGTGTGTATCAAGAAGGTTGGATAGCATGTCATACCATCCTGGACTATCAAAGATTATATCTGCATCAAGAAAGAGAAGTTTGGTAAACTTTGATGGAATTTTTGTTTCAAGTATACGACATAAATTTTCTTTTTGAAACAGAAAGCTTTTTCCATAAACATGTAAAGCGTCATTTATGCATGGTTGGTATCCTTCTATTACAAGCTCAATTGTAAAGAAAGGAATTTTTGCTACCTTTAGTTTTTCAACCACGTACAGATAGTTCATAATTAGTCTTGATGAACCTGTGTAGTTAAAAAATGCAAAACATACTGCTAAATCATTACGTATTGGAATATTATATGAAATTTCTGCTATAAGCGATTTTGGAATTTCCTCTTCCATTTTATTATGTCATATAAGTAAATGCCGTCTAAAACACTCAAGGTTGGTTCACGCCGTCAAGTGTTTAATGGTTCAGCAGAAAAGACACCTGGGGGGTTAACAAAAACAGATTTAATCAAAAATAAGCATGGACGTATTGTTTCTTCCAAAAAGCATCATACTATGCGTCAGAAAACTGGTTAAAATGGATGCCAAGAACAGTCTTTTCTATCAGCACTAAATATGTCAGAAGTAAAGAATAAGTGTGGCCTACCAGGATAAAAATTAGATACGGTCATTCCTGGAAAATTTTGATTTTGATATGAAGCCGAATAGTTTCTCTTGTCTGTTTTATGAACGTGAAATGTCTTAATAGAGGGGCCAAGATTAGATAGATTTAATCCAGCTTTATACATGGATAATGTAAACCGATTTTCGCATCCGAGTATACCAGGATAAAAGTCAGCAATAATCTTTTTAGGAGGATTATATATTACCCATGCATCTTGTGAAAGACCGGAAACTTCGTGCCAGTATCTTCCTTTCCAATTTGTAAGTGGTTCGCGGTAATCGGTATCTAGATTATACCTAGTTATAACATAACCATTACCAGGCTGTATTTGATTTATTTTTAAAGTAGACTCGTAATCAAATACTATATCTGAATTTGCAATAGTATTAATTTTACTAAGGTCAAACATATCTACAAATGTCTGATATGTTGGACGCTCTAAAATTCTTATACATTCCAGTTTAGGATGCTCATATAAAAAATCAATCTCACAAAGAAGCTTTAATTTCTCGATGTATGGATTTTCCAAATTTAGTTCAATTGTTCGTAGAACTTCATTACGATGTTCTTCATCTTCTATTAAAAACCAGGATGTCCAGAGTATCATTTATAAAAACGGATAGGATGATTTTCAGATATTTATTCTCCAACATCATGGCCTATGCAGAGGGAGACTTCTCTTTCGTAGACGACGAGAACGCGCGCATCATGCTGGAAAGCATGCACGCAGCAGTGACTGTCACTGAAAACTGGGATAACCTCAAGAAGGCTGAACCAGGTCATGGGGGCTTTATGTACCCATCAGACCCCGAGCTCCGCCGCATTATGGAAGAGATCCGTGCGGCTGACAACAACAAAGACCACAGTGGGGGAACCTACGGGTGGACAGTGCGCAAAATGGAGATCATCGCAAAAAGCGGGTGGGCTACATTCTGTGCAGACTATATCAAGCAGCAGCTTGAAGCCAAGATACAGAAGCTACAAACCGAGTATGATGAGGCACTCCTCATCTACCGGGCTGTGTGGAGAAGATCCGAGAGACAGACAAACCCACAGGTAAAAGAGTACTACGAGGAGATCACACGCAAAGAGAAATGCATCTTGGAAGCAGCCTCATACAACCTCCGCGAAGCGGAGAAGGAGAGGAACGCTTAATACGCCTTCGGGCAATTTTTATATGAAAACGAACTTTCTTCTTTTTATAGAATGATTTTCAACAACCATGGCCACCATCAAGGTTCCGTGCGGCATGACAGATAAGCCCTGCATGTCGTGTGAGTACCGTCTGTGGACGCGCTGCAAAAACTGGACAGATGTCCAGGCAGGATCACTACCAGCTCGAAAGTGGGAAGGAGCACTCGAAAGAGCAGTTATCTACTGGAGAGAAGTTGAAGCAGAGATGGATCGCTTGAGCGAAGAGCTCGGGACGCACCGAATTATCTGCCGAGATCGCGCAGCTGAAAACGTCAACGCAAGGATGAAAATGGGACCATAAGCCTTCGGGCAATTTTTTTGTAAAATGGAAATTTTTTATATAAATTTTGAGCTTTTAACGACAATCATGGCAGAGTGGGCTAAACACCAGGCAGTCCTCGACGAGATCGGGTACACTGTTGTCCCCTGCATGACGTGCAGCCCTTGCGATGCAAAGGTATTTGCACACTGCGAGAAGACCGAGAGGGTCCTCAAGAACTCACCAAAAGCCGTCGCATTCGCTGCAAGGCTCGAGGCAAGAAAGCCCTTTTGGGAGGCTGTTGAGCGGAAAAAGGAGGAGATGGCAAAGCAGTATGGTGGGCACAAAGAGCACTATCACCAGCATGGCCTTTACCATGCTGCCTGGGTGCTAAAGCTCACTCGGTGAATACGCCTTCGGGCAATTTTTTCTTGTCGTCTACTTCGTCCAGAACAGAAAAGACACATTTTTAACTTAAACGCACCCCCAGAAGAAATAGAAATGTATACTGTTGAAGCAAAAACTGTTCAAACGGGAGCAGTAAGAACATTGATTGAGGCTCTTCGATCAATCCTGGTAGAGATGTCTTTGCTATTTGATGCCGATGGAATTCGTATGGTGGCCATGGATAATACTCGCACTGTTCTTGTGCATCTTCGTCTTCATGCAGATAAGTTTGAAAAGTATTCTTATAATCACAACACTCCTAAGTTTGTGATTGGTGTAAACACTGATCACCTTTACAGAATTGTTCGCACTGCAACAAATGATGACACTCTCTCATTCTACGTTGACAAGGATGACCCGAACTCTCTTGGTATTCTGATGGAGAATGGAGAGAAGAAGCAAGTCCACAAATATAAGCTGAACCTGCTTGACCGTGATGAACCTGACCTTCAGCTGCCTGATACTGAGTTTAGTGCTCGTATTACTATGCCTTCTCTAGACTTCCAGAAGATCTGTCGCGACATGACACTGCTGTCAGCAAAGACTGTTGAGATTACTAATGTTGGGTCTTCACTGACTTTTAACTGCAAGGGACACTTTGCTTCCAGGACAACAGTGATGGGTGATGGAGAGGCTGATTTCAATATCCACAAAAAGTCTTCTGAGGAGATTGTGAGTGGTCAGTTTTCTTTGCCTCATCTGGTTCTATTTACCAAGTGTACCAACCTGTGCAATAACTTGGAGGTTCATATGAAGAATGGTTGGTTTCTGATGATTCGTTATGTTGTTGCCAACCTGGGTGAGATAAAGCTTTGCCTGATGCCTTGTACCGCATAATATCTTTAAAAAAAGTTTCATCAATTTTTATACCAATATGGAAATGTTTAAAAAATAGTTCATATGCTTGAAATACGCAAGACATTGCAAGATAAAAAAGACAAAAGAACACAAGTTTTATCATCGATGATGAAAAAAACTCAAACCATGTGTTTAATGCTATCAGTCCAATAATAATTCCTATAAAGATCATTCTCATAATAAATTTTCTTAAACTTACATCTTCTTTTACTGAGGAGCTTTCTATAAAAGCTAGTGGAGAAGATACTATAATTGTAATAAGTTCTATTATTGTAAATTGTCGTATATAAGGTAACGATAAGATTAATACTACTGGAAATAAATATAGTATCGATTTTTCCTTGTCCTCTGAAAAGGCATCTTTATCTCCAAAGTTAGCGAATACATTTACTGAATATAATAAAACTCCATATGTAAAATCATTCATAGCGGAGCATACAAGTAAAAAACATGATAGTGTATGCAGGCTTTCTTTAAAGAATCCATCGGTGATGATATTATTTTCTGTAAGATCGTCATAAATCTTAGCCACAGCACCACTTAGACATGTGGCAAGAATATCCATTTATACTTACTTAGGTCTTGCTGTGTGGGAAGTATACGTGACATCATCAGTAACCTTGTAGTAAGTGAGTCCAGGATTCAGGTTAGACTTATCGGAAACCTTAGTGGATAGGTTCCAGATTTTGATGATGTGAAATTGACCCTTAGGAGAGATTGAGATGCCTACTAGAGTTTCCTGGTTCTTTACTAGAAGTTCGTCAGAGCAGCAATGAACCATCAGATCAATGAAGCTTGTTTGTGCTTGCGAAGCATCAATCTTCTTTGACCATGCACCACCATTCTTGTTTTCTTCACACTCCCATAGGGGAGGGAATCCTTTCTTCATGAGGAAGAACATGCCACACTCCCATGCTTCCTTGGGGATGTTATCGACGATGCTCCAGAATTGTTCAGGGGTTGAAATTTCAGCTATCATAATGTAGCTAGACAGGGAATAGTCCCTGTTATCGGGATCGTGATACCACAAAACCCAGGTCTGCTGGAATTTTGTGGAATCCATTTTGTTATACCTGATATATGTTTGTATCGTTTTAATCCGTTTTACAATAGATTCCGTAATCAGAGAACAACTTGATGACAGGTTTGAATTCTGGTTCAGAATGTTGAAGCATAATTAGCTCTTCATCGTACCCGTCTATATTAGCGTCTATTCGGGTAATAAACATTGTTTTAACGATATATTCTTCATACGCAGGGCAGAAATGTTTTACATTGCGATAATAGAAATACAATTGGCGAAGGTTCTCTGGCGTGATTGAGTCAAGCTTTCCCTCTATAATTGTTACCGTTCGGGTTGCCTTGTTCCATTCTATCATATCCATACGATCCTTGCTTGTTACAGCATTACCGTTAACCATTAGCTTTAGATATGTCTCCCGTTCAATATCGTAGAGCTCATTTTCTTTTAGTTCATCATTGTGTTGTAGCTTTTGCTTCTGGAACTCGTCAAGTAGTTGAGACTCAGTTTTCTTATTTTCCTGGGCAGGACGAAACTGTTTCGGGGGAGTTTGTTTGCGAATATAGTCATACAGAACTGCGAGTTTCTCATCTGATGTACTAAAATCGTTCTTTGTCTGGTATGTCTTTGGTAGATTTTTAGAATCGCCCGTAATGTTTACCAGGACTAGATGGCCAGTCATATGTGAATCACATGCAATTTTATAAATATCGTCAAATATACTCGTCTTTACAAGTCGTCCATGCTTGAAAAGACACACACCTGAATTTGACTGATTACATCGAAAGAAGGGATGCATATCCTTATTCTTGTATCCTCTGGTCATCCGATACTGCCAGATTTCTACATTCATATGATCATGAGAGCCTTCTGACAATGGAAGCGGGTCAGTCTTCTTGTGATCACCTAATTTCTCAATGCCATCGATAGTGTTAAGATCGTATGGAAATATGGGATTCTTGTTGAAGATAATCTTGAATGACCCATCAATAAATTTCTTATACATCATCCATAGTGTACGAACATAGATTTCGAGGCGACCGATTAACTTTTCCTCATTAAGGCCTTTTTTTGGTTGTTCCCGAATGTACATATCCTTCATTTGGCGATCACTAATAATAGTGCGAATGAAGGTTGAATTGCCAGAGTTCAGGACTCCCTCGTATAATACCGGGTCTATCTGCGTTATCTCCATACTTTTTGAGTAAGGAGCTTGCAGCTGCCAGATTTTACCTGGTTGTTTGATCTGAATCAACCAGTTAGCATTATCTGGATCGGTATAGGCAAGAACCTGTTTCAATCCTGCATTGTGTTCGTTTAGCCCAGTCTTTGGTGTACCTGGGAGCTTTCCGTGACTGAAGCACTTGGTAAGCATGGACTTATTGCCTTCGGAAATTTTGTCCCACTTTCCATCATCTTCAACGGTAAGATAACGAACGCCATCTTCTATTGTTACATCAATTCTGCACTGTGTTGCGCCAGACTGGATGGAGTTATCAACTAGTTCTCCGACGGCATCCGATATGTTTTTATATCCTGCATTGGCCCATGATGACCAAGCGTACTCTGGCGATTGTTCTACTTCAAAACTGATGCTCATAATTTACCCAAAGTGCACAGGTCAAAAACGAATTCGTTTTCATGTTGTGATGTAATAAGCAATACAATGATTACAAGTGCACTTATTTATTCAGTCCGCTTTGGACCTAAGCTTGCACTGCCTGAAGCAATCCAGGCTAGCATTACTAAGCTTCGGCTAGTGCCAGCAACATACAGACCATCAAGGCCTGTTCGTCCCCAGAAATATGTTTCACGCAAACGTGAAGATGGAAATTGGCGTACTAAGGTTATTGCAGACTATGTGCGCAAGGTGCGAGAGACAGATGACCCTCAATACGATGAGATGTTTGGCATCTTCAATAAGGTAGCAGCACAGACTATGGAAAAACTATCTGCTGAAGCAATTACTATCATGAAAGCGCGCGATGAGCAATTCAGGCTTCGTGTTACAACTTTGCTATTTGATAAGGCTATTAAGGGCTCTGCATATGCAGGAGTAATGGCTGATCTTGCAAAGCGAATGAACAATGAGATTTCGGATGTTTCTGAGGACCTGGAAGTTCACGTCCAGATGTTTGGAACACTTTATGACATGAGCGGAACTCTTACGTTCCCTAAACTTGATGAGCCTGACTTTGAGGATAAGGTTGTTGCATGGGCAAAGCAGAAAGATGTCCGCAGAGGATATGCACGATTCCTGACACACCTGTATAGTCGTGAGCTGGTGAGTGGTCAAGCTCTTCAGGAATCAATGCAAAAGGTTATCCAGGATCTGAATGATACTTTGGTTCAGCCAAAGAGCGAGCAGAGTGAGGAGAACGTTACTCAGTTTGCTGATTTCCTGTTTGAGATTGCTAAGCTTCTAAAGCCAACTGCAATTGAGCTGCGTGGTCTGATTCTAAGCAGCGTTGATACTATCCTGAAGAAGCCACGCCCAGACCTGCCAAGTCTAAATATGCGTTCTCGCTTCAAGCTTGAAGATGCAGCCAAATGCGTTAAGGTATGTTGAAAAGAAAGATACGAACACAATAAATGTCTGTACCATCTGCCACAGTTCTACTTCGTGCAGCTCAGGTCAGCATCGATGAGGACAAGCCTATTTATTTTGATTACTATCGTGACAGCGTTGAGAAGAAGTGTTGCATTGGCGTTCAGGGAACTACCAAGTATCTTGTAAAGTCAAATGATGAATATACGTCTACAATCCAGACAGTTTTTAAATGTGATACTTGTTTCATTGTAATGACGGAGAACAGCCTTTATATTGTTGATGCTGGCATTCCTATTAAGCGCGTAATGGGGTCTACAGAGGAACCTGCCAAATAAGATAATGGAGTTCCCACCACCACACTACGTTCTATTTGAACCATTGAATGACCGAGAGACCAAAAATGCATGGGAACAATACAAGCAGCAATATTCTGATAAATGTGAATTTGATGAAATTAATGCAGCATCTGTATTTTCTGTTGAGACGTTTGCTCCCTGGTTTGATATTTGGATTTCAAGTGTTTCAAAAAAGCAGTCTACGAGATTACGAATTCTCTTAATTTGGCATTCTGAGTTCTTGACATTTGCTTGTCAGCAGATGTTACGTCGTCAACTTGAGCAGAGATCATTTAAGAATCGGGTATGGTTTCATGTAGAGGATCCGACGACACTTCAGCAGGCAATTTTAAGCAGATGCATTACAAAACGAATGCCTATTTTTATACATGAACCATGTTATAAGGAAGAATGATTCGTGTATTTACCGATGGTGCATGCCGTTCTAATGGAAAAGCAAATGCAGAAGCAGGATATGCAGGCTATTTCCCGGATAATAAGGATTGGTCTTTTGCTACAAAGATGCCTGAATCAGAAATGCAAACAAATCAGAGAGCAGAGCTAAAGGCAATTCACGATTCTGTAAATGTTATATTTGAAAAGTGCGGGTCTCCTGCAGAGACAGCTATTCAAATATATACTGATTCTATGTATTCTAAAAATTGTCTGACAACTTGGTTACCTGGTTGGATGAAGAATAAATGGAGAACAGCAGAAGGAAGTGATGTCAAGCACCGTGACTTAATTGAGCATCTATCTTTGCGGTTGACCAAGTTTAAAGAATATACAATCACGTATGTCAAGGCTCATACTGGAAATACTGATGAGCTCAGTATTGGTAATGATATAGTAGACAAGATGGCAGTATCTGTATTGATTCCGAAAGAGGTAAAGGTGATTAATCGAACTGACGGAATATTTCCAGATTTGGCGTTGTCTCTAATGGGACCGCCAGTTGAGGAGGCAAAGATTATAGAATGGTGTAAGACCCATCTACATTTGCTTGACCCCCAGGCATTAAAGACTGGACTATTTGGTGCATTTCAGAAAACAGTTTCGAAAAACGGATATTCTACTGAAGTACAGAGAATAAGTAAAACTCGCGTAGTTCGTTTAACTACAGGTTTAATTAAAGAAGGAATTACTATAGTAAAAGAAGAATGAGTGCATATGTATTTTCATCACCTACATGTGCTCCCTGCAAAGTTCTAAAGCCAGTCATTCAAGACCTGAAGGAAGAATTCCCAAGTCTTCAATGGATTGATGTGAATATTAAGGAAGATCCTCAGGGATTTACTCAGAAGTATGGTGTTAAGCAAGTTCCAACTGTTGTGGTACACTCACTGAAGGGAGTTGAGTCGCATAGTGGAACAACAGCCATGGGATATTATCGTATCCTACGCAACGCTACGCAGCAATAGAGTCAGTCACAAGCCGACCATTTTTATATAATTCTGCTACAAATGTATTTTCATCTCCACCCTGAACTTGCTGAGAATGGCCACCAGTTGTTGTAGCTTCTACACAAGCGCCTTGAACTTCTGCATAACCAGGATCACATCTCAGCTTTTTATCTGAAAAGTGTTCGGTGAATGCCTCTCTACAACCGTTTGCTACGCGACTTTCTCCAGGCATACAACCAGATGCACCAGAAGCAGAACCGAGTGGAATATTGAATGGACTTAAACTAGCAGCCTTACCGGTAGCTGCCCATGATATGCTACCAATTACGATACCGAGAACTGTTGAAATAAGAATGCTTCCAAGTATTCCACCAAATGGCGGTATATATGAGGCAGAACACTCTCCATTCATAAATGCCAAAAGTTGAACAGTATAGACAATAGCAAACATCATAGCTAAAGGCCAAGAAAGTTTACTAGGTGTTGTCCATGCCCAGCACATGTAGTAAAAGGCAATAACCATTGTTGACATTATTGCTGTTGGGAAATAGGGCGATTCAACAGCTTCAAGTCCTGGGATTGTGCACCAAACTAGACCTGAAGTTTCTTGATTACTTAAGTCCGTTCCTCCATTTGTAGCAATAAGTTTTGATACAATGCCTACTACAAAAATAGCTCCCACTGCAGCAAAAGATGGGATTGATAATCTGACACCGTCTTGGTTGATAATATCACCAGCAAACCCATACGCAATAAGAGCAAATGGCATCAAATTACCAAGAAATGTAACTAATGCAAATGGAGCCTCAATAAGACCAGGTGGTAAATAGTCTTTATACTTATATAGACCAAACCCTCCTATGTATAGTCCTACAAGTGTAATAACTACAATAAAAGCAATTTCCCATGGATCCATGTTTATTATATCTCATGCGAGATGCTTTTTGTAACAAAACCTAACAATGATATAAATGAGTATATTCTCAAGTAACAATTGGCCAGCAGCTTGTTCATCTGCTAAGCAAAGTCCAATTGACTTAACATCAGATGCTAAACCCTGTAATTTATCATGCGATCTTGTTATGGATACTGGAAATGTTACACAGGCCACAGTCTCTATCTCAAATGAAGGAATGATTCTAGAAAGCTCGTCGGGTCTCGGTTCTTGTAAATTTAGAGGAGAATCCTATGTATGTCAAGGACTATCAATTAATCACCCAAGCCATCACAAAATTAACGGAATTCAGGCAGATGGTGAAGTTACTGCTATCTTTAGAAAACCAACTGGTGAACTGATGTGTATGAGTTCTTTATTCAGAATTTCAAGCGAACAGACAGATTCTTACAGCTTCTTTAAACAGTTTGTCCCATATGCTGTCACTACTGGTGAAACCAAGGTTATGATGAAAGATTGGTCTATTGCTTCAATGGTTGCTCCAGGAGGGTATTTTGTGTATAATGGCTCCACTCTTGTTCCTCCATGTGCTCCATGCGAATGGGTAGTATTTAAGCAGATGATTAATATGGACCAAGGAGATTTTGCATATCTTGTTCGAAATGCAGAAGCTGGTTCCAGACCTATACAAGCTATTGGCGACCGTGAGGTATTTTTTAATGATACTGCAAATATTCCAGGAGGTCCTATGCCTCATGATAACAAGTTCTATCTGCGTCTGCGTCCTACAGGTAATACGAGAGTCGGAAAACCCTTAGAAGCAAAGACAGTTGATTTGAAGGCGAATGTTCAGCAATCTAAAGCAGATGCCGAAGAAGAAGCAAAAAATCCAACAACATATATGGGATCGGTTTCTAAATCAGTGAATGATTATACAAAAGAAAATGGTAATATCGGATTAGTACTTGCTATTGTAGCAGTGGTAGGAGTTATAGCAGGAATTATATATGGCTGGAGAGGCAGCGAGCAGACCCCATTAACTGGAGAATCAATGAAGCCTGCAGCGATATGGACACGCGGGACACTGTGGTGGCTTTACAATTATGTTCTTGGGTTTTTTGGATGGTTATGGTCGTATATAGGAGGAGTGTTTACTTGGTTGTATAATAGCACATTTGGGCTAATAACTACAGCTTTTGGAATAGTACCTGGGCTGATTAGTAAAGTAGAGAATGTGGCCACTGATATAGTTAAAAATGCAGAAGCTAATGTTGAGGCAAAAGTTAAAGAAAGAGCTGAAAAAGGTTTAAATTCGCTGGCTTCAAAGATTCCTAAGCCTGCATCACTCCCAAAGTGATTCCTGATCCTCTGCAAGATCATCATAGTTATTGACTTCTTCTTCTTCGTATACCTTCTCTTTCTTAGGCTTGCGCACCTTCTTTTCAACTCTGACCCATTCATCTACAACCTTTTCAGGTTCTGGCGGGGGAGGAGCAGGAGCGGGAGCAGCAGGTTGAGGACGTTTACGAGTAAATACTGCATATTCAATCTCTTCTGCCTTCCTTTTCTCTTCAAGGATTTCTGCTACCTTAGCATCGATTTCCTTATTTCGCTCGACTTCAAGGCGCTTTTGCTCCCACTCTAGAGCTTTTGCAGCATAATTCATTGCTGCCTTTGGGACAGCTACATTGCCCCCAAGTAGAGGAAAGTTTTTATCATTTCTTTCATGGACAACCGCCATAGCTGCTTCCAGCTTTTGGTCGGCTGTTTGGGCCTTTAGCTTGGATGGAGGGATATACTTAGCCATTTTTAGTGATATTGTGTTGTATAATATAGAATCCATTTTGAAAATGGAACTTACTGTATAGTTGTATATAAATTGTAAGAGATGGTTCAAGCAACAATTGTAGCATCTAATGGAACACTAAGTGAGGTAACTATTCCAGCAAAGACAACTGACGTGCTGGAATGGATGAGAAAGAAATATAAGCAACTTGGGATTCAGTTCCAAGGAAAGATCCAGGACCCTCTGAAAGAAGATCGTTGGCTGTCTATATTTGCTAAAATTGCAGACGATGAAGAGGATTCAAATCAGCACATGCTGCCATCACCTCTGGACGAAGAGTCTTATTCTGGTGTAATCGTAATCCTTGCTACAATGTCTGATTCAGATGATTATGAAAAGCCAGTAACATCATACGTAAATCTCGGAGTAGAGGAATACGAAACACTATATCACGAGTGGTCTTTCAATATGTCAGATGAAGAGGAAGAGGCTGGTGAAGAGGAGGAAGAAGAAGAAGAGTATGAGGAACCAGATGAAGCTCCTCGTGTTGCTCCCCAGGTAACTGTAAAAACAATTAAGACTAAAAATGTTTTCGTAGAGTGTGCAATCCGAGATAAGGTTGTTCAAAACTTTACGGAAGTTACATCATCTGAGATAGCAAGTGAACTGGAAGCTCAGCTACTTTACAGTATTGTAAACTATTGCAAGCTGAATGGGATTGATGTTGATTGGGCAAACAAGGTATTCTGGAATACGTATAGAAGCAAGGCCATTTCTCTATATGAAAATTTGCGCACAAACGGCACTGTGACAAATACAGAGAACTGGGCAAAAAAGTTACTGTCGCGGGAAGTAGACCCCAAGGCATTTGTGGATATGCCTGCTGAGGAACTATGCCCCTCACGTTGGAAAGCGGCACTTGATAAGATTGTTGAAGCAGAGATTCGACTGTATTCTAAGAATGTTAGTGCAGCAATCTATCTGTATTGCTCGCGCTGTAAAAAGAAGTCGAAGTGTGATTACTATCAAATGCAGACGCGATCCGCTGATGAGCCCATGACAACCTTCGTCACCTGCCTGGAGTGCGATCGGGAATGGAAGTTCTAGATGATGATGTGGTTATTGCAGAAGGGGCTGTAACTGGCCTAACAGGTATATTTACCTCTGTAGTTATAGGATTAGTTAGCTTTACTTCAATTCTGGGCTTTCCATCAGGTGTGAATGATTCAGAATTCTCAATAAAAACATGAATAGGATCTAAGCCATTAGTAATTTCAGGCTTAGAAACATTTGTTTGATCATGGAACTTGTCATTAAACATTGCTATAATAGGCTCAGGAATCTGAGGGCTTGTTTCAGCTAAACGCTCTAATTGTTCACGAATAATTTTTAGCATGTCTTTTGCTTTCATTCTTTCTTTACGAGGTAAGCTTAGCTCAATCACAATAAATTTGTGTATTTTTGCATACGTTATAGCAGAAATCTTGTGAGCTTCTGATCTCTTTGCAAAACCAAAATAATTTGATACTGTGTTCATGATACCAACGGTAAGGCTAACCACGCCAATCACAACACTTGCTACCTGAGATTGACCGAATAATGATTGAGAAGCAATAGAACCAGTCCCTGCTAATGTTGAAAGAACAATAACTGGTAACGCAATATTAGTATCATATTTAGATACCATTGACTGGGACTTGCTATGTAGCCAGGAATAGCAAAGTGCACGCTCTCCTTCTTTTGATAAGATTTCTTCAAGCTGTTGGTTCCAATGTATTTCTTCGGTTTGCTCCATCTCTTTGTTTCTACCTAAGTGAATAATGGTGTGGGCCTTAGAAGATAATCCCTTAAATCACCGTGAAGTAGAAATTTATAAATATTTAAAAAAATCTTCTGGTGATTCTAATTTTGCGCACACCGTTTCCAGATTTGTTGACTTACGCGAATATCTAGATAGTCATAACTTTAAAGATAGTAACGAACTGCGCAGTAATGTTTTATCACGTGGTGTTCCATTATTTTCAAGTTCGGAAGCAGAACATTTATTTAAATTAACTGCTAAAACAGGTGGTGGTGAACTAGCAGAAAATATTATAAGTGGTTGGGTCCGTTACATGTATGAATGGCAGCCAAGTTTTATACAAGATGGCATTGAAGCAATTAGTCCGTATCTATTTATTTTAAAAACACTTGAATCTGGTAAGTTTGGACCGATATATAGTATTGCCCTGGATTCAATATCAGCAACGTTACCAACAATTGCAACTAGTATAGAAAATTTGACTCCAGACATTATAGGATTTTTACCAATTCCAGGATCAGGACCTATAGGAGGAATTATAGGTTGGATGTTAGCATCTGTATTTGTTGTTCTTTCTATGTTGCTTGATATCTCTCGTCAACATTTTGGTCAAGCATTCCTTATTTCTTTTTTACTGGTTCCTTTCTTGGGAACAACGCTGTATAATGCAGCTTTGTCTGGAGAAAGACTTATAGAAAAAACGGCTGCAAAACGTGAAAAGTTGATTACTAGTGTTGGTGATCTTTATGGTGAGCCAGCGGCTGCTGTTGTTGATTCTCTTGTTCCAAACCCATTTGAAGAACCAACAGGAGGTAAACGACTTTCAAGCCACGCTCATAGCAAAGGTAAATGGCGGACACAGAGGAGATCAAAGCTGTAATCCGTTCCTGGGTTTCTCTGGATGATGAATCTCGCCAACTTCAAGCCCGCCAAAAATCAATCAGAGAACAGAAGGCTCGTCTTTCTGAATCAATTCTAGGATTTATGCGTAATAACCAGGTAGACAACTTTTCACTTGAAGGAAATGGGCTTGGGACAATTTCTCGCACGATGCGCACATCTCGTCCTCCTCTTCGCCGTGAACTAATTCGTACTCAACTATTGCTGCAATTTTCCGACCAACCTCAGCGTGTAGCAGAGGCATTGCGTGCAATTGAAGGAATTCCTGAAGGTGACGATATGTCAGTTGGTGGAACTCAGCGTGAACTTCTATCTAGAAGGATTCCTAAAACTACTACAACTGTAAATCTAAATTAAAAATTGCAGCCCGTCAGGCCGCGTATATCGGTTAACTTTAGTCAACCTGGTAAACTCCAATGCTCCAGAGCTCATCGCCGCGGTCACCCTGGTCGAAGGACCATAGTATGCAGCGGCAGCCGCACTTGGTGCCCCGTGGGCACTTGTGAAAGGTTAGACCCTTGTATTTGCCCAGCACATAGCCGTTGGTGGCTAGTGCGTAGGTTCTGCCCTTGATGAGCAGGTCAATCTCATTGAGAGCCTTTTGTTCGTCAGCCTTCTCCATGGGCATATCTGCGTATACAATGTGTCCCTGGCTCCGAAGCATTGCCTCAACTCTTGGGTCGGGCAGCTTGATGACCCTGGACGGGTGGATTTTCTCGTCGTCAGCAAAGCCAAACTGGGCGGAGATCATTTTCTTGACCTCCTCGTCTGGCCCTGAAAGGTCCTGAGAGCTTGCCCATAGCTCAAGAGAGCTGTAGGTTACGCCATACTTTGCTGCGCGTGCAGCTGCAAGGCGCTCGTCGGAGTTCATTGCAGTCATTACAAACTAATATTCTATAACTAAACATTCCATTTTGAGAAAAAAGGAGAGTAAGCTAGTCGCTCAACTCTCTGTGTGGCAAAGGAACTGGACGCAACTTTTCGAGTCGGCTGAGCTCTCTGTGCGCTGCTATCAGGCGGTCATAGTCTGCTGCAAACAAACTGCCAGCATTGGCAATGGTTCCTCGCGGAAGGCCAGACTCCAGCCAAGCTATGCGGCGATGCTGGGCAGTAATTCTGTCTTCAAGGCTGTAAGTGCAGCCCATGATGTCAATAAATACTATAATTCTATACAATTAAATTCCATTTTTCAGTTTAGTCAATGCATCTTGAGCAGCCATTTGTTCTCCTTGCTTTTTAGTTGTTCCTGTTCCTGAACCAATGTGTTTACCCTTCCCATCAACTGCTGCCATCAAGTAACCATTATTTGATGATATCATAACATACGTTGGGGTATAATGAAATGTTGTTTGACAATATTTCTGTAATTGATCTTTGAAGTTTGTATCATTTCTCAAGATTCCTGGAATGTCAATATACGTTTCAATAAGTGATACTACAAATGGATATACAACCTGGAAGTTATATCCGCAATCAGTCCACAATGCACCAATAAATGCTTCCAAAATGTCTCCAAGTTTTTTCACATTGTAACGACCATTACAAGCATCTTCATTGTGCTTTGAAATGATGTAAAATTCGTTAAGTTTAATTTTACGAGTTAGTTCGCCAAGCATATTATTGCAGACAATTTCTTTACGCAGATTAGTAAGAAATCCTTCTTGTTGTTCTGGAAATCGAATAGAAAGATAAGTAGCTGTAGCAGCGCCCAGGATTGAATCTCCAAGATGTTCTAGACGTTCATAGGATTCTGGAAATAGTTCAATGCAATCTTGTGGACGAGGTGCTAGCTGAGCAACATCTCCTTGAGGAGTTGTATATTCTGTTCGTTTGACGTAAGATGAGTGAACCATTGCGTTCTGAAAGATTTGAATGTTTTTTACAGTGTATGAACACTCGTGCTTACGCAAAATCGCATGTATATCCTTCTGGGTAAACATACGATTTCGAGGGTTGAATGGATTGTATATTGCTTCCATTGCTTTGATCATTATATGAAGTTTCCAAGAAAGTCCGTTTTCGTGACCGAAAGGGACCCAGTTTTCGTGACCAGAGGGAGAAAAAATGGAGACATTGTCTCCGTATGATATTACTCGCGGTCAACGCGCTGGATGCCGTATTCGGTGTTCTTGAGCGTGGCTTGGTGTGTGTCGTGTATGTACCTGTAGCACACTGGGCCCCGCTCGGGACCTAGGTGCTGGTTGAGGTATTCCATCAACATTCCCTTTGACAGGGACCATGGCTTAAACCCTTCGTCGGGTCTGATCACTCTGAATGCCGCGCTTCCATCTGCGGTCTGCAGCCGTTGAACGGTTGCAAATACAGGGTCCTGGATGATTGTCGTAATTCGATCCGCAACTAGAGTACGCTGTTCGCGTAATGCATGGGTCTGCTTGTTGAGCTCGCGAAGTCGATTGTCGACTTGCGTATAGTTCCGCATCTCCTCGCGCAGACCCTGGAGGATCTCGGCATTGGGTTGTGCGGCCATTTTGTTATCCTTAACTACGACTCAACAGAAAAAATCCGTTTTTGCGGACATACATGTACTGGGCATAACAATTCCACCGATCTATCAACTCTCCTTACAGCTTTCCATTCTAGCAGGGTTCCCACGCCCATACTAGAAGAACCTTGAAGTAATTCCTTTTAATCATCTTGATAGAACCATTACAGTCCTGACATCTCTTTTTTTGTAAATTAAGAATCCGTTTTAAATACAAATGTTTGGTCCAGAGGAAATAAAACACTTAAGAACAGTCTATAACTCTGAGCACTCTCACGAAGCTCCTATATCCGATGGAACTCCTGAAGAAATCTGGGAAAAATTACAAGAAAGATTTCATTCTAAATGCCAGTCAGGCAGAGCAGAATGCATCATTTCACACATGATGAATCGTCCTAAAGCACCAGATGCCTGGATTACAAATCCTACTGAATGGTTATCATCTATTGAAATTGAACGAGCAGAAAAGGAATACGAAAAACTATTTAAAAATTATGTTTTTCTTGGTTGTATTCCAATTGATTTTGATTTGAAATCGCCAACGGGTAAGTGTCTGGTAGATGCTCTATGTTCTATCAGTATTAAGAGTCTTTATCGCAAAGGAAAAACACAGATTGGAATTATCTTTAATACTGATGTTCATACTGGTCCTGGAGAGCATTGGATTGCCTTATTTTGTGATATCAGCCCCGAACTCGAACAGCCACGTATCACATATTTTGATTCATATTCTCAAAAACCAGAAAAAGAAGTTCAGCGTTTAATGAAGCGTTGGAAAGAAGAGTGGGAAACAACTGGAGTCCACGACAAGCCCATGTTGACAACATATAATACAACCAGACATCAGTTCAAAGACTCTGAGTGTGGGATATATTGCTTGTATTTTCACTATGCTTGCCTAAATGATATTCCAATGGATCACAAAATCCCAGACGATGTCATCAATGTATTTCGCAGGCTTCTTTTTAGAGTTCAATAAATAATAAGATGGATGCAACTATTCAATATTTCAAAGAAAATAGTGGTTATTTAACAGTCCTTGTAATTGGCGTAGGATTGATTACAATGCTTGTAATATGGCTTTTTACTGCTGTTAGAGGAAATCCAGCAACTGTAAAACTCCTAGCAAATACAACATTTGGCACATACGGCAAAGTAACAGCATTAGCTCCACTTGGAGTTTCTAATCAAGATAATACTCGTTTATGTGATTACTATATTGCATCTTCTGGATTTTCTGTATTCCCAGGTTCACAAACTAATGATTACATTTCAAGCGATATCATCCCACTTGCAATTAAAGCTGGAGCTCGTCTAATTGAATTAGATATTTATGCTGGAGATAATGACAAGCCAGTCGTTGGCTTAAAGAATGAAAAGTTAGGTTATGATTATGCGTATAACTCGGTAGATTTTGAAGAATGTTGTGTAGCAGTATCTAACTCTGCTTTTGAAGGCGTTCTTTCAAGCGACCCATTCATTCTAAGCCTGGTATTTCATACTGATAAGCGTAATGTCTTGGATGCTTCTGCTCAGATATTAAAGGATACCTGTCAAAGGTTTATGCTGGGTCCTGAGTATGCATACAATCGTAAAAACTTAGCCCAGGAACCCGTCCATGCCGTATCTGGTAAACTGATTGTGGTATCGGGTGGTAAAATTAAGGGTACTAACATGGAAGAACTTGTAAACTTATCTTGGGATACATCTAATCTGCGTAGATTAACTTATATGCAAGCATCCCAACCTTACGATCATGATGAATTAATTAATTCGAATCGCACAAACATATGTATGGTTGTTCCTGACCCAGTTCCAGATTTGAAGAACAGTAATCCAACTATACTATTCTCCTATGGGTGCCAGTGGAATTTAATGAATTACGGGTCTTTAGATTCCATGATGGAACTGTACATTGGCCAGTTTCAGCAAGGTAGTGTTATATTGAAGCCCGAGGTATTGCGATACAAGCCTGTTGAAGCAAAGACACCTGTGTTGCCCGACCCTGCTCAATCATTCCAACCTATGGCTCACAATTCTCCTATTTATGATTCAAATCCTGTCACTGGTGAAAAGTCAATTGTTATCTAAACTAATTATCTGCGTTATTCAATAAAATGGCAAACAAGTGGTTAGTTCACATCAAGAAGACTATGAAAAAAATGAAGGCTTCTGGCACTTATAAGAAAGGTATGGGTCTCAAGCAGGTTATCTTAGCTGCCAAGAAGACCTGGCACAAGGCCAAGAAGGGTGGTGGTGATTCTGATGAGGAGTCTCACACTGAAAAGGCAGTAAATGCTAGTGGTGACTTTGAGACTGTGTCCCTAGAAGGAAGTTCTGCTTCTACAGGTACTACTGGCACAGAAACGGGTGCAAGCGATGTTGCCGGAGGAAAGCGTCGTCGTAAGACTCGTCGTCGTCGCTCCAGCCGTCGTCGTTAGAAAAAATGAGTATAACTAACATATAAAGACAAATGGGTGGCGGTTTACTTCAACTCGTTGCTTATGGAGCTCAGGATGCATATATTTCAGGGAACCCTCAGATTACCTTTTGGAAGGGTCTTTTCAAGCGCCACACTAACTTTGCCATGGAGCCTTTTCGCATTAACTTTAGTGGACAGATTGCATGGGGCACTAAGCAGACCGCTCTTGTAGGTCGCCATGCTGATCTGCTATACTCAACCTATGTCGAGGTGTGTCTTCCTAAATCCGGATTTACATGGAATAACACTAATCAAGCTCTAGGTTTCCATTTAATCAGGTATGCCGAGATTGATGTTGGTGGACAAGTTATTGATCGCCTGTACGGTGAGTACATGTTTTTATGGAGCAGATTATCACTTCCTGATGGACCTAGGGCCAGTCTGACAACGATGTTATGCGATGATCAGGCAGATGGTCCAGTTACTCTACGACATCAGCAAATATGCACGGGTGAGGGTCGTAAGGCAAAGATGAACGTTTTCTATATTCCTCTTCCCTTCTTTTTTACTCGTAATCCTGGAGCTGCTCTTCCTCTTATTGCTCTTCAGTATCACGAAGTAAAGATTAACGTGCACTGGAATGACCCGGAATTTATTACAGGAAACGTTAACAATACAAACGTTCCTTCGGCAATACAGGCTGCCTTGTATATTGACTACATTTACCTGGACACAGAAGAGCGTCGTCGTATGGCACAGGCCAGCCACGAGTATCTAATTGAACAGACTCAATATAACGAGGATAAGGGTATTCGTGGTGCAAGCAACCGTATTGACCTAACCTTTAATCATCCCGTAAAAGAACTTCTATGGGTGGTTCAACAATCTTTTAAAACTGACTGCAGAAAAGCAATTGCAAATGGCCAGCCTAATTTAAAACAGTTCGATTATAGCGTAGACCCTGTATTTGATCAGTGGATTCAGATTAATGGCCAGGACCGTTTGGATAAGAGATATGGCAGCTATTTTAGTGCTGTTCAAGCATTTCAGCACCATTCTGGGGTTTCTCCAGGAAAAGGTGCATATTCCTACTCATTTGCTATCCGTCCTGAAGAGCACCAGCCCTCTGGAACTTGTAACTTTTCCAGAATTGACACAGCAACAATTGTAATTAACATGTCTGGTGATTACAACGTTGGGCCACAGGAAGATGATTCTGGCGATTGGGATGTGCGTGTATATGCCACTAACTACAACGTTCTACGAGTAATGTCTGGTATGGGCGGCCTCGCATACAGCAATTAATTTCTTCGTTAAAATAAAATGACATATCTTGTTTTTGGTATATTCCTTATATTGCTTGGAATGTATGTTATGCCGCGTAGTCTAAAAATGGTAACAACGTATACTGGTTATGCACTCACTGCATACGGATTATACTATATGATGACTCGCGGTACATCACCGACATTAACAATTAGGAGTCCACGAGGTGTTTCTGTATAATTACCAGCTCATGACAATATCATCCATTCTACACTGCCCATCTGCATCATCTTTCTTTTCTTCTTGCTTGACTAACGCATTTGCATGAGCAAGTTCTGCAGTATACAAGTCATGCTCTTCATGGCCTTCAGGCAACCTGGACTCATCAATTAGAATATCAACAAACCCTGTTCCACACGGTGGTTTCTGACCAAACATAATGTTTGCTGAGACACCACGCATACTATCAAATTCACCTGCAACTGCTGCATCAAATAGGATTTTTGATGTCATCTCAAATGAAGACTTAGCAAGAACACCATTCTCCAACTTGTTCATACCAAACCTGTCAATTGCAATTAGATATCCATGGTAAGTCATGGCATCTACCAGGAGACAAGGATGACGATAGTTCACTGAATCTGCACCAAACACATCCATCATTTCCTCATACAAGGCCATACGTGCTGCCTCAATTCCAAACACATTCAGAATCTCGTGAATATCATTTGAGAATGTTCGAGTTGGGTCAACATTTGGGAATACAAAGAGATCCAGCATATTAGTTCCCTCCGAATCCAGAACCCACTGGTGGTTGGAAACATACCCACCAACACGCTCATCATAGATGATTTCATCTTTCTTCTCACGAGGAAATACACGGCCAATACCATCAATTCCAGTCAGTGTAGTGTCCAGAAGCTTGTCTTCGATGAACCTTAAAGACAGAGCATTCTTTGCTACATCATTACCAAACGTAATACGCATTATCAGCTTGTCCGATGTGTTAGTATCAGGATGAACACACTCAAATACACGCAGAACCTTATTGCTTTCAATCTTGGTCCGAATCTTAGTCATGTCCAGGATATTGCGTGAAAGCATCTGATTGGCATCCAGCTCAAGCCGAATAATCCAAGGAGATACACAAGTTTGTCCGTGACTTACACTGAACTTTTCGTAGGATAGAAGAATCTCACGGTCTTCCTGAACGATAGTATCAGATGATAGGGGATTGGGATCATAGTAAATCCTGACTGACTTGGTGATATCACGTAGAGTTGTCTTCTGAATCTCTTTCATGCTTGAGATGGCTCCTTGGTGGTCGGCCATATTGGGCATCAGATAGATGATGTTTGAAGGATTCTTAGGATTTTGAGATACGCTGAGCAGCTCTTGAATACGAGGAACACCCTGTGTGGCATTTGCTTTTGCAGTGCCAGCTTGGTGGAAGGTATTCAGAGTAAGCTGAGTCGTAGGCTCGCCAATAGACTGAGCAGCTAGAGGGCCAACCATCTCTCCTGGGTGAACAAGCGCTTTCTTATACTTGTATTTAATGTCTCGAATCATCTCATCAAATAGAGCAACTGTAAAGCGATGCACAATGATTGACTGTTTGGGAGCCAAATTGTAACGAAGCAGACAATGAAACAGATAGTTATCTGCCATGTAATGCGTCTTGCATAGCTTGTCAAGTTCATCTACGACGTAATTTGGCGTCAGGTCAGTTTTAACCAGATAAGGATTTCTGTATTTCTCAATAAGACGCTGAAGGTGAACAGGTGCTCGAACCTCAGTCTTCTTGATGTGCCTAATAACCTTGCTGACAAACATGGTGCGATCATTTAGAATCTGGTCAACCATATCATCTGAGTCACCAGTATCAGGAGAAACTGCCTTGAAGTCATCCTTTGTAGCAGCAAATCTAGAATACACTTGCTCCATAGTCATCATACCAAGTTCGCAGTCCTGCTTTTCAATCCCAGTTGCATCAATACCATCCTCGCCGTATAGAAACTGAACAATTGAGCCGTTAATATCACGGACAGTTCCATCTTGCTCAACGTGAATATCTTCCATGAGCTTTACCAGGCGGCGCTGGATATAGCCAGTGTCTGATGTCTTAACAGCAGTATCAATCAGACCCTCACGTCCTCCCATGGCGTGGAAGAAGAACTCAGCGGGTCTGATACCTGAGATGAATGAGTTTTCAACAAATCCACGAGATTCCAGGCCATCATCATACTTTGCAAAGTGAGGAAGTGTGCGATTGTCCATGGTATATTTAATGCGCTTGCCGTCAACATACTGCTGACCTAGAAAGGCAACCATCTGTGTAATGTTTACCTCTGCTGTTCCCTTGGAACCTGCACCCTTATCGGACATGATAATCATGCGATTCTTATCAGAAAGGTTCTCTACAACAACTGTATTACCCTTGCTGTTCATCTCACCAATAGCAGACCTGATGTTGTTCTCAAGTTCTTCTCCGTCTGCACGGCCTGATAAGTTTAGGAACCGACCAGCATGAACAGAAGAAAGAACATCGGAGATTTTTTGCTTGCTGTCTACAATTGCCTTGTCAATTGCAGCATATGCTTCTACAGATGCAATCAGATCGGAAGGACCTGTAGAGAATCCAGAAAGCAGATTGTATTTGGTGACAATGTTCTGGAGAGAGTTGATGAATGTTCCGCAACGTTCAGGGCCAAACTCATTGTAGATTGCATGAACAACGCCCTTAGAAGGCTTCTTTAAAGCACCATCATTTAGTACGCCTTTCACAAGCTTACCGTTCTCAATCTGAACATTGCCATTGAAGTTCATGAGAGGGAAGGCATGAGATACAACATCTGTTCCAGCCATTGGAAGATCCATACGCTTGAACTCAGAGATAGCACGCGGGCTACGAGCCAGGATATTCATTGCAATGTGTTCAGGGATCGTGACATCGGGTTGTGTGATGCGATAAGCGCCAGTCAGAGTATCCTGGAAAACAGAGATAATAGGCTGGCAAGTGCGAGGTGATACAATCTGGCGAAGAAGAGTTGCAATAATGCGTAGTTCAGTTGCTGCTGCAATGCTTTGGGGGACGTGCATGTTCATCTCATCGCCGTCAAAATCTGCATTGTATGGCTTGGTAGCAGATACATTGAGACGGAAAGTGGAATAAGGAAGAACACGGACACGATGACACATCATTGAAGCCTTGTGCAGGGAAGGTTGGCGATTGAACAGCACAACATCTCCATCTACAAGGTGGCGGTGAACAATATCACCTTCCTGAATGTCTAGGTCACGATTGACGAAGCCAAGACGGAATGCTTTTCCTTCATCTTTCTTGAATACATTCTTTGCACCAGGATACTTGTCAGGACCATTCTTGATGGCAGCCATAAGGCGATCACGATTGTAGGATGTTACAATCTCAGGAAAGGTCAGATTTCTTGCAATTTCTTCAGGAACACCAAGTTCATCAACATCAATGTTGGGGTCAGGTGTGATAACAGAACGTGCTGAAAAGTCAACACGTTTGCCCATTAGATTTCCACGCACACGGCCAGTCTTGGCACCCAGGCGAGACTTGAGAGTCTTTCTTGGGCGACCAGAGCGGTCAGCAGATGGAGGAAGGCCTTTGATGTCATTGTCTACATAAGATGCAACATAGAACTGAAGAAGTTCGGTGATCTTATCAATCATGTCTGCATTTTCACCCTTATCAATTTTGGTTCGAAGAATATTGTTCTGACGAATGATATCAATAAGCACATGTGTAAGATCATCTTCCATGCGTTGGTTGTCATCCATGACAACAGATGGCCGAACGGTCAGAGGAGGAACAGCCAGGACTGTGCAGATCATCCAATCAGGTCTGCTGAACTTAGGATTAAATCCGATCATTGTTACATGCTCATCTGTAATGCGTTGAAAGCAGCGGAGAACAATTTCTGGCTGAAGAGGAATTGGCTCTGCTTCCTCATCATATGTGTTTGCCTGGAGTGCAGCGACTGAGTTCTCAATCTTTGATACTTTGGCAATTGTACGAGCACCACAATGCATACATGCACGAGATTCCTTAAGGGAATGAGTCTTATAGTGTTTGGTTGCCTCACGCACAAGATCGAAGCGCTCAACACCCTTTGCAAGAGTGCCAATACGTTCAAGCTCTTCATCGGGCAGGTATGGATTTGAGCATCCTAGACAGATAACTACTAGGAGCTTTTGAACCACATCAATGAACTGATATAGATATACTGGACGTGCCAGGCGGATATGACCAAAATGCCCTGGGCAAAGCAAATTGGTCTGCTTGCATGTGGGGCAAATCTTGCCATGATCAGTTACGCCAAAGCGCGAATCAAATACACCGCCAGGAACTGGTAGTGTGCTTTGATATGTCTTATCTGTCTTTACTTCAACAACACTGCGTGACGTGATGTCATCAGGGTTGGCGATACCGAATTGAACTCCAATAATAGTGTCACCCATTCTTTATAATAATACGATAGTCTTTAGATAGATTCGTTTTCCTGTCGAAAAGACATAGTTTTCCTATACGCTGGTTAGAATGTGCACGGGAACAAATAGGATAGGAAGGATACGGAAATGGAAGAGAGCAACAGAAAAGAGCATACCAAATCCTACGGTCTGAGCCCATTCTTGCCAGGTCATGGTTGTCACGCCAGTGGTTGGAGATATGCCAACCAGAGCTCTGAGATAGTTCAGGAGATATGCAAGCGCAACTGAGTATAGAACAAAATACAGCACAAGCAGAGGAAGAGCTACATACATGTAATATAGGAATCTCCACAGATAACCAACATCTGTCGCGGCATTTTTAGATGCAAGCATTTCAACAAGAAAACCTCCTCTAGCCATTTTATACTTTACTTATACAATTTTCTTAATTTGAGGGTGAGTTCAAAAAACTTATCATCTTTTAGAAGTTCTTTCACTTGTTCTTCTGGAAATTGAACATCTTCTACAAATTTTTCATATTCAGGGCCCAGGCGCTGTTCAAATTTACGCATGTCTTTGATCTTGCGTGTGCAAAGAATATGGAATACTGTTTTAGCCATATCTTGAAATTGCTTTGGTCTTTCTTGTTCTTCTTCCATGGTTCTGACTAAAACATTCCACTCTTCCATTTATAAATGAGACTGAAAACTATACGCCGTTCTCACCGCCCCGAGAAGAAGTGGGATGCTTTATTTGAGACTGACAAGGGAAAGGAAAAGGTTGTTTCATTTGGTGCAGCAGGAATGTCAGATTACACAAAGCATAAGGACAAGACTAGAAGGGCTCGTTATCTTAAGCGCCACGGGCATATGGGAGAATCGTGGAATAAGCCTGATACTCCTGGAGCTTTAAGTAGGTGGGTACTTTGGAACAAGCCGTCTTTTAAAGCAAGTGTAGCTGACTTTAAGAAACGATTTAAGTTGTAAAAACGTATTTTATTTTTATAGAAAAATAAAGATTACTGCTGTGTTTGGTTGCTTTTACGCTTCAAACATGGCCGCACCCACCCCAAAGCCCTTGACCTTCGCGGAACGCGGTGAGCTGGCGATGCTGGAACGAACCTCACTGGCTGGAAAGCCAGCATCAGCTGCCAGACTGGCAGCCTTGCAAGCACGGGCTAACATTATAGCTCCTCTGCAGGAATCCAGGTTTCCGCCACCGCCGCCACCGCCACCACCCGCTTGGGAGACTGGCCCAGAAGCCACGCACATCATGCGCATGGAATTTGACGCGGAGGGTGGATGCACCACCTACTTTGAACCCCGGAACTTGAACAGCAAGAACACTTCCGGGGTTGAGATTGAGATAAAGTGAAACGGCTTAGCCGAACAACACGAAACTTTTCGGGACTCACACCATACAGGGTGTAGGGTCCCCTTTTTTATCAAAACGTATTTTTAATTCACAAACTCCAATTATCAAAACCACCAGCACCTCACAATGCTCACAGACGAAGATGAGCAAAAGCTCAAAGAGCTAGAAGAGATGCAGGCACAGAAACAGCCAATGATGGTTTGGCAGTGGGCTGCAATCAGCAAACTCAAAGCCGCCAAGGAGCCTGTGCCAAAAGGGATGGAGCCTGACGACTACAACACCTTCCACCGCCTGAACATAAAACAGTGGGCGTACCAGATCAAGCTGACCGCAGAAGAGGCAGCCCAGTTGAGAACACTCAACGGGGTTATGTGCCGCTGGATGGAGATTGAAGCAAAGAGAGAGTATGAGGAATACATGAGGGGTCCCCCCATCGAGCCCGTGGCATCCATGGGTATGTGCCTGCCCACGCCATACAGAGATGCGTGGATGTCTCAAAGGCCTCAGCCGCAGAGGTGGTGAATTCTATACAGGGTATAATGCCCTAATTTTTTATCAAAACGTATTTTATTTTTCTATAAAAATAAAGATTACTGCTGTGTTCTTCGCTAGACGAAATGTCTGACGACGAGAACACACCGCTGACGGAGATTGAGAAGCAGCTGCTTGGGACCTATCGGTCATGGGCAAAGAAGGGAACGCTGGTGGTCAAACTCCAGGAAAAGATGGAGAAGCTGGCGGCTAGGGAGAAGATTCCCGAGTACAAGCCAGTTCCACCTGCTCGCGGCCCTCCTATCGTGTCCACCCCACAAAGCCCAATGGATGGGAGTGGGGTGGCTTCCTCTCCGCCTGTCCAAAATGACATGTGGCACCCAATGGATGGGTGTGGGGCTGCGCTGGCAGCCTTGCCTCCGCCACCCAAGGCGGAGATTGTTACGGCAGCAATCGATGCTGTCTCCGCTCCCGGAAAGCGGTTTCACCACCAGCACGCACTGGAGGTGGAGCTAGCAATGCGAGGGTACTTTGATGAGCCAGGCGACATGCCAGAGGCCCTCAAGTGTCCCGCTGGCGGGGGCGGAAAATAGTACAGTTTTCGGACTCACACCATACAGGGTGTAGGGTCCCCTTTTTTATCAAAACGTATTTTGAAATTACAGATTTCTGGTTAGTATCTGTTACCATGCCCCTTGCTCTTGCGATTCTCGACGAGGAGGGGACTGTTGACGTTACCAAGCTCGACGGCTATCAAGCCATGATCCTGGAAAAGGAGCACGCAGCCCAGCGAGAGACGCTTCTGCGCGAGCACATCGCACAACTTGACTTGCTCTTCAAGCTCCAGCTCGAGAAGCTGGAAAAGGAGCACGCAGCCCAGCGAGAGACGCTTTTGCGGCTGCACGCAGGACAACTTGAGGACTTCAAGTCTGGCCAGGCTGCAATCCCGGAGGACGAGACTAGCAAGGCTGAGAAGTCCTACGAGAGCGCTGCCCGGAAGTACGGCCGCAAGCACGTGAAAACACGAGTCCGCCTGGACGCGTGGAATAAGTTGCGGTTCGCAGGGCTTGAGTAAAGGTGTTCTTCAACACCATTTTTTATCTAAAACGAATTCTAAAAATACAGTAACATATGCTATCATTACCATGGAGCCGCCAACTATCGTGCGCACGAGCAGTGCGCCACATGGAGCTGACCACCCACTCAACATTGCCTTCTACGAGGGCATTGAAATCGCAGACAAGCGGTATGAGGAGGCAAAAGAGGCAGTCTGGGAGGCGGAGAACAAAGTAGACAAGGCTTCAGCAGAGAAGACTCGTGCAGCTCTGATCGTGTCATCTATGATACGGCATGCAACCTGCACGATTGCTCAGCTAGAGGCTTCTACGGCCGACTTAGAGCTCAAAATGGCGCTGCTTTGCACTGCCATGGAGGAGCTTGAGCTTGCCAATGAGGAGCTGTGCCTGGCAATTAACGCCTTTACTGGCTAACGGTGTTTGTAAACACCATTTTTTCAACCAGTTCTTCCCATGTTAATGTATACTCAGAATCAGCATATAATTTCATAATATAGTTGAATGAATTAATATATACAACTGCAGTTGTTCCCATTACAATAGGAATTAGCCAGTTCATTTCTTCTTACTCATATGATTATAATCAACGTAAATACGAGGATTTGAAAGTCTATATGTTGTATATCTGTTACTTTTACCAAAAAGAAACATATTCAAAGCATCATAGTGCCAATAATTACGGTGTACCCCATTTGCAACAGTATTTAAAGCTTCCAGATGTCCTGGACTCATTACTCTTGCAACACGCCTGGCTTCAGACCTTGTGTCAGCTACCGCTTGAACAAAATATTCACGATATTTCAAAACATTTAATTCTACTGCTCGATTAGCAACCCATTCACGAGTTTCCTCTCTAAGCTGGCGTAAAACTTCTTTCAGGTCCTTCTTTGCTTCGTTATGTTCGCTAAGAAGAATCTTCACTGAATCGGAATTTTTAATTTCCGAAAGTTTTTTGCGTTTCAGAGCTTCGTAATCCAGTTTCTTTTCAGGTGTTGTGCGGGTATTACAGCAAGGACATTTGGATTCTGATTTTGTTAAAAAAGATACAATACACTTAGTGTGAAATGCATGGCCACATTCTAACTTGAAGGAAGTTTCGGTTCCTTCACGTTCATCTTGATATTCTTTCATGTCCATATCTTCATAACAAATTGGACAAGACATTTGATTTTATAGTAAATTCGTGTTAAAATGGATTTAGTTGAACTATTTTAATTAAAGATAACAATGGACCAACCCAAGACTCGCAAAGAAAGTAAAAAAGATCAGAAGGAGAAAGCTAAAGGCAAGAGTGTATACTCCCAGAAACATATTCGTTTGCTCGAAGCAAAATCACAGAAGCCTGGAGTGCGTCAAGCGATAAGTTCTTAAACGGTCCCTATTCTTGGTATACTTAGCACCAATCTTTTTACATGTTTTTCCTTTATATGTTTTACGCTTACATCCTGATTTATAGTAAGCTAATTGCTGAGCAATTGACTGCAAGGATTTTTGTGGTTTCATCTTTGAGAACATTGAGTGAACTGATTCTAGATAATCTGACCTTGAGTTGAACCAAGGGATACTAATATGTTTGCGAAATTCAGGAAATGGAAATGATGCTTTTAAGATTACCCAAAAAGTTTGATGATGTTTGACATTTTGTTCTTTTGGGTCAAAGTTGTATGCAATGCTGTAAAGGAAATCTCGTCCAGGTATTTCAGTTGGCTTGCTATCCAAAATCGCTCTATACCGTTTCTGGATTTGTTCAAAAGGTGGAGCAGGCACTGGTAAGATACAATTGGGGTCTTCTGCGTGTTGCTTAATAAGTTTATTATTGACTTTGTTATGAAAATTATACATCCATCTTTGTAGATTTCCATGAGGTGGTTCTTGCTTACGATACTTCTGAGCAGATGCTCGGCAATATTTACAAGGAAGTATAAAAGGCATGATATCAAGAGTTCCTTTTGCGTAGAGTCCGCCTTCTTCAGCTATTAAGTGTAATAATTGCCAACCAGAGGGTCCCCAAAATGAGACATCCATTATTCTTTTGTGTGAAAAGAGTTAAATGGCTGGAGTTGATAACCAGGTGATTGTCTTTGCATTAGCGATACATCTTGGGTCAGTATTGACTACTTTCTTTAACGCAATAACTCGTGATTTAGTGTTACCCTTGTTATCACCTATTGCATCAGCCGAGGGCGGAGTTTCTAAGTTAGTTATACAGGTTGGTAGTATAAAGTTTAATGTTGGTGATGCAATTGTTCAGACGCTGAACCTTCTTATTGCTTGTGCTGTTGTATACTTTACACTTCCATACATCAAAGAATATATTCCTATTGCTGGTCGTCGTTAAAATCTTCTGATAAAGTAAATGGCTCGTCACAAGAAAACCAGAAAGACTAGACGTCGTATGCGTGGTGGTGTTTTTCCTTTTACTCGGTGGGATGGAAGCCCATGGTCGGGTCCTGCCCCAGTCCAGACCTTAGAGTTACCTCCTGCAAAAATGGCTCAAGCAGCAGCTCCTGTAGTTAATTCAACAGTTGGTTCTCCTTCTGACCAAGCTGCCATGGTTGGAACTCCTCCTGGTTCTGCTAATATCCTTGGACCTACTGCTAGCACAGCTGCTGCTATGGGTGGACGCAGACGAACTCGCAGACGCAAATCTCGTCGCAGTAGAAGATAAATGTCGGAAAATCCAGAAAAGAGAGGATTAAATATGACAATCAGAGAAGCCGAAAAAGCAATTGGCCATATTAAAGAACACTTAAAAGGAGGTGCTCCACAATCTTTGCGAGATAAATATCGTGAAATTGTAGAAACATTAGAAGATCTAATTGCAGAAGCTAGAAAAATCTTAACTGCGGCAAATTGGGATACTCATAAATATGAATCAGTAACCAGAAGAATAAAGGATTATTTACGTGGACATGATCATTTTATGATACAAAAAGAGATTAATAACTCACCACCAGAAGGTAGATGGCCTGGTGGAACAGATTATCAAGGTATTACTATGAAATATGGACGTAATAAAAATATTAATGATGGTGTAAACTCAGATGTAAATTCTATTTTTCATGGTATAGGAAGAAGGCGTAAGACCCGTAAGTCTCGGAGACGTAAGACTCGCAGACATTAATGTCGTCGTCGTCTAGTTTTTCGTCTTCCACCTTGATTACAACTTATAAGAATATTATCCGCAGTATTTTCCATATTTCTAGGATCATCTTGCCTAGAAATAAATCCTAATTTTTTGTAGTAATTTATTAATTTGTCTTGTTCTAAACTAACTGGACCAATTGATAATGCATGCAGATTTACATTAACAGTGTGTGGCAATACTTTATATTCATTTAATAACCATTTTAAAGAATAACATAATAATTTCTTTCCTGTTCCTGGTGGAGCATCTACTCTTTTTATTCCGTCTTGAGATTTAGAACATAAGAAATCTTTTATATGGAACTCTGAAGGAGAATACACAATAATTATAATAAAACAAAAATTATGAAAAAATTTATGAATAATTCTATTTCTTATTTGATTTGGAGGTGAATGATAAACGTTAACACGGTCTAAAGCAGGTAAAAGTTCGTATTCTCCATTTGACAACATTCCATAAAAATCTATAGGTAATCTTTGGTTTGTTCCAGGTATTTGACTATATCGAATTGTTCTTTTTACTTTTCCAGGAAATCTTTCCATTTACTCAGATAACCTGAAATTAGTCCAACCCCCAGCAGGATATTTACCATACTTCTCTGTGACTCGCTTGACTAGGTCAGACACAGATAATGCCAGATTCTCATTCTGTATCTTCCACTGCTTGAACACCGACTGAAGCTGAGCCTTAAGCACAGGTTGAACTTCATCACCTGCCTTGAAATCCTCTGTCTTCTCGGATAGAAACCTTGCAATACCATCAGTATCATTTCTGTATTCGGATGTATACTCCAGAACCTTGCCAGGAGTTGGTAGTTTGTGAAATCCATTACCTTCCTTGAGTGTCGTTACCAGGAAGTTCAGAAATGGTGTTGCCCACTCACGAGATATGACAGAAGCCTGGATTGTCTCATCAATTGGATAGTGATGAGGCTCGCAAGGTTTGTCGACAAACTTGGAAGTATAGTTTACGACAACCAGACGACGCCAAGTGCCACCATCTGTTGTATTAATCTCAGGCTTCTCATTACATGCTAGATGAAACTTGGCCTGAACCTCGAACTCGCAACCAGACTTGAATAGGTCACGGGCATACATCTTCTCGCATGATGAAATTTCCTTCATCAGTCCAGTATTCAAAGCAATCTTCTCGTCAGGTTCTTGCATAGTTACGAACCGCCTGCCTTTGAGGCGAATAACTTCTGGAGCTGCTGCTCCGGACTTACCACGTTTTTGAGTAAAGAGTGAGATGGGAACAACTGCAGCATAATCGCCGAGGGCTTTGGAAACCAGATTCATTAACATAGATTTGCCATTAGAACCAGAACCAGTCAGAATATGAAACTTTTGAGCTTTGTTGCCTCCAATCAGGCACGTGGATAGATGACGAACGAAATATAGGCGAACTTCTGGGTCAGGAAGAACCTGATTGATGAATGCCTGGATAGCGGGCCACTCGGAATAATCATGGTATTCACGTTCAGCATCATAATCAATCTCAGTGCTGAAAGAGATATAATCTTCTGGTAGACCGTTGCGGAATAGAAAGTTGTTATCGGACATGTCTAGAACTCCGTTGTTGAATGCAATGAGGTCTTTGTTTGCATCAACCTTCTTAGTAAATTGCTCATCAAAGAATAGTTCACGGCATTCTTTCATTACGTTGTTTTTGAATGTGGTTGTCTTGAGCTTGGTATACATCTTCATGAATCCCATACGTTGAGCTTCACGCTGACAATACTCGCAAACACCACAATCCCCTTTGCCTTCTGTTGTGCACTGTTTGCCTTCTAGGTCAAGGCCCATACGATTAGCACGCTTGAAGAACTCCTGGGCAATCTCTTTGGATAGTTTTAGCTGAAGATCAATTCCAGAATCGGTCTCTGACCAGATGTGGCCAGACCAACGATACCAGACGTTCTTACCAAAGTCAGAACACTTATAAGAATCACGAAACTTTGCGAAGATTAGAGCGGCTACGTCATGCTCGGTGCCAGAGCATGCAGCTACAATAAGGCGTTCTACATTAGATGATTCAATTGCGCAATACCCATCTGGATTATCTGTGCGAGACCAGAAGCGCAAAGTTCCAAGACCTACACGGTCACCATCATTGCGAAAGGTCATACCATTCCACTTCTGGATACAATCTGCTTCATTGAACTTTTCTTCATACTGGGCACTGAAATCCAGAAATACGTCAAGCAGGTCAGGATGAATGTTGTGAAGACATAGACCGACTTTGAGCCAATCTTCGTAACCAGTTGCACGCTCAAGTTTCAAGTTCATCACGTGATCTTTGAGATACTCTTTTTCATCTGGTTCTAGATTACGAACAATTCTCCCTGCTGGGGAAGAACCCCGAGATCCTGGTTTCTCACTCCGAGCAGCTGGCCGTCCTCTTGCAGGAGTAACTGCTCGTCCGCCAGAGATACGAACCTCTGGAATGCCTCCATATGTTGCCTTACCTTTCTCAGTCATTGGTGTCTCATCTTCCTCCTGGCGGCGAATAGAGAGGCGCTGAATTAAAGCAGATGTAACAGCAGGGATAGCTGTATTTACTGTCACGGAACCATTCTCATAGTTCACTATGTATTTGGTCTCATATGGGCGAGAGTTATCATCACCCTTGCGTGAACCATAAAGCATCCAGTTGACTGAACGCTTGACAACGGCTTCATCGTATACCTTATCCCAGGTCTCAGTTAGAGGGAGATTAGGGAAGAATGATGCAACAGTCTTCAACAGATTACGGCGAACGGATTGCTCGACCATAGAAGTTGTTGAGACACCAGGAACTACCATATGGATTCCGGATTTCATGCGGTTGCCCTTCACATCGAGTGTAGGCTTCCGCTTTTCCATGACATAAATTTCGACTTTGGGCGGAAGCTGCAAATATTCGGCAACAGCATCCATATATGCTTTGCAGAAGTTCACGACTTGTTCGCGAGTATGTTGATGTGATGTAACATCGGGCTTGTAGATGAAATCAAAGTCAACTCGAAGTGAGCCAATTTGAGTATTCTTCTCTACCAGGTGAACATGGTCACCATCCAGGATGGACTCAGTATATAGGTCATAAAAGCGAGGAAGGTCCTCATCTTTGATAAAGAACTTCCCACCCTTGAGTCCGGTATGCGTGAATACGCTATCAGACTTGTTGGCTGCAAGAAATTCACGTAGACTCGTACGTTCTGCCATCGTGTAATTGAGGTTGAGACAATTAGTTAGACAGATGTCCGTTTTTAACGAAGCATAAAAATGGATTCGTCTGCAATCATGCTTCTACTGCAAAAAAAATGATCACAACACTTCTTAAGACGCTAAGGGATGACCCCTCGCTTCTTCGTCGTACTCATCCAAGCATGGTCAGGTTTCTTCATCGTCAGGGTGATTTGTCTTTAGCAGATGGCTTTGGCAACGCACCAACTGTTCAGGAAGCCAGTTTTGCTATAGAAGCAGAAAAGCTTGGGTTTAAGTTTATTAAAAACACGGAGACCCCGGAAGATGGTTTGTTTTATAAGTATCAACTCAATGGGTCTCAAAGTAAGATTGACTTTGTCCTCTATGAAGGATCTAAGTCTGTACGATTTGACCTAAAAAGTGGAAAGAGCGAAACATTCTATTGGAACGACGGCTGGTTTGAGGAAGGAGTTATATATGTAATCAGTTACAAGTCAAAAAAGGCCGAGAAGATATATATTGGTTTAGGCCAAGAGTCATATGAAGAGTGTGACAACGCAGCGTGGAACTGTATTCGCGAAACGATTAAGAAGATGAACAAAGAAACAAAAAATACTAAGTTTCTTAAGATCTACAATCGTCTTGCGAATCAGTATTCGTGTAAGCAATTCACTTCAGAGTTTTCAGAAGAGCGATTCAATTCGCTTCTTCGGACTCTAGAATAGACTTTGTCAGCAACTCAATAATTTTTGCTGGAACCGCATTGCCAATTTGCTTGGTTACTGAGTTCGTATTACCAATGAATGGATGATCTCTTGGGAACCCTTGAATTTGCGCGAGTTCTTTAGAAACCAGGCAGCGAATATATTTTTTAGTAGGAGTTTGAAGGCATACATAAAGACGTGGTTGGAACGTATAAGCACATATAATAGTCTTACATGGTTTATCAAGGTCCAAAACTTCTGAGTGATGTGCCGAAACACGCTTTCCAAATGAGATGAGATTAGGATGCTTGAGAAGCAAGTATGGGTGTGGAGTTCCAGTAGGAGTTAGTTCTGGGATATCAAATACACACTCTGGTGGTGGGTTTAGGGTTGTTTCAATAGCTCCGTCAAGTGTTGTTTCAATATATTTGCGAATTCCTTGCTTTCCTATGGCAAAGTCTGGCATCTCAATTGGTATACCGAGTTTGTTTCCAATCATGAATAGACGTTTTCTTGTCTGGGATACACCTGCCGTCGATACATCATAAACCTTAGATGACAATGAATAACCTATTCCAGCAAACTCTGCTTTGATAACGTCAATCACCTTTGTATTGCCATCGTCTGTTTTACGAGTTAGAAGTCCAGCAACATTTTCACCCATAACCCAATCTGGTTGGACTATTCTTACAACTCGAAGAAACTGATAAAACATCTTATTTCGTGGATCATTCTCATCTTTTTTACCAGCATTTGAGAATCCTTGGCAAGGAAATCCCGCAAAGACTATCTTGATTTTTCCACGATATGGCTCAAATTCGGCATCTGGAATTTTAGTGATGTCACCTTTAACAGACGAACCTAGCCATACTGATTCCGGAAATGCTGTTTGGTGTGTTTTTACAGCATCAGCATTAAATTCAGAGAATGCTACTACATTCAATCCAGCTTGTTCAAGCCCAAGCGAATCGCCTCCAGCACCCGAAAATAGACTGATAGCAGACATGGTATTGGTGTTATTATATATTTGGAACACGTTTCCGTTTTTAACGAATGAAAAATGGAATTCAAAAGTGTAAAATATCACTCATTACCACCATGTCCTGCTTCAGCGCAATCTCTGCCTGGGTCAGAACCTGGTTCGTGAGAGAACCGTATGTTCCCCGCACCTGCCCGAGAGATCCCTGTGACATCCTTAACTCTCCGTTCACTCGAGATGGTTTGGACTAGGGGGCTCTCCCTTTTTCGCTTACCAATATAAATGCATAGACTTGCTCTTATATTGTTAGCTGTATTCCTGGGTGCCTTTTTGCTGTCTGTGAGTCGTTTGATAGTGAAAGAAGGTCTGACACTTCCTGATGCCTTAAAGGTTGTTGTGTGTTCGTATACGAGAATCATTAAAGGAGTTTTGGGTGGACGATTGAATATTCATTCTGGATTGACAACAGTTCAATGTATGTCGGATAAGCTTTAGAAAGAAAACGAATCTACATAAAGATAACAGATAAATAGAAAAGATGAAGTTCTGCCCTGTATGTCGCAACATGCTTTATGCGATTGATGAGTCCACTAATGAGGAGGGAGTTAAGTTTGCGGTTCTATCATGTCGCAAGTGTGAATATACGGAGTCCCTGACCCGAGATAACCCAGTAGTATACGAGCATATTCTGCGTGAAGACAAGTCCGATCGTCTTGCGTTGAATCCATACCTGAAGTTTGACCCGACCCTTCCCAGGTTTACGGAGATTGTATGTCCGACTAAGGATTGCCCTTCAAAGCATGGTAAGAAGCCTGATGTAGTTGGAGTCAAGTTGGACGCTAAGGACATGGTTTGGATGTATCAGTGTGCAAATTGCGATACTACATGGAAGCAGAATGCTCGTGCTGTGTAAGAGCTTTCCAGTAATTCGACCATTTGTTATAAATTGTTTATTATAAGTAAATGCGTGGTGGTAGTCACAGCCAAGCATTCATGGCATGGTTAATATGTCTTGCTATTTTTATTGGATGTATATATTATGCATATAATGCTTCTTCACAAACTGGTAAAACTACTGCCATAGTATTTGCTGTGATTTTTGGTTTTATGGCTTTCGGAATGCCTATTGAAGCTTATGGAAAGTATAAATCTGGAACATTACTTCCTGATTGAAAATGGAAACTTACATACTCATTTCATTATAATATAAAGATGGAGCAGCTTCGTGAATCATCAAAGCTTCTGCATCCTGAAGTTCTATCTGTGACTCGCCAGTCAGTTGAGGAGTCACAGAAAGGTAAGCGTGTTACGTTACCATACTATTCTAAATATGAATATACTGCTTTGCTAGGAACGCGTGCGCAGCAACTAGCAGAGGGAGCTAAGCCCCTGGTAAGTTTGGAAGGTTTGATTGCATCAGCACCAGACTTTCCAGTAAATCTTGCAAAGAAGGAAATTCTTGAGCAGAAGTTGCCATTTATTATTCATCGCCGTCTCCCAAACGGTATTTCGGAATATTGGTCAACCATGGAACTTTCTGTCATATGGTAAAAACTATTATATAAATAAATGGCATTCTTTGATACGATTTTTTCAATTTCATATAATTATCATTTGTTTATTCTATACCCCATATGTCTATTCTATGCATTTCATAGCATTCAGCTTGCAACTGCGCTTCTTATATTGTTAGCAATTTTCACAGTTTTACATTTAGTTCTAAGTGAAAATTGGTTAAATGATTCAAATAAGATATTTTGGGTATTATTTTATTTAGTTTGTGATGCATACCTCTATCATGATTATTTTTAACTTTACTCTCCGTTCATTTGACGTTGAACTTCGGCTGAAGGAGGAAATACTAGAAGTTCGGGAAATTCGGGTTGAACAAGGAGATGAGGAAGATTATGAACAACAGTGCCATTAGCAAATTGAAGATCGATGCTGGTAGTAGGATCAAACCGAGCCTGGTCACGCCCGACTTCTAGATGAAGTCTGCGTTTGTCAGACCTAGGCCATGAACTCCACATTGTTTTTAGCAGATAGACTGAAAGCAGTCCTGCTACAAGCGCTGTAGCACGAAGATTACAGCAATATAAGACGACTATACTGCCTAGAAGAAGAGCAGTAGACAGTGGTCGACCAAAGAATAAGAGCATTTCAAGACCCTGGGGAAATTGGCTACCCATGGCAAGCATTCCTGCAAAAACTGCTATAAGGACAATAGCTCCTGTTAAATCTTTCTTCATTATACCTTTCCGTAGAAAATGGATATAGACAATGCTATAGAACAAACAATAAAAATGATCATCCCTATTCGTTGTGTTTCATGCAATAATGTGCTTGCAGGAAAGTGGCTAGCTTACCTGAAGAAGGTTGAGGAGCTTAAGAAGAAAGATGGTCGTCCAGCTGGCGATGAGATGCAATATCTGACACAGACAACTACCAAGACGGCTGAAGGTCGTGCTCTAGATGAACTGGGTCTAGTGCGCACTTGCTGTCGTCGCCACATGTTGACTCATGTTGACCTGATTTAAAATCCTGGGAAAACACAAATGTCTTACACAGACTATTTGAATCGTATGAAGATTAATACTCCTAAGATTTTGAATACTCAGATGAGATTACCTGATGCATCGTCATTTACATGGCGGACTAAGCTGGCTAACACTTATATAAATCGTCGCACTGACCACGTCATTAACAACTCCCAGGATAATCCAGCTCCAAGACTTTTTAGTCCAGCAGTAAAAGGTTATCCTGGTTCTGGATTTGGAGGAAGGGTTCAGGATGCTTCTTCATATACGCTGAGCCTTGGAGCCGCCTCTATTGGTGCAGATGTTTTTACGAGTGGGCAGATTATAAGTACTGTTATAAACGCGGCGGGTAATTGTCTGACTACTACTCCGGCATCTCAAGTTATTTCTGAGTTTGGTAATGCAGAAACAAGGAGCTCAACAATTGTCGAACGGAGTTCACTTGCTGGACTGAACATGGGATATATGCGACAGAGAATTGGTGCTGGTATTGCAGCTATGAACGTTGGAGTGTGCACTGATAGGTTCAATCCTTTGACTACATCTCAATTTGTTGATACAATTCCAGAAATCAAGACCCGTAAGATTGGAACGCAATCAAGAGATCCAGGTGATAACTTGGGCAGGCAGATTGTTCAGAATCCTATTACAACTTGCACTACTACCAATACTTCTGGTGACATAAAGGGACAAGCGAAGAGTCATCAGCCGTATAACTCTTATTCTGCTCTACCTAATAATGCTATAGGTTCTGGTCCTAATGTGGTCCATGGTTCAATTCTTACTGGAGTCCAGGGGGCTCAGGTTGGTGGAGGAAATCAACTTGGTGAACGTGCTGCTAAGGTTGGAAGTGCAACTGTTTTAGTAAAGAATTCTATTCCTCATCGTAGTTGGGGGAATGTAAAATCTAGAATACCTTATCCTTACATGGGAACAAATGGTGTCCAACCTCCTGCTCCTGCTCAGAAAAGGATTAATCAACCTATACAACATATCAAGGGCATATAAAAATGGATTATTAATAATTTAAGCAAATATGTGTAACAAACTACCATGAGCTTCTCCGAAGAGCAGCTTGTGAGCCAGTACCCCGACAATGTCGTCGAAAAGTTCGCAACTGCGTTCTTTCAACGATCACCATACGACGGCCCAGGCAGCTGTATGGTAATATACTCCCGGGACCGGACAGTGGCAAACTGCTATACCGACAATGACTTCTACAAGCCCATCTTTATGGGGTTTGTCCTGTTTATGGTCGTGAGCATCATTTGTGCGAGCATCCGCTCTGCATGCTGCAAGTAATACCATGAAAATGGAATTTTTCACTGTTAGGTGAATTATGGTAACAAATGACTAGTCAGGTTCAATATATTGCATGCTTTTCAACTCAGGTTGGAGTTTGCATGGGTGTTATTGCAATCATGACCGGAAACCCCATATTTTACTGTGCCGGATTTACTAGCCTTATTATTGGCGTTACTGCCACATTTATTGGCTTGTCCAAGAAGTAGGCACTTAGGTGTTAACTAGAATCTTATACTAAATGCTACAGTTGTATTTATATCTAAAAGATTTCGAAGAACTTAGATTACAGTGTGATATCGACATGTCGAAAATACCAATTGAAAGATTGGCTGACGAATGTGATAATATTTACCAACACCACAAAATATGTAAACTTTTTTTTGGTTACCTGGATGTTGGTTGGATGTTGGATCCGAAGCATGAGGCTAGAATCCGTAATTGTATTCGTAAGTTTGAGGTTCATATGATTACTTTTCATTTGGACAGTGTTCCTTATTCGTGGAAAAACGAAATCGATACTCTGCATGTTAGACGATTAGAAAATGGAGGCTCCGAAATTATCAACGATGGTTGTGCTTTACAAGCTGAACCTAAAGCTAAAGACTGATGAGCTATTGAACCGTCTTCCTATTACCGAAGACATCATTAAGATTGAGAAGCGTGGTGTTCTACGCAGAGGAGAGAGTTCTCGTGATAAGATTCGTCGGCGTTCTAAGAAGAATGAGAAGGCAAGCACGACTGGATTTGGACATAATTCTATCACGATTGTGATGATGAATAATGGGGATGGAACTGTGCCGATGAAAGAGATTACGATTAAGATATTCCAGAATGGTGTATTTCACCTGACTGGTATTCTGCATGATAGTTATGATAAGTCTTGCATTGATAAGTTGCTTGGAGCTATTTGGAGTGGCTGCCGTGATTGCATCACTGATCCTCCAGAGATGTGGGAAGTTATTCAGCGTCGTGTTGTGTTGATGAATTATACGTCTGAGCTTATGCCTAAGACAACTGTTGCTCGTGAAGCGCTATACAACTCTGTTCGTCACCAGGATGGTATTGTATCATCATATAATCCTGATGTATATCCAGGCGTCAAGATTCAATTTATGCCATCTAAGTGGACTGCAAAGATATTCCGAACGGGTAAAATTATTTTGACAGGAATTACGACACATCCAGACTGTCTACAGTTTGTTATAGAATTGAAAGCACTTCTTGAAAATTCACTACCTAAAGTAAAGGGATGATTGGACTTCTGATTTGTGGACCATCTGGAGTTGGTAAGACATCAAATATAAACAAGATGCTTGAGAATGCTGGTATTCGTGAAAAAGAATTGATTGGTATTGATCCAGATGAACAAAAACAAAAAACTCACGATGAGCGTTCTATTGCAGCTCTTGATTTGGTTAAGAAAACAATAGATGAGGGTCGTAGTTTTTACTATACAGCTACGTGTGGAGGAAACCAGGTAGTTAATGACTTATTGATGAGAATGCGTGGTAAGAAATATAGGATAGTTATTGCAATAGTTTATACGACATTACCAACAGCATTAGAACGAATCCGTAAACGAACTCACCAACCAGTTCCAGACCTAGTTGTTGAAGATTTGCATACTTTTTTCAAAACAAAGGCAGAACGATTTATGAAGTTAGATGTTGAAATCTATTTGTATAACAACGAAACAGATTTCAACCTGTTATATTCCAGGAAGAACAAGAAGATTGTGTGTCGTGATGAGGGAGCTGATTTTTACTTTGATATCTCACGATACTGTGGCAGAAGTTGATTGTTTTGGTAACTGTTGAAAGTAATCTGAAAGTATTTTTACGTAGACTAGAAGACCAACCGAAATAGCTGTTATGAAAACTAGCCAAAAAAAGAGACCGTATCCGTATGTAAAGTATTTATATGAATAGTCTCCTGTTACGCTATCTTTTACGGTGGCGACGGCTAGCCCTCCTAGAACGATGAAGATGCTTGATGCGACTCCTCCTATGAGTCCTAGACTTGTTGGATCTGCCATGCTTTGTTTTACGTCTATGTTTTCGTGTATGGCGTCTACCACCAACTTTGTAAGGTTGTGTTCCGATTAGTCCGTCGTAAACAGCCCCTGCTTTGAGTTGATTGGCGGCTCCTATTAATGTTGCGTGATTTGCTGCAAATGATACTCCAGGAACACTACCGCCTTCGGCAGCTGGGGGGACATTGATAATTGTCCCGCCACCTTTCATGCTGACACCTGCTGCCTTTGCTTGTGCTGCTTGCTCGGCTATTGAACCTGCGGTCTTTGCAGCTGCAGCATTAAGAAGACCACCTGCTACATTTGATGCAACACCCTTGATTTCAGTTGGATTTCCTGTTGCTATAAGTTGTCCACTACTGTGAATGGACATTGGCGCTGAATTAACCATCTTAATGTATCACTGAGAAATAAGACAAATGACAAGCTTGAGTGCAATCCAGATTCAGGCGATGGTTCGCGACATGGACGAATCTTTCCGTAAATATCGCAGTCTCAAAGAGACCAATCCGGCTCTTTGGGCTGATAAGATAAAAAATGACAATAAGAAGTTGTTTGACGAGTTTCCTACTGTGTTTAATATGCATATGAATGGAAAACTTGATCAGACATTTTTTGAAATGCTTCAGCTTAAACGTAAGATGGAGAAAGGCGAATTGACCGAAGACCAGGCGTCGGTTATTGTTGGTCAAAAGTTGTTTAATAAGTATGTCGACCCAGTGATTAAGAAACAGCCTGCTCCTTCTACACTTTCTTACGAAGCATATTACAATGCACAAACCGCAGCCAGCAGCGTGCCAGAGTCCAAGACTTCCCAGTAATGTCCAGGCATTTCCTAAATACAGAGCTAATCTTGGTATTGGAATAAGTCCATCTGTTAAGAAAGGTCCGCAAGTAACTTATATACCTAACGTTGGAACTGTTCAGGTAAATTGTTGTTTACCTAAAACCTAAGAGGAAGTATAATAATATGGCTGAATCAGTAAAAATATTACTTAGAAGAGGAACCGAGACTGGTGCTAATGGTTGGTATACTGTGAATAGCATATTAGGCCAAGGTGAACCAGGATTTGCCACAGATACTGGTGTGCTTAAGATTGGTGATGGAACAACTAGATGGAGGGATCTTCCTATTACTTCTCAGTCTTATGCTGATATCGAAACTCCTATATCTGTTGGAAAAAGTGCAGGCGGGAATAAATCAACAGTTTCAATTGGTGGAGGAGCTGGATCTACTGGTCAAAAAGAGTATTCTGTAGCAATTGGTCTGCTGGCAGGACAGAAAAATCAAAATCAAGCGAGTGTAGCTTTGGGATTTTATGCTGCCCAGGAGAATCAAGGCTTAAGTTCTGTTGCTCTTGGAACTGGAGCAGGACAGTTTAATCAGGGACAACAATCAATTGCATTAGGAGCCGGTGCTGGACAAACTGGCCAGCCTAGTAATACTATAATTTTAAATGCAGGCACAACTGATTTGAATGGAGTATCAGGTCAAACTGGGTCATTCTATGTTGATCCTATTCGCAATGCTGGAGGGACATATTCTTTAATGTATAATACGACTACCAAGGAGATTACATACTCTCAAACTGGACTTGGTGCATCATTTAATATTAATCCAGTAGCAATTGGAGCTGGTGCTGGTGAGACTGGACAAGCAGTTGATTCCGTAGCTATTGGGAAAAGTGCTGGCAATAATAGTCAAGGAACCTCTGCAGTTGCAATCGGAATTGGTGCTGGACAAACTAGTCAGCGATTTCAATCAGTTGCAATCGGTTTTTCTTCTGGATCGACTGGTCAAGGAACCAATTCAGTAGCAATTGGAACGAGAGCTGGTTCTATGTATCAAGGAAACGTTTCAATATCTATTGGGCAATATGCTGGTGAAACAGGTCAAGGAAACTCTGCAGTTGCAATCGGAGTTGATGCTGGACAAATTAATCAAGGAAGTGCTTCAGTGGCCATTGGACGTTATGCTGGAGTAACTGGTCAAGGAAGCAGTTCAGTAGCTATTGGAAATTATGCTGGAGCAACCGCTCAAGGAGGTTCTTCAGTAGCTATTGGAGTCAGTGCTGGAACAACAGGTCAAGGAAGTGTTTCAGTAGCCATTGGACTTAGTGCTGGAGAAACATCTCAAGAAAATTATTCACTAGCTATTGGAAGTTATGCTGGACAAATTTCCCAGGCAACACAATCGGTAGCCATTGGAAATAATGCTGCTCAAACTACTCAACAGACGCAATCGGTAGCTATTGGAAATAATACTGGACGAACCAATCAAGGATCCCGTTCAGTAGCTGTTGGAAATTCTGCTGGTAATACTGGTCAAGGATACCGTTCAGTAGCTGTTGGAAATTCTGCTGGAGAAACTAGTCAAGGAACCTCTGCAGTAGCTGTTGGAAATTCTGCTGGGCAAACGAGTCAAGCAGAATCGTCAGTAGCCATTGGAACTCAAGCAGGACAAACCGGACAGAAATTAGATGGTATTGCAATAGGAAATAATGCAGGTCAGGCTACTCAAGGAATCGCTTCAGTAGCTATTGGGCCTTATGCTGGTCAACTTCTTCAAAGAGATAGTGCAATTGCTATTGGTCGTATAGCAGGTACAACTATCCAGGGAACTTATTCCATTGCTATTGGAGATGCTGCTGGAAGGTCCAATCAAGGAGAAAGATCAATAGCTATTGGACTTAATGCTGGAGACACAAGTCAAGGAAATGCTTCAGTAGCCATTGGATTAAATGCAGGACAAACTGGTCAAAAAGGAGCAGGTATAGCAATAGGCTCACAAGCTGGTCAAATTACTCAACAACTAAATTCTATAGCAATAGGTGAACTTGCTGGTTATGATACTCAAGGAAATAAGTCAATAGCAATAGGTAAATTTGCTGGTCAACTTACTCAACAATCAAATTCAATAGCAATAGGTGAACTTGCTGGTCAAAGTAGTCAACAATCAAATTCAATAGCAATAGGTACTGAAGCTGGGTCTATCAGTCAAGGAGGAAATTCAATAGCTATTGGAAATTTAGCAGGTTTTAGTTCACAAGCTAATAATACGATCATTTTAAATGCAAGTGGGTCTACTCTTAATGGTAATGTTGGAGTAACTGGATCATTTTACGTTGCACCGATACGCCAGGATTTAACAAAAACTATTCCTTTACTGTATGATCCCGTAACATACGAAATTGTAAGGGGGGCTTCTGGTAGTTTTGTGGGTCCTAGAGGTCCTACTGGTGAAACTGGTCCTGCTGGCGGTCCCATTGGTCCTACAGGTCCTACTGGTCCTACCGGTGCAAATGGTGCAAATGGTGCACAAGGTCCTGCTGGTCCCACTGGTCCTACTGGAGAGAATGGCACAAATGGTGTGCAAGGTCCTGCTGGTCCTACTGGTCCTACTGGCGCAAATGGAACTAATGGTGCAATAGGTCCTACTGGGCCTACCGGTACTAATGGAACTAATGGTGCACAAGGTCCTGCTGGTCC